>JACXTT010003892.1_pt1 | contig 22553 bp, 22 predicted proteins | sample 9270951 | NCBI WGS metagenome assembly JACXTT01 (sample SAMN15532306, study PRJNA645909) | rock metagenome | isolation source: weathered quartz diorite | place: Puerto Rico | collected 2017-06-21
GCTCTGGCGGCTCGCCGGCCGCGGGGCGCTGGTGCGGCGGCTCGCGGCGGTGGAGACCCTCGGGTCTACCACGGTGATCTGCGCGGACAAGACCGGTACCATGACCGAGAACCAGATGACGGTGACCACGGTCGCGCTGGCCGGGCGCCGCATCCAGGTGGGCGGCGGGGGGCGTTCGACCAGCGGCAGCTTCATGGACGGGCACGACGTCCTCGCGCCGCTCGCGGAGCCGCACCTGACGCTTCTGCTTGTGGCCGGCGGCCTCTGCAATGACGCGAGCATCCGACCCGCGGTCGACGGGCTCCATCTGCTCGGCGATCCGACCGAGGCGGCGCTGCTGGTGGCCGCCGCCAAGGCCGGGCTCGATCTGGCCGAGCTCGCGCGGACCTGGCCTCGTCATCGGGAGATCCCCTTCGACCCCTTCCGGCGCATGATGGTCACCTTCCATCACATGCCCGGTTCGGCGACGGCGCGGGCCGGCACACCGGTGCTTCTTGCCAAGGGCGCCCCCGGAGCGATCCTCGATCTCGCGAACCGCGTCCACACCGCCGACGGGCCGGTCCCGCTCTCGGAGGCCGCCCGCGCGCGCCTCCTCGAGCAGAATCGCGCGCTGGCCGCCGAGGGCCTGCGGGTGCTGGCGCTCGCCTGGCGTCCAGTCGACACGATCGAGACCGGTGTCGCCACCGATCTCGTGTTTCTCGGCTTCGTGGGGCTGGTCGATCCGGTCCGACCCGGGGTCAAGGACGCCATCGCGTCCTGCCGCGAAGCCGGCATCCGCACCGTGATGCTGACCGGCGATCAGCAGCTCACCGCAGAGACGGTCGGCCGTCAGCTCGGCCTCGAGCCGGAGGCGGTCCGGAGCCGGGTCAGTCCCGAGGGCAAGCTCGATCTCGTCCGCGAGCTGCAGGCGCAGGGCGAGGTGGTGGCCATGACCGGCGACGGCGTCAACGACGCGCCCGCGCTGGTCCGGGCCGATATCGGCGTGGCGATGGGGCGCCACGGCACCGATGTGGCGCGCGAGTCCGCGGACCTGGTGCTGACCGACGACAACTTTGCCACGATCGTCGAGGCGGTGAAGGAGGGCCGCGTCATCCGCGCGAACCTGAGGAAGGTTATCCACTTCCTCTTCTCGTGCAACCTGTCCGAAATTCTTACGATCTTCGTGGCCATCCTGCTCGGCTACCCGAGCCCGCTCCTGCCGCTGCAGATCCTGTGGGTGAACCTGGTCACTGACATCCTGCCCGCGCTGGCCCTGATCCGCGATCCGGCGGATCCGGAAATCATGGAGCGGCCACCGCTCGACCCGACCGAGGCGCTCATCACCTGGCGCTTCGGCGCCCGGATCCTGGGCGAGGGGGCCCTGCTGGCCGCGGGCGTGCTCGGCACCTACCTCTGGGTGGTGTGGAACGAAGGCTCTGGCGCGCCGGCCGCTACCATGGCCTTCATGGGCCTGGTCCTGATTCACCCTTTCCAGGCCATGAGCTGCCGGTCCACCCGGTTGAACTGGTGGCAGCTGCCCTCCAATCCGTGGATCCCGCTCTCCCTCATCGCGCTCTTGGCGCTGCAGTGGATGGCGGTGGAGCTCGGGCCGCTCGCGTCCCTGCTCGGGACGGCGTCGCTGAGCGGCGCCGACTGGCTCGTGCTAGCGCTCGGGGTCCTGTGGCCGGTGGCGGTGCTCGAGGCGCTCAAGGCGTGGGGCCGCTACACCTCATTGGGTCTCCCGAGCCCCACCCCGCCGGCACCACGCGACGGCTCGCCCACGACAAGGCCGCGAAAGATTTGATCGAGTCGGTTGGCACTGAGGTTGCTCCTCGTCATCGGCAGGGGGAATCCGCATGACACCAGAGGTCGGAGCGGTTCAGATCAGCGGAACCAAGCGCGACGAGGTCCTGCGGGTCCGCGTCGCGAAGCTCATGAAGGTCGCAGTGGATCGGATCAGGGTCCGGCCGGTCCGGAGTCAGGCGGTGTTCTTTGATGACAATGGGTCTAAGGGCGGGCGGGCGATGCGGTGCGCGCTGACCGTGCGGCTGCCCTACCACCCGAGCATCCGGGTGGAGCGAAGCGCGGTAACCCCGCGGCTCGCCTTCGACGCCGCATTTCCCGTCCTCGAGCGTCAACTCGATCGGTACTACGAGCGGGACCGGGACAACAAGCGGCGTCCCAAGAAGTACTTCGCGGCCGACCGCGAGAGGGCGAGTGAGTCTGCCCGGCCGGCGAGGCGGACGCACCGCGCATAGCGCGAAGCAGTCCCAGCGGGAGGAAACAACATGGCGAGCAAGCAGGTATTCTTCCGGTCCGAGGCGCGTGAGCGGATCCTGAAGGGCGTCACCGCCCTGGCCGATGCGGTCCGGGTCACGCTCGGGCCGAAGTCCAAGTGCGTGCTCCTGGAGAAGTGCTTCGGGACGCCGGTGGTTTGCAACGACGGCGTGACGATCGCCAAGGAGATGGAGCTCCGGGATCACGTCGAGAACATGGGAGTCCAGATGATCCGCCAGGCCGCGGAGCGCACCGGTGACGCGGTGGGTGACGGCACCAGCACCTCGACGATCCTGGCCCACGCCATCTTCGCCGACGGGGTGCGGAACGTGGTGGCCGGGGCCAGCGCGGTGGACCTCAAGCGGGGTCTCGACCGGGGAGCCGTCGCCGCGGTGGAGGCGCTGAAGCTCCTGTCGCGGCCGGTCAAGAGCCGCCTCGAGAAGGCGCAGATCGCCACCATCTCGGCCCACAACAACCAGACCATCGGGGATCTGGTCGCCGACGCGATGGAGAAGGTGGGCAACGAGGGCGTGATCACTGTCGAGGAGTCCAAGACCACCGAGACCCAGCTCGACGTGGTCGAGGGACTCCAGTTCGACCGCGGCTACCTCTCGCCGTACTTCGTCACCGACCCAGAAAAGATGGAGGCGGTGCTGGAGGACGTGCACGTCCTCCTCACGGACCGGAAGATCGGGGTGATGAAGGACCTGCTGCCGATCCTGGAACAGGTGGCGCGTACCGGCTCGGCGCTGTTGGTGGTCGGGGAGGACGTGGAGGGCGAGGCGCTGGCCACGCTGGTCGTCAACAAGATCCGCGGTTCGCTCAAGTGCATCGCGGTCAAGGCCCCCGGGTTCGGCGACCGGCGCAAGGAGATGCTGGAGGACATGGGCATCCTGACCGGCGGCCGCGTCATCACCGAGGAACTCGGGATCAAGCTCGAGAGCCTCAGCATGGACGACATGGGCCGGGCCAAGCGGGTGGTGGTGAACAAGGACACGACGACGCTCATTGGCGGGGCCGGCGACAAGGTGCGGATCGCTGGCCGCAAGCAGCAGATCCGCGCACAGATCGAGAAGACCACCAGCGACTACGACCGCGAGAAGCTCCAGGAGCGGCTCGCCAAACTGGCGGGCGGGGTGGCGGTCATCCGGGTGGGCGCGCCCTCGGAGTCCGAGATGAAGAGCAAGAAGGAGGCGCTCGACGACGCGATCAACGCGACCAAGGCCGCGGTGGCCGAGGGCATCGTGCCGGGGGGCGGGCTCGTGCTGCTCCGGGCCATCGAGGCGGTCGAGCGCGAGGAAGGCAAGTGCGAGGGCGACGAGCGCACCGGGCTGCAGATCCTCCGGCGCGCGCTCGAGGCGCCGACGCGCCAGATTGCCGAGAACTCGTCGGTGGACGGGGGCGTAGTGGTCAACCAGATGCGCACCGGCAAGGAGAACATGGGCTTCGACGCCGCGCGCAAGGAGTACGTGGATCTGGTGGAGGCAGGCATCATCGATCCGACCAAAGTGGTCCGGGTGGCGCTGGAGAACGCGGTGTCGGTGGCGAGCCTGCTCCTGCTCACCGAGGCCACCCTGACCGAGGTGCCCGAGAAGAAGGAAGAGCCGGCCGGCGCGCGCGGCTTTGAGGGCGAGTGATGCTCGTCCGCGACGTGATGCAGGCGCACCCGGTAACCGCCACGATCGAGACGCGCCTGTCCCACCTGCTGCGGGTGCTCCAGCAGCGCGGGTTCAGGCACATCCCGATCGTGGACGGCGATCGGCTGATGGGCATCGTGTCCGACCGCGACGTCAAGCAGGCCCTGGCTTCCGCGGCGCAAAGCGCCGACGGACGGGAGCGCGATCGGCTCATCGACGGGCTGACCGCGGGCGGGATCATGACGCGCTCCGTGATCACGATCGGGCCCGTGTCCGCCGTCGAGGACGCGGCTCGCCTCATGGCCACCCGCAAGATCAGCGCGCTCCCGGTCACCGAGGGCGACCGGCTTCTCGGCATCGTGACCGAGACCGACGTGCTCCATCTCTTCGTGCGGGCGATGGGCGCGCTCGAGCCCTCGAGCCGGGTCGACGTGCTGCTGCGGGAGCCGGGGGCGAGTCTGGGCGACGTCGTGCGGGCGATCGAGGCGACCGGCACCCGGATCGCGAGCGTCATGACCCTCGAGGACTCGACCGGCCAGCGAGAAGTGGTGCTGCGCCTGGCGACGATCGATCCGCGTCCGGCCCTCCGGGCGCTGGAGGCGGGCGGCCATCGGACACGGGACGCCGGGCGGGTCACGACCGCGCCGTCGTGAGCACGAGCAACCAGCTCATCGGCGACCGGCTCGACGAGGCGGCCGACCTGCTCGAGCAACAGGAGGCGAATCCATTCCGCGTCCGCGCCTACCGCGAGGCGGCGCGGACCGTCGGTCGGCTCGCGGAGGCTCTCGGGGAGATCTACGACCGCGGCGGCGTCGAGAGCCTGGAAGCGCTGCCGGGCATCGGTCCGCGCATCGCCGCCGCGATCGCCGAACTGCTCCGCACCGGGCGCTGGAGCCAGCTCGAGCGGCTGCGCGGCAGCCTCGACGCCGAGCAGCTCTTCCAGACCATCCCCGGGGTGGGACCGGCGCTCGCGCGACGGCTCCACGAGATCCTGCGCGTCGATACGCTGGAGGCCCTCGAGCTGGCTGCCCATGACGGACGGCTGGCCGCGGTGCCCGGCGTTGGCCGACGGCGCGCCGCCGGCCTCCGGGCCTCGCTTGCCGAGAAGCTGGGCCGGGTCCGGGGCCGGCTTCGGGAGCCGATGGAGGAGCCGCCGGTCGAGATGCTCCTCGAGGTGGATCGCGAGTATCGGGTCGCCGCCGCGGCCGGGCGGCTACCCCGGATCGCCCCCCGCCGGTTCAATCCGACCGGAGAGGCCTGGCTGCCGATCCTCCACGCCGAGCGCGACCCCTGGCACTTCACCGCGCTGTTCTCCAACACCTTCCGCGCCCACGCGCTCGAGCGGACGCGCGACTGGGTCGTCGTGTATTTCCACGCCGACGCGCGCACGGAAGGCCAGCGGACGATCGTGACCGAGACGTCGGGAGCCCTCGAGGGCCGACGAGTGATCCGCGGCCGCGAGAGCGAGTGCGAGACGGCCTACGGGATCGCCGTGAAGAGCCACGGCACCCCGAGCCCGAGCAGGACCGTGAGGAAGAAGGCGCCGGTGTCTGCCCCGAGCGTCGATCTCGCGTAGCGCATCGATCTCTCTCCCTGTCACCGACCGAGGGCCTTCTCGCCCGCGCCGGCCTTGTCCGTGAGTACCTCGCGGATCTGCTCGAGCAGGGCGCGCTGGTCGAGCAGCACGTAGACGAACTGTCCTGCCACGATCACAAGTCCTTGCAAAGGCACGCTGGCCGACCTCGGGTGCGGGAGATCCACAGGTGAGGCGGCGGTGCCCCGGGTACGGAGCCGGAGGCGGGGAGCCACGGACCCCGTGGGCCCGAAGGCCGGCAGCCAACCTGGCGGTGCAGAAGCGCTCGGAGTCACCGGGACATGGCAGGCCGGTTGCACCTTCGAGGCAAAGAGGGGAAATCCAGTCATGACCCGACAACGGCGAGCCCGCGGCACCAGGCGTTCCGCCTGGCGAAGGGAACACAAGATGAAGGTCAGGGAAGTGATGGCCAAGGCCCCGTTGACGATCGATCCAGAGGCAACGGTGCGTACGGCGCTCGAACTAATGCGCACCAAGCACGTGCGTCACCTGCCGGTCGTGGATGAAGCCGGCGCGCTGATGGGGATGCTCACCGATCGTGACCTGCGCCACGCTGCCTTCGCGCCCGCGGTGCAGGAATACCTCTCGGTCCGGGCCCGCCGCCTCGCGCGGGAGCTGGGTGAGACCCTGGAAAACCTGCGCGTGAGAGACGTGATGACATGGGCCGTCGTCACGACGGCTCCGGAGACCCCGGTGCTCTCCGCGGCCCTCATCATGTTCGAGAGCCGAGTAGGCAGCCTGCCGGTCATCGAGCGCGGACGGCTCGTCGGCCTGCTCACGGAGCAGGACGTGCTGAAGGCCCTCATGATCGAGGGCAAGGTCGCCGAGTTCGTCGGCGGCTACATCGGGTAGCAGGCCGGTCACAGGAGGAGGACGGGCGGTGGCTCCGCGCGTCGCGCGGCGGATGAAGAGCGTCCACGCCTGCCTTGCGCAGGGGCACCAAGACTCACAGGCCGCCCAGGGGCCGCGCGTACTGCGGGGCGTCAGCGCGGCCGACCCCCCAGAGGCGATGGCGCCTCACCCGGCTCGATCGCGCCGCCTGGTCTTCGGGTCGGTGGCCGACACGGTGCTGCGCGAAGCGGTTGGATAAACGCGGCTTGTCCGCAGTGGCCCGGTGCCGCCCCGGGCTTACGATCCCGCTAGAGATCTCCGGAGCGAGGAGGCTGCCGCCACGAGCAGGGCGCCGACGGCAAGCGCGTAGATGCCCAGGGCGCTCCGGCATCACGCGTCGGGGCGGGCGAGTCTCACCGGGGCGCGCGTGCCCCGGCAACTCCGCCACCCGGCGACGCCAAAGCGTTGAATAGGCGCCGCTTCCGTCTGGCACTCGCGATGCACTTGGAGCCCGGCGGGTAGGTCGACGGTAAACGTTCCGAGCCAGGAGGAGGATGGATGATGCGTGCACTGGTGCCGTGGACGAGTATGGCGAGTCTGAAGCAGGAGATGGATCGGGTTTTCGACCGGGTCTTCGAGAGCAAGTGGGATGAGTTTCCCGCGCTCGGCGAGTGGGCCCCGAGCATGGACATCTCGGAGACGAAGGACAGCCTGGTGGCCAAGATCGAGGCGCCGGGCATGGAGGAGAAGGACTTCCAGGTCTCGCTCCAGGAGAACCTGCTGACCATCAAGGGGGAGAAGAAGCTGGAGAAGGAAGAGAAGGACGAGCGACTTCACCGGATGGAGCGGTCCTACGGGGCCTTTACCCGCAGCGTGCGCCTGCCGGTGGCGGTGGACGCGAGCAAGGTGAGCGCGACCTTCAAGAACGGGCTGCTCACTGTGACCCTGCCCAAGACGCCGGCGGCCAAGGGCACGACCATCCCGATCAAGGCGGAGTAGTCGGACTCCGGTCGAGGGGGAGGTGATGCTTCGATGCTGAACGTGGACCGGGAGCGCATGGTCGCGATCCAGCTGGAAGCTCGGGGCATCACCGATCCGCTCGTGCTGGAAGCCATGCGGGTCATCCCGCGGGAGCGCTTCGTGCCCACCTATCTGGCGGGGTTCGCCTGTGACGACGGCGCGCTGCCGATCGGCAAAGGTCAGACCATCTCCCAGCCGTACATAGTGGCCGCCATGGTTCATGCAGTCCGGATCAAGCCCGGCGAGCGAGTGCTCGAGATCGGGACCGGGTCCGGCTACGGGGCGGCGGTCCTGTCGCGGATCGCGGGCGAGGTGTACACGGTCGAGCGGATCGGCGAGCTGGCGGAGACGGTGCGCGGCCGGCTGGCGGCGCTCGGATACGACAATGTCCATGTGCGCGAGGGAGACGGCAGCCGGGGCTGGCCCGAGCACGCTCCCTACGAGGCGATCCTGGTGACCGCGGGCGGGCCGCGCGTGCCCGCTGCGCTCCTGCACCAGCTCGCGGTAGGCGGCCGCCTGATCATGCCCGTGGGTACGGACTCCCGCAGCCAGCGGCTTGTCCGGGTGACCCGGACCGACGCGCACGAGTACGAGCACGAAAATCTCGAGTACGTGGCATTCGTCCCATTGATCGGTGCCGAGGGTTGGCCCGACGGAGGTTCCCCATGTACAAGCACATCCTGATCCCCACCGATGGCTCCGCACTCTCCGAGATGGCGATCCGGCAGGGCATTCTTTTCGCCAAGAGCATGCAGGCCCGCGTGACCGCGATGACCGTCTCGATCCCGTTCCACGCCTTCGCGCTCGATCCGGTCATGGTGAGTGACACCCCCGGGCAGTACGAGCGGGACTGCGAGGCGCTGGCCGAGAAGTGCCTCGGGGTGGCCAAGACCGAAGCGGCCGTCGCGGGCGTGCCCTGCGAGACGGTCCACGTCCAGGCGCCCCATCCGTACGAGGCGATCATCGAGACCGCCCGGAAGACGGGCTCCGACCTGATCTTCATGGCCTCCCACGGGCGAAAGGGCGTGTCGGCCCTGGTCCTCGGCAGCGAGACGGTCAAGGTGCTCACCCACAGCAAGATCCCAGTGCTGGTCTGCCGGTGAGGGAGGCGAGGACGCGCCATGCCTGAGCTCTTCGTGATCGGCGACGAGACGACGCACGTCGTGGGCGACGCGAAGTGCCCGGAGTGCCTGGAGAAGTACCCGGAGCCATGCCCGTGCGGCGGCCTTATCCACGCCGCCTCCGGCGAGCAGGACACGGGCGGGACCGACTGGCCGGCGACCCGCTGGGACCACTGCGGGCGCTCCGAGGAGGCGCGCGTTGGCCACCGCGATCCAGTAGCCGATCATGAAGGGGGCGAGCGCGGGGCTCACCAGCGCGAGCCCTTCCGCCCAGAGCTTCCCGAGGACCGCGCCGAGCCCGGCCCAGCCTAGGGCACGGGCGGAGCGCGCGCCGCGGCCGCCGATCGCGTGGAGCGCCCGGAGAGTCTCGGCCGCTGCGATGCCGCTCGGGAAGCGGAGCTGCTCGATGTTGATCATCTGGCGCTTCATGGGGATGGCCATCGTCACGCCGAGCACCGAGAGGAAGAAGATCCACGCGAGCATCACCGGGAGCGACAACGCTCGGTCGTTGATCAGCATGTAGGCCGCGAAGGCCGAGATGAGCGTGCCGCCGGTGGAGTAGCCGGCCGCGCTCGCGGTGGACTGCATGTAGTTGTTCTCGCGGATGGTCATCGGGGTGCGCGCGAGCCCCAGGCGGTGCACCACGCTCCAGATCGCGTACGAGAGGATGGACGCGGTGATGGCGACTCCGAAGCCCCAGCCCGCCTTGAGCCCGATGTAGAGATTGGTGAGGGAGAGCACCCCGCCCAGCACCGAGCCCATGGCCACCGCGCGCCACGTGAGCTGGGGCAGCCGGTCGCCGCGGCCGCGGTAGACCTGCTCGTACCACTGTCGCTCGATCTCCTCGGCGCCCTGGAACCCGCGCACCGGGAGTGCGTCCGCCTCGGCCGCGGAGGGCGGGTGGCTCAGAAGCGCGACCAGATGCGGCCGGGGTCGAAGAGGGCGAGCGCGATCCTCACGATGCGGCCATAGTGCTCCCGGTGGGGACGCGCGCGCCGCCCGGGCGCTTCGTCGGACGCCGGGCGATGATGACGTCCCCCCGCGCGCTCGTCAGAGCGACTTGACCAGGAAGTGGACCCGGCGATTCTTCGCCCAGCAGCTCTCGTCGTGCTCGGCGCAGATCGGTCGCTCCTTGCCGTAGGAGATCGCGACCATGCGGGCCGCCGGCACGCCGTGGTCCATCAGGTAGGTCATGGCCGCGGAGGCACGCAGGTCGCCGAGCCCCAGGTTGTACTCGCTGGTCCCGCGCTCGTCGGCGTGCCCCTCGATCAGGACCAGCGCGTTCGGAGTTGCCCGGAGCCACGCCGCGTTCTCGTCGAGCACGCGCGCGTCCTCGGCGCGGATCTCGTGCGCGTCGAAGGCGAAGTAGATATCGCCCGGCCGCGTGGCGGGGACGAACTCCTGCGGAGGCGGCGGCGAGCCCGTGGGAGTCATGACGCCTTCGTCCGGAGGCTCCATGGTGAGGGCCACGGTCGAGGCTTCGGTCGAGGGTGACGAGAGATCGGACGGACTGCTCGTCGCCGCGCGACAGCCGACCAAGAGAACCACCAGCGCGAGGATCCGTATCGTGCTCATGCCCATCGGTCGTGCAAGCGGGGTGCCCGGCCCCAAGCGCACGCCGACTCGACGATCCGAGCCTTGCGGTGAGCTGCCCACGACCGGAATTCCCACGACAGTGGGGCAGCGGTGACCCGCCCCGCTCGGGTTAGGAACACCAACTACGGGGGCTTCCGGTCCGGCCGGCGTGGCACTAGGATTGCTCCGGTACCGCTCACGTGTTCGTCAAGGCACTCGCTTGCGATTTCGACGGCACGCTCGCGGTGGACGACCGGATCGGCCCGTCGGTGCGCGCGGCGCTCGAGCGGGCGCGGGAGGCGGGACTCCGCCTGGTGCTCGTGACCGGGCGCACCTTCTTCGAGCTCACGCGCGTGTGCGACTGCCTCGAGCTCTTCGACGGCGTGGTGGCCGAGAACGGCGCGGTGACCTACTATCCCGGCTCGTCGATGATCCGCGACCAGGGGCCCCCGGTGCCCGGGCGGCTGCTCGGTGAGCTCGAGAAGCGGGGCATCTGCTACCAGGTGGGCCGGGTCATCGTGGGCACCGGGCGCGCCGACGAGCCGGCGGTGCGCGACGCGCTGTGCGCGGCCGGCGTGAGCCGGGACCTGATCCCGAACCGCGCCGCCCTCATGCTGCTGCCCTCCGGGGTGTCCAAGGGCTCAGGGGTCCAGCAGGTGCTGCGCTTCCTCGAGCTCTCGTCCCACGACGTGCTGGCCATCGGAGACGCGGAGAACGATCTTGCCCTCTTCGACGCGTGCGGCTTCAGCGCCTGCCCGGGCAACAGCATCGCGGTCGTCCGCGAGCGGGTCGACTGGGTCCTGCCGGGCGGCGCGGGCGACGAGGTCGGCGCCGCGATCGTCGGGTCGGTGCTGGAGGACCGGCTCGCAGTGCAGCAGTCCCCGCGTCACCGGATCGCGCTCGGCTGGGGCGCGGCCACCAGCGAGCCGATCACCATCCCCGCCCGCGGGATCAACCTGCTGATTCACGGCGATCCCCACTCGGGCAAGTCCTGGCTCGCGGGCGCCCTGGTGGAGCGGCTGGTCGGAGCGGGCTACGCGGTCTGCGTGATCGATCCGGAAGGAGACTATCGCGTCCTGTCACGCCTACCCGGCGTGGCGTGGGCAGAGGTGATCGAGGCGGGTGACGTGGACGCGGCCCTCGACCACCTCCAGCGCAATCCCGGCGCCTCCACGGTGCTGGATCTCTCCACACGGCCCCACGCCGAGAAGGTCGTCCTGATCGAGCGGGCCCTTCGGCGCATCCGCGAGATGCGCCGGCGCCTGGGGCGTCCGCACTGGGTCCTGGTCGACGAGGCCCACTACCTGCTGCACGATGGCGGCATCGCGCCCGAGGCGGTCGGGCTCGAGGACCGCGGCTTCTGCTTCGTGACGTACCGGCCACGGTGGATGTGCGCGGCCGTCATCCAGGCAGTGGACGTGTTCGTCCTCGCGCGGACCACCGCGCCGGACGAGATCTCTTTCCTGCGGTCGGCCCTACCGGCCCTCGATGGAAGCGGGATGGTGCCGGCGGTGCTCCCGCGGCTCCGGCGCGGGCAGTTCCTCATCGCGCAGCGCGACCCGGGTGGCCGGACGACCGCGGTGACCTTCGTGGCCGCGCCGCGCCAGACCGTCCACGTACGTCACCTGACCAAGTACGTGGACTCGCGCGTGCCACCCGGCCACGAGTTCCTGTTCCGGGATCGTCGCGATGGCCGGGTGCTCGGATCGGCCAACAGCCTGCAGGCCTTTCGTCGTGTGATCGCAACCGCGCCCGAGGCGCCGCTCGCCTACCATGCCGAGCACAGCGACTTCTCGCGCTGGGTCCGCGACGTCTTCGCCGACACCGAGCTGGCGCGGCAGCTCGGCAAGGCGGAGACGCGCTGGCGCCGCGGTGAGCTTCCGGACCTGCGCGAGACGATCGACGCCCTGATCACGACGCGCTACGGGGGCGACGACTAGGTGCTCGCGCCGGCCCCCTGGGCCCTCAGCATCGAGCAGGCCCTCGCGGGCGCCGCCGGCACCGAGCGCGGCCTCTCGGCCGCGGAGGCCGCCGCGCGCCTCGCGACCCAGGGGCCGAACGAGCTCGCGCCCCCACCGCGGTTCGAGGCGCTCCGCGAGCTGCTCCGGTACCTGGCCAACCCGCTGGTCCTGATCCTGCTGATGGCGAGCGCGGTCTCGGCCGCCTTCGGGCAGGTCGTGAGCGCGGTGATCATCGCGCTCATGCTGATCCTGAGCGTGGCGCTCAACTTCACGCAGGCCTACCGCTCCCAGCAGGCGGCCCAGCGTCTCCGCCAGCAGGTCGGGCAGACCGCGACCGTGGTCCGCGACGGCGTCGAGTGGGAGATCCCGGTGCGCGAGGTGGTGGTCGGGGACGTGATCCACCTGAAGGCGGGCGATCTGGTGCCGGCCGATTGCCGCCTGCTCTCGATGCGGGACCTGTTCGTGAACGAGGCCCTGCTCACCGGCGAGTCGCTGCCGCGCGAGAAGCAGGCGACCCACGGCCCCCTCCCGGCCGGCGCCGGCGGTCTGGGGGACGCGGTGACCGGGGTGTTTCGGGGCACTTCGGTGGTGAGTGGGCTCGGCGTGGCGGTGGTGGTGGCCACCGGCGGCGCCACTGAGTTCGGGCACGTGGCCGCGGGCCTGGTCGGGCGGCCTCCCGAGACCGAGTTCGAGCGTGGCACCCGCAAATTCGGCTTCCTGATCCTGCAGGTAGTGGTCTTCCTGGTCCTGTTCGTCTTCCTGGTCAACGCGCTCCTGCGGCGGGATTTCCTCGAGTCCTTCCTCTTCTCGGTGGCGCTCGCGGTCGGCCTCACCCCCGAGCTCCTGCCCATGATCGTGTCGGTGACCCTCTCGAGCGGCGCGGTCCGCATGGCCGACAAGAAGGTCATCGTCAAGCAGCTCGCCGCCATCGAGAACTTCGGGAGCATGGACACCCTCTGCAGCGACAAGACCGGGACCCTCACCCACGGGGAGATCACGGTCGACTGCCACGTCAACTTGCGGGGCGACGACGACGAGACGGTCATCCGGCTCGCCGCGCTGAACAGCGTCTACCAGACCGGATTACGCAGCCCCATGGACGACGCCATCCTGCGCCATGAGCACCCGGCGGTCGCCCGCTACACCCGGGTGGACGAGATCCCCTTCGACTTCCAGCGTCGCCGCGTGTCGGTGATCGTCCAGGACGGCGCGCGACGACTGCTGATCACCAAGGGAGCTCCCGAGAGCGTGCTGCCGGTCTGCGCGGCGGTCGAGACCGCCGGGACGGCCGGTCGGCTCGACGCGGAGGCCGTCGCCGCCGCGCAGGCGCTCTTCCATCGGCTGAGCGCCGACGGCTACCGCGCGCTTGCGGTAGCGTACCGGGTGGTGGACGAGCAGCCGGGCTATGGGGTCGCCGACGAGCGCGACCTCGTCTTCGTGGGCTTCGCTGCCTTCCTGGACCCGCCCTACGAGGGCGTCGCCGACACCCTGCGCGCGCTCCAGGCTGACGGGATCGAGGTGAAGATCATCACCGGGGACAACGAGCTGGTGACCCGGAAGATCTGCCAGCAAGTCGGCCTCGAAGCGGGCGAGATCCTCCTCGGGGAAGCGGTTGAGCGCATGTCGGATCCGGCGCTCGGGGCGGTGGCGGAGCGGACCCGCGTGTTCGCGCGCGTCTCCCCGATCCAGAAGAACCGCATCGTGCGCGCCCTCCACGCCCGCGGGCACGTGGTGGGCTGCGTGGGCGACGGCATCAACGACGCGCCCGCGCTGCGCTCGGCCGACGTGGGCATCTCGGTCCAGAGCGCGGTGGACGTGGCCCGGGACGCGGCCGATATCATCTTGCTCGAGAAGCGGCTGTCGGTGCTGCACGACGGCGTTGTCGAGGGCCGGCGTAGCTTCGGCAACATCATGAAGTACGTGCTGATGGGCACCAGCTCGAACTTCGGCAACATGCTGAGCATGGCCGCCGCGTCGGTTTTCCTGCCGTTCCTGCCCATGCTGCCGCTTCAGATCCTGCTCAACAACTTCCTCTACGACCTCTCCCAGGTGCCGATCCCGTCCGACCGGGTGGACGAGACGTACATGCAGAAGCCCAAGCGCTGGAACATCGCGTTCATCCGGCGCTACATGCTGCTGCTGGGCCCGCTTTCGTCGGCCTTCGACTTCCTCACGTTCGCGGTCATGCTCTGGGTGTTCCGGGCCGACGCCCCGCTATTCCGCACCGGCTGGTTCGTCGAGTCGCTGGCGACCCAGACCCTCGTGATCTTCGTCATCCGCACCGCCGACCGCCCGTGGCGCAGTCGGCCAAGCCGGGGCCTTGCCTACGGGGTGACGTGCTGCGCGCTGGTGGGCGCGCTACTACCCTTCTCTCCGGTCGCTCCGTGGTTCGGCTTCGTGGCGCTGCCGCCGCTATTCTTCTCGGTGCTGCTCGGCATGGTTGTCGCCTACCTGGGCCTCGTGGAAGTGGTGAAGCGCTGGTTCTACCGGCGCTATCCCATGTGAGGAGGGCCGAGGCGCGGCGTCGCCGCCTCAAACCCGAGCGGGGCGCCCCGACTGTGGCGCGCGCTCCCCACGCGGCGGCGCGAAGGGTGAGCCATACCCCCGATTTTATGGCACTACCCCGTGGCACTCCTGTTGCACCTCGTCCTGGCTAGAAAACCCAACCGAGGAGGAGCATGATGCACGGCCGGTTCGATGCGACCCTGCACGACGAGTTCCGCCGTCGGCTGCTCGCGACACGCGAGGCTCTCCTGCGCACGGTGACCGCGAGCGACGAGGAGGTGTCGACGCTCGAGGCCCCGGGCCCCGGCGATTCGCCCGACGACGCCTCTGCGCGCCCGATCGCCACGCTGATGTCGCGGCTCGCCGGGCAGGAGAAGCGGGAGCTCGACGAGGTGGCCGCCGCGCTGCGCCGGCTGGGATCGGGTGCGTTCGGCGTGTGCGAGAGCTGCCGTGAGCCCATCGCGCTTGCCCGCCTGCGGGCGGTACCCGCGGCGCGCTGCTGTGTGCACTGTCAGGCCAACCGGGAGGTCGTTCCGTGATCAAGGGGATGCTGCTGATGCTGATGCTGTTGCCGGCCGCCGACGCCGAGGCGCAGGAGGGCGCGCTGGCAACTCGGGGGCAGGCTGTCTTCAAGGACCAGGGCTGCTACGGCTGCCACACCGTGGGCAAGACCGGCACGCCGATCGCGACCGACCTCTCCCGGATCGGCGCGAAGCACGACCAGGCGTACTTCGCTCGCTGGCTGCGCGATCCGTCCGAGCAGCGCCCGAGGGCCCACATGCCGAAGCTTCAGCTGACCGAGTCCGAGGTGCGGGCTCTCGCCGCGTACCTCGGTACTCTTCGCTGATGACGCTCCGGCGGATCCTTCACGCGACGGACTTCTCGCCCGCGTCGCGGCCCGCGTTCCGGATGGCGCTCGCCCTGGCGCGGCCGGCGGGCGCTCGACTGCTGCTGCTGCACGTGCTGACGGCGCCCACACCGTTCGTGGGCGGGCGGCGCCGGGCGCCCTCCAGTTATCTGGAGCTGCTCCAAGCGGCGCGTCGGCAGGCACATCGCCGGCTCGCGTCACGGCTCGCACAGGCGCGTGCGGCTCACGTCCGTGTCCAGGCGCGGCTCGTCGAAGGCGGCCCCTCGGAGCAGATCCGGAAGGTGAGTGGGCGGTGGCACGCGGACCTGATCGTCATCGGCACTCACGGACGGACCGGGATGAGGCGCTTCGTGATGGGCAGCGTGGCCGAGCAGGTGGTGCGCCGCTCGCTCCGTCCGGTGCTGACCGTGCGCGGCCGCTGAACCGGGCGGAGGCGGCGGGCCCCGACGTCATCGAGCTGCCGCTGGTCAGACCCCGCTGCCGAAGTCAACCGGGAAGGTCAAGGTGAACGTCGTCCCTTTTCCTACCTCGGAGCGGACGGTCAACGTCCCGTGATGCTCAGTGACGATACCGTGGCTGATGGAGAGGCCGAGCCCGGTGCCGTCGGATCTGGTGGTGAAGAACGGATCAAAGATCTTCGGAAGGATCTCCGGCGGAATGCCGGACCCGGTGTCCGAGACGGCGAGCCGCACCGACCGCGTGGCCGGCTGATAGCTGGTCGTGATCGCGATCTCGCCGCCCTCGGGCATCGCGCTGCGGGCATTGGTCAGGAGGTTCAGCAGTACCTGACCGATCGCGGTCGCGTCGGCGTAACTGTCTGGCAGGGTCTCGTCGAGGCTTAGCGTCACCGCGATGCGACCCCGGGTCAAATCCTTCTGGGCGAGCTGGAAGATCTCCTCGGCGACCCGGTTCAGGTTCACGGGTGCTCGAGCTCCGGAGGACTGACGTGCGAAGGAGAGGAGCCCCTGAGTGATGACCGACACGCGGCGCGCGTGCCGGAGGATGACCTCGAGATCCTTCCGAATCTCGGCTGGGAGGTCGCCGCCCTCCGCCTCCAGGAGCATGACCTCGACTCGTGACGAAATGATGCCGACCGGGTTGTTGATCTCATGGGCGATCCCGGCCGAGAGCGTCCCGAGCGCGGCGAGCTTGTCGGCCTGCCGCGCGGCGCGCTGGAAGGCCACCCGCTCGCTGATGTCGATGATGAAGGCGATCACGCGGATTCCTTCCGCGCTGTGCACGTAGCTCAGGCTGACCTCGACCGGGAACTCGGTGCCGTCTTTCTTGAGACCGGAGAGATCGAGGCCTTGTCCCATGGATCGAACCCGAGGCGCCTCCATGTACGTGGTCCGATGGCCCACGTGCCGATCCCGGAGGCGCGTCGGGATTAGGAGCTCGACGGGTCGGCCGATCAGCTCGTCGCGTGGATAGCCGAACATCGTCTCCGTCCGGGCATTGACCTGGACGATACGCCCCTCCGCATCGGTGACCACGATGCTCTCTGACGCGGATTCGAGGAAGGCTCGTGACAGAGCCTCGCTGCGGCGCAGGGCGTCCTCGGCGAGCTTCTGGGCGGTGACATCGCGGCTCAGGATGGATACGCCGATCACGGTCTGCGCCGGGTCCTTGATCGGAGAAATCATGAGGGCGACGTGAATTTTGCGCCCGTCTTTGGTCGTATGCTCCGCTTCGAGGTGCTCCGCCCCTCCGTTCCGGCGAGCCTGGTCCAGAAGGGTGATGAGCCCGGACGTCGATCCGTCCGACACTAACTGCCCGATCGATCGACCAAGGACTTCGTGAGCGGTGAACCCGTACAGCCGCTCGGCGCCCGTGTTCCAGGCGATGATCTGGCCGTCGAGATCCTGCCCGATGATGGCGTCGGGTGACGATTGGACCAGGGAGTCCAGGAGTGACCTGGTCTCCTCGTGCTGCGCGACATGAGTCTGCAGGGTGTCGCGAGTCAGCTTGAGCTCGCGGGCTCGTCGTCGCGTCTCCCAGATGAGACCGCCGAGGATGAGGAAGGTCGCGGCGGCCAGCACGAGCAGCGCGAGCGAGACCCGGCGGGCCTGCTCCGCGTAGCGGGCCGACTGTTCGGTCAGGAGCTTACGCTCCTCCGCCTTCATCGAGGCGATATTGGATCGGAGATCCTCCATCAGACGGAGCCCGCGTCCGGTCAAGACCCGTTGCAGGGCAACCTCGGAGCCCCGCGCACGCCGCAGCTCGAGCGTGTCCCGCAACTCGGTCATTTTCTCTGCGATCACCGGTTCCAAGACCTCCAGACGGTGCTGCCGACGGGTGTTTCCTGCGGCCAGGGCCCGAAGGGCTTTGAGCTCAGTGGCCACCATCTCGCTCGCATGGAGGTAGGGCGTCAGGTAGCGCTCCTCTCCGGTCAGGAGGAACCCGCGCTGGCCGGTCTCGCCGTCCGTCACCGCGGACAGGACCGCGTCGAGGCTGATGAGGACGTCGGTGGTGTGGCGCACCGTGGAGTATTCCTCGGCGAGTCGGCGGGCGCTGACCCCGATGAGCGTGATGGCGAGCAGGAACCCGACGGCCAGGGAGAAGGCGAGGCCCGTCCGGTGATGGGCCAACCAGGCAATCCCGCGCCGCCACTGACTCGTCATCGGTACGAATTCTGGGGCAAGAGGTCGAGGGCATCAAGGTCCGAGAAGACTGGGGCGTCGCCGCCACAACGCAGAACCGGTGCCTCAGGAGGCGCTGGGATCCGGTCTCTCTAACTATTTGAATCATTGGAAATTCTCGGTGGCACCCCCGTTGCACTTCCCCAAGCCAGGAAAGAGAAACCATGAGGATGTTCGGCCGCATCCTGGTCCCGACGGATTTCTCGACGTGCTCCGAAGAGGCGTGGCGTCTCGCTCGTGGCGTGGCGCAGATGTCCGGCGGCGAGCTGATCCTGTCTCATGTGCTGACCGAGACCCCGGTCTACCGGGAGGGCCCGTTCAACATGGGGACCGTCCGTCACGTCTACGAGGTGGCACGCAAGTGGGCGGAGGGAGCGCTCGAGGAGTGGGTGGCCAAGGCCCGCTCCGAGGGACTCTCGGCGCGGGCCGCCCTTCGCACCGGTACCGCCTATGTGGAGATCGTGAACCTGGCGAGGGACGAACGCGCGGGCCTCATCGTCATCGGCACGCACGGGCGCGGTGGGGTCGGCCGGGCGCTGCTGGGCAGCGTGGCCGACCGAGTGGTGCGGCTCGCACCCTGCCCGGTACTCACGGTTCGCGAGCCAGCCTGACGCCATGTCCAGTGAGTCGCTCGCGCCGTTCCTCGCTCCGACGAGCGTCGCAATCATCGGCGCCTCGCGGAGTCCGCTCAAGGTCGGTGGCAGTGTCGTGGCCAATCTGCGCTCGGCGGGCTTTGCGGGCCGGATCATCCCGGTCAACTCGCGTGCCGACATCGTCCAGGGCTTGCCCGCGATGGCAAGCCTGCTCGACGTCGCCGGTCCGGTCGACCTGGCCGTGATCACGGTACCCGCTGCCGACGTGCTGCCGGCGCTCAAGCAGTGCGTGGCCAAGGGTGTCGGCGGTGCCGTGGTCATCTCGGCGGGCTTCCGGGAGACCGCCGGGGAAGGCGTCCGGCGCGAGGCCGAACTGCGCGAGTGGCTGCGTGATCAGCCGATCCGCGTCCTCGGACCCAATTGCCTCGGCTGGATCCGCCCGGCGCGCCGGCTCAACCTCACTTTTGCCCCCGGCATGCCGGATCCCGGAGGAATCGCTTTCATCTCGCATTCGGGTGCGCTGGCGGTGGCGATTCTGGACTGGGCGCGCGACCGGCGCGTCGGGTTCTCGCTCTTCGCGTCGCTCGGCAACCAGGCCGATCTCAACGAGAGTGACCTGCTCGCCGCCGTCGCGGCCGACGCGGAGACGCGAGTGATCGCGTGCTATCTCGAGGGTGTAGCCGACGGCAGCCGATTCCTCGAATCGCTCGGCCGCGCTGCCGCGATCAAGCCGGTCGTTCTGCTCAAGGCCGGCCGCTCTCCCGAAGGCGCTCGGGCGGTGTCCTCGCATACCGGGGCGCTCGCCGGATCCGACCGTGCCTTCGACGCGGCGGTCCGGCAGGCTGGCGCGCTGCGGGTGGACACGGTCGAGGAGCTCTTCGACCTGGCGCGCGCTCTCGCGACCCAGCCCTTACCGCGCGGGCGGCGGCTCGTGGTCCTGACCAACGGAGGCGGGCTCGGCATCGTTGCAGCGGACGCCGCCCGGGCCGCGGGCCTGCGGATGGAGCCGCTCGGTGATGATGTCCGCCGTCGACTGGCGGAAGGCCTGCCCGGGACCGCGAGCCTCGGCAATCCGGTGGACCTGGTGGGCGACGCCGACGCGGGCCGCTATAGCCACGCGCTGAACAGTCTTGGGAGCGACAGTGCGGATGCCCTGCTCGCGATCCTCACACCCCAGGCCGCGACGGACGCGGCGGGTGTGGCCCGCACCATCGTCGGCGCGACCCGCGGCTGGCCCATTCCGGTGGTGGCGGCCTTCGTCGGGGGGGCCCGTGTCGCGGCCGGCGTACGAGCCCTGGAGGAGGGGGGCATTCCGTCCTACGCGTTTCCAGAGCAGGCCGTCAAGACGCTCGTCGGGATGGCGCGCCTCGCGGAGCGACGAGAACGCGTCCCTGGCTCGCCGGCTGCGGCCGTGGACCCGGCGGCGGCCCGAAGCTGGCTGGCCGGGCTCGAGCCCGGCCACGCGAGGCAGCTCGGGATGCCCGAGCTCGCCCCACTGCTGGCCAGCTACGGCATTAGGGGCGTGCCCGGCGGCGTCGCCCACAGCGCCGACGACGCGGCGGGTATGGCCGAGCGCATGGGCTTTCCGGTAGCGCTCAAGATCGTGTCACCCGACATCACGCACAAGACCGAGGCCGGCGGCGTGGTGCTGGATCTGCGGAGCGCGGGGGCCGTCCGCGAGGCGGCCCACCTCATGCTTGACCGGGTCGCGACGGCGCGCCCCACCGCGGTGATCCGGGGCATGCTCGTCGAGGCGATGGCCCCGGCGGGCAAGGAGCTCCTGCTCGGCGGGGTGCGAGACGCGCAGTTCGGGCCGCTCATCATGGTCGGCTTCGGCGGGATCTACGTCGAGATCTTCTGCGACACCTCTGCCCGCCTGGCGCCCGTCACGCCGGCCGAAGCTCGGGAGATGCTCGAGGAGCTCAAAATTGCGCCGCTGCTCCACGGTGTGCGCGGCGAGCCGCCGCTGGATCGGGACGCCCTGGCCGCGATGGTCAGCCGTTTTGGGCAGCTCCTCGCCGACCTCCCCGAGATTACGGAAATCGAGATCAACCCCTTGATGGCGGGCTCTGATGGCGCGGTGGCAGTGGACGCGCGCGCGCGGCTCAGCCGGTAAGAGGAGAAGCAATGGGCATGAGATGAAGCGCCGCGAGAGCCAGCGGAAGGTGATGCAGGACGCAACCAAGGCGCGGCAGCCGGGAGCCGCGTGAGCGCTAGGAGGAGACCTACCATGCGATTCACCGAGATCCTATTCGCGACGGACTTCTCGTCCGCGTCCGAGGCGGCCAGCCGCGTCGCGCGGGAGCTGGCCGTCCAGACCGGCGCGCGTCTTCATGTCGTCCATGTGGTGCCGACGGCCACCGACACGTTACTCGCCGCGGAGACCCTTACCCGGGTCGCCCAGAGTCTCCGGGACGGGCTCACGGTGGAGACGGCCCTCTTGAGCGGGTGGGCAGGGATGAACATCGTCGACTATGCCCGCGATAGGCGCATCGATCTCATCGTGCTGGGGACCCGCGGGCGCACCGGGGTCAGCTACGCGATTCTGGGGAGCGTGGCCGAGACGGTGGTGCGGCTGGCGCCCTGCCTGGTGCTGACCGTCCCCGCTGCGCTCCTCGTGGCCCAGCCCGGCGCTGCCCCCGAGCTGGCGGCCGTCTTCACTGCCACTGCTCCGCGCCAATGTCTGGGTTGTTACTATCGGGGCGATGAGTTTATCTGCGGGAGTTGCCTGATCCGGATCCGCGCAGGGGCGCTCGAACAGAAGCGGGATGCGGAGCCACCGGGCCGCCGGGTGCGCCGGTATGACGCCGCCGGAGGAGAGCCACTCCGAGCAAGAGGAAACGACCTCTACCCCGAAGGTGAGGGGAGTCGATTTCGGTGGTGGCGGTCCAGTGCAACCATCGCTCCCCAAAAATAGTGGGCTATTGCGCGTGCCGCCGGCCCAGTCGAAGCGGTAGCCTACACTCATCTTGATGATGAGGCGGTCCGTACTCGGGGTCAGTCCGAAGCCGACCCCGGCATTGAATTCCCAGCGGGGACCGAGATCGAGATCGATCACCGGAAAGAATTGGTGTTGCTGGTCGTGGGACCGGTCGAAGTGAGTCACGCGGCCGAATGACCCATAGTACTCGAGCCCGACGGACACCGTGGGCGGTGCCGAATCGAAGACCGAGCGCGACCCAGTGGTCATAGGCGACGAGCCCGCCCGGCCAAGCGATCCGCGACTGGACGAGCGTCAACGACGACCGCCGCCAGCACTCCCGCCCCGAAGCCGACGACGGGTCTTGTGACCGCCGAGCCAACCGCACGCTGATCGGCCGGTTCCATTCCTCCAGTAGCGGATGAGGGGGCGGGGCACGTTGGCGACGTACGCGGGCGCCATGAAGTACAGCGATACGCGACACGGTGGCCAGGAAGGGCATGAGGCAGCCACGCTGGCCCGGATGGACCAGAGAGAGGCGGCGCGGCAGCGAGTCCATGGGACCGGCGGGTCCCACCGGGGTACTCATGCCTCGGCAGCTCGCGGACATGCCGACGCAACCAGTTGGATCGACGAGGCTCCTGGCTGGCACTTGCGTTGCACTTCGACCCGGCAGGGGTGGCAGACCGGAACGCTCTGCCGAAACGCGCTGACGAAGGGAGGATTCATGATGCGTGCGTTGATGCCGTGGACGGGAATGGCGAGCATGAAGCAGGAGATGGATCGGCTGGTCGATCGGTTCTTCGAGGCCAAGTGGAACGAGCTCCCCGCACTCGGCGAATGGGCGCCGAGCATGGACATTTCGGAAACCAAGGACAGCTTGGTGGCAAAGATCGAGGCGCCGGGGATGGACGAGAAGGACATTCAGGTCGCGCTCCAGGAGAACCTGCTGACCATCAAGGGAGAGAAGAAGCACGAGAAGGAGGAGAAGGATGAGCATTTCCACCGGGTGGAGCGGTCCTACGGGGCCTTC
>JACXTT010003893.1_pt1 | contig 22549 bp, 15 predicted proteins | sample 9270951 | NCBI WGS metagenome assembly JACXTT01 (sample SAMN15532306, study PRJNA645909) | rock metagenome | isolation source: weathered quartz diorite | place: Puerto Rico | collected 2017-06-21
ACCCTCAACAGCGCTCCCTAAAATCGCAAAAGGGCCTTGAATCTGCATTCTAAGCCTCTGCATCTAAAGTATTTAGATAGGGCTTCCGGCTCTGATTCGAACAAACATGCCACCAGGACCAGCCGGCGAACGGGAACGCGAAATCCTGACCGCCATCGTTGAGACCTTCATCGCTACCGGGGAGCCGGTAGGGTCGCGCACCCTTGCGCGGACCAGCCGTGAGGGGCTGAGCGCGGCCACCATCCGTAACGTGATGGCGGACCTGGCTGACGCTGGTTTTCTCGACCAGCCGCATACTTCCGCCGGACGGATCCCGAGTACCGAGGCCTACCGCTACTATGTGGAGCAACTCAGTGGCGAGACCCGCCTGTCGCACGAAAACGAAAGCATCATCCAGGACAGCCTAGCTGGCGTCACCGATGTGCAGGAATTCATGGAACGCACTTCGCATGTACTCTCGCTGATTTCGCGCAGCGTTGGCGTTACCGTGGCCTCGAGCGGGCCGCGCAATGCTCTCGAGCACGTTTACTTTTCACGCCTCAGCGATCAGAAAGTTTTGGCGGTGGTCGTCACGCGATCGGGCGTGGTGCGCGACCGTGTGTTGCGCCTTGATCTCCCCCAGTCGGAACTGGATCTCGCCGCGCGTTACATCAACGAAAACTTTCGCGGCTGGATGATGGAAGACATGCGCGCCGAGATTGCCCGCCGGCTGGAAAAAGAGCGCAGCGAGTACGACCGGCTGATGGGGTCCATTGCGCAGCTTTACCAGCAGGGCGCCCTCACCACCAGCGAGGCACCGGAGGCGGTGTTCGTCGAAGGCGCCGCCAATCTCGTCACTGGCGAAGAAGACCGGCAGCGTCTCCAGGACATGCTGCGCACGCTGGAAGAAAAAGAAAAGGTCGTCAAGCTGCTAGGCGCCTATCTGGACACGCGCCAGGAAGCCGTGCGGGTCGTTATCGGTCTCGATGAAGCATTGCCATCGATGCGCAACTTTGTCCTGATTGGCGCTCCGGCGCGCGTGGGCGGTGAAGTCATGGGGTCGCTGGCGGTCATCGGGCCTACGCGGCTCGACTATCAGCATACGATGTCGGCGGTCTCCTACATCGCGCGCCTCTTTGACAAACTTTTGAATGAATCGGAGTAATTGGGAAGCATGGGTAAAGGGAACGGAAAGACCGAAGCAAACCTCGATCTGGAACACGAACTGCCTCCCGCAGAAAGGGGCGACGATACGCTTTCAGCGTCTTCAACAGCCGCGGCTGGGTCCGTCGCCGTGTCTGAGCTCGACAAGCTGCGCGCCGAACGCGACGCACTGCTCGACCGTCTGGCGCGCCTGCAAGCCGAATTCGATAATGCCCGCAAGCGCGCGGCCCGCGAGCAACAGGAGTTTCGTGAGTTCGCCGCCGCCGATGCGATCAAGAACGTTTTGCCGGTCCTCGACAGCATCGAGCGAGCGCTGAAAGCGCCGGCCGGCGATTCAGGCGACCTCCGCAGCGGTCTGGAGCTCATCTACCGCCAGTTTCAGGATGCGCTCCAGAAAATGGGCGTCCAGCCGATTGACTCGGTGGGAAAGCCGTTCGATCCTCGAGTGCATGAAGCCATTGAAATGGTGGACACCACCGAGGCGGAAGACCATCAGGTACTCGACGAGCTGCAGCGCGGCTACAACTACAAAGGACGACTGCTGCGTCCCGCCATGGTGCGGGTCGCCAGGAACAGTGGTTAATGATTAGCGGCTAGTTATTAGTACGAGGTGCCGTTCACGAACTACCAACCCCTTATCACCGACCACTTTTACCGAGCAAAAGGACTCTTACTCTTCTGAGCAAGAACGGCAAACGTGACTACTACGAGGTCCTCGGCGTCACCCGCACGGCCACCGAGGTCGAGATTAAGAGCGCCTACCGCAAGCTGGCGATGACGTACCATCCTGACCGCAACCCTAACAATCCCGATGCGGAAGACAAATTCAAAGAGCTCACCGAGGCCTATGCCATTCTTGCCGACTCAGAGAAGCGCTCGCTCTACGACCGCTTTGGGCACGCCGGCGTTAGTGGTAGTACGGGAGGCACGGCCGGCTTCGATCCCGCGATCTTTCAGGACTTCGGCGACATCTTCGGAGAATTCTTCGGGTTCGGCGATCTCTTCGGTGGCGGAGGCCGCCGGCGCACTCGCGCCCAGCGTGGCGCCGATCTGCGCGAAGACCTGAATCTCGAATTCGACGAAGCGTTCTTTGGCGTGGAAAAGCAAGTCAAAGTCCGTCGCCATGAAGCATGCGATGCGTGTCACGGATCGGGCGCCGCGCCGGGCAAAGCGCCCGTCCAATGCCGGTCGTGCAACGGCCGCGGCCAAGTCCGCTATCAGCAGGGATTCTTCAGCATCGCCCGCACTTGCCCCACCTGCCAGGGCGCCGGCAGCGTCATCACCGATCCTTGTCCGAAATGCAAGGGCGAGGGACGCCTGGTGCGTGAGCGCACGGTCGAAGCCAAAGTTCCCGCCGGAGTTGAAGACGGCACTCGCATTCGCTTCTCCGGACTCGGAGAAGCCGGCGCCTTCGGAGGACCAGCCGGCGACTTGTATGTTGTCCTGCATGTCAAAGAGCATGCCTTTTTCGAACGCGAGGGCAACGATCTCTATTGCGTGGTGCCGGTCTCATTCCCACAGGCCGCACTCGGCACTGAGATCATGGTCCAGACCATGGAAGGCGATTACAAGCTGAAAATTCCCGAAGGCACGCAGTCGGGAACCTCATTCCGAATTCGTAACCGGGGAGTGCCAGTCCTGAACGGACATGGTAAGGGCGACTTGTTCGTCGAAGTACGGGTGCAAACCCCCGGCAAGCTGACCAAGCGCCAGCGCGAACTGCTCAACGAGTTGGGCCAATTGGCCCCAGTAGAAAATAAGCCGCAGCGTCGCTCGTTGTTGGGAAGAATGAAAGATATGTTCGCGTAAGGAAGTTTCCAGTTTCCAGTTCGCAGTTCTCAGTTTTGGACTCAACACCGTCAATTGTCATTCGAATTTGAGCTGTTTTACTGAGAACTGAGAACCGGGAACTGAGAACTGCTCCATGACTCGCCGCCGCTGGATCGCCGACGAAACCAATGGAAACACCGCTGCCCTTACCGGTGATCATGCGCTCCATCTCTCCCGCGTCCTGCGCGCTGAAATCGGCCAGAAATTCGACATTAGTGTCGGTACCTCAGTCCGCCGCGGGACAATCACATCTATCTCCAACAAGCGTGTTGAATTCGTCCTCGGTGACGAACAGCCCAGCACGACAGCGCCGCACCTCACTCTCGTCCTCGCCATCTTCAAATTCGACCGTATGGAATGGGCGATCGAGAAGTGCACGGAGCTCGGCGTCGCGCGAATCATCCCGATCATCGCCCGCCGCACCGACTCCCACCTCGCCACGGCTGCCGCGAAACGCCGAGAGCGCTGGCAGCGCATCGCCCTCCAGGCATCCGAACAATCCCGCCGCGCCGCGCCACCCGAGATCGCGGCTCCCATCAAACTGAAAGATTTTGGTAGCGCCGCTGACTCGCCAGCTGTCGGGCGGGCGCACTCGCCCGGCCCTACCAGCAAAATCGTCCTGTCGGAATCAGAAAACAATACGCACCTAGGCGATGTCCTGCAATCCCGTCCGTCCGACGTGATCCTCGCCGTCGGCCCCGAAGGTGGCTGGGCCTCCGACGAACTCCAATGGTTCCGCGATTCCGGATGGACCGCCGCGTCCCTGGGTGACACCGTCCTCCGGACCGAAACTGCCGCCATCGTCGCCGCAGCCCTTGCTCTTGACGCGTTGCGCTGATCTTCACCCTTCCACAACCACCTCTGATATGCTCCGGCAAGTGAGTCCGTCTGTTCTGTCAGCCACGAAGGTTCAGCCCGACGAGCGCCAGCGAGAGGCCATTGAGCATATTCATGGCCCGATGTTGGTAGTCGCCGGCGCCGGCACAGGAAAGACCACCGTCCTCACGCAACGCATCGCCTACTTGATCCGGGAAGGCCACGCTCGCCCCGACGAAGTTCTCGCGCTCACTTACACCGACAACGCCGCTGAAGAAATGAAGAAGCGTGTGCAGGTGGAGCTCGAAGGTAGGAATAGCGGCGGCCTGCAGGTCCTGACCTTCCATGCCTGGTGCAACGGCCTGCTCCACCGCCGCAAAGCCAACTTCGGTGTCCTCGACGATAAAGATCTGTGGGTCTATCTGCGACGCCGTATTCGTGATCTGCGCTTGAAGTACTTCGTCCGTGCCGCCAATGTCAGCCAGTTTCTCGATGAACTGCTCGACTTCATGCGGCGCTGTCAGGACGAACTGGTCGGCCCGGAACAGTACGCCGACTATGTAGCCCGTCTGGAACGCGGCGAAGTCGATTTTCAGCGAGTCACTAAATCAAAGAAACAAGGTGAACTGGAACCAGCTGAGATTCTCGAGCGCTGCCGCGAGATCGCCCGCGTCTACGCCACCGTGGAACGAATGCTCGAAGAAAATAACCTGGGCACCTTCGGCCACATGATCACCCGGGCCTATTACCTTCTTAAGGACAACCCTGCACTACTGGAAGAAGAACGAGCCCAAACACGTTTCTTACTGGTGGACGAATTTCAGGACGCCAACTTCGCCCAGGTCGAAATCCTGTCATTGCTCGCCGGACCTTCTGCAAACGTATTTGCTGTCGGCGATCCCGACCAGGCCATCTACCGCTTTCGCGGCGCCTCCAGCGTGGCCTTCAATCTGTTCGCCGGCCATTTCCCAACCACTCGACTCGTCGCTCTCGAAAAGAACCGGCGCTCGCTGTCACCGATCCTCCGTTGTGCCTTCGGTATTGTGAACGAAAACCCGCCAGTGTTTTCGCACAAGGGAAGCGGAATCTCCTATCGGCGCGCGCCGCTCGCATCCGAGCGCGAAACGCAACCGATCCTTCAGGCCAAACCAATCGTCGCACCGCCGGTCGAAATCGTCACCTGGGGAGATAAGGGAGTTGAAGCCGCCGACCTGGCTCGCCAGATCCAGAAGAAACGCAAAGACAAAGAGCAACGTTGCGCGTGGAGTGACTTTGCAGTTCTGTATCGCCAGCACAGCCATCGTGAGGAACTGGTGAAGGAATTCACTGAACGGGGCATCCCGTTTTCAATCGAAGCTCTCGATGTGTTGCATACACCCGAAGTCCGAGATGTAATTGCCTGTCTGACCGCGGCCGTTAGCCCTGGCGATGCCGCCAGCCTGTTTCGCGTCTCCGCATTGCCGCAGTTCTCGATCGATCCCAACGAACTGCGGGCTGCCATGAGGGCAGTCCGACGCGATGAACTCGATCTCCGCAAAGTTCTCGGAAAACTGGCCAAGGGATCCGACGTTCTGGAGCGCGTGGAGACGGCACATCAGCAGGTGGAGAAGGAAGGAGTGCGCGCCGCCGACGCCGTAAGGATGGTAATACGCCACTTCGCTCTGCCAGACTCCACTCCCGCGGCTGCCTTTCTCAAGTTTGTTGAGCTGTGGCAAGACAAGCCGATCGTCGAGATCGGCAGTGCCGCAGAGTTTCTTGACTACCTCGACTATTTCGGTCAGGCCCATGGTGCCATTGCTCTCCCGCCTACCACCTCGGACGCCGTCCGTCTCCTGACCGTTCACACTGCCAAGGGCCTCGAGTTCCGCCACGTGGCGATCATCCGCGGCTCATCGCCATCGTTTCCATGTACCTGGCGGGAACCTTTGGTGGATCTTCCACACGAGTTGCGCACGTCCGATTCTGACGATGACGACAAAGTCTTGAACGAAGAAGAAGAGCGCCGACTCTTCTACGTCGCCATGACGCGCGCCCAGGACACGCTGGCCATCTATACGCATCAGGGCCGGGCCAAGAAGGACCCGATGCCAACCAAATTCCTGCGCGATTTCATGCCCAATCCCGCGTACCGGAAGTTTTGGCGCCCGCGCCCGGCAGCGGCCGTGCAGGACGATCTCTTTGCCGAAGAAGAGAAAATCGCTATTGAACACTCCAACGTTGCCGCCTGGCTGCTCATGCCTCCGTCCGCCAACTTTGTGACCGGACTGAGCGCATCGGCCATCACAACTTACGAAGATTGTCCGCTTCGTTTCAAGCTGGAGCGCGAGTGGAATCTGCCTCGCGATGTCCCAGCGTCATTGCACTACGGGGCAGTCATGCACAGCGTTCTGCGCACCTTCTACGATGCCCGCCGCTTCGGTCGCGATGTCCCCGACGCGGAACTTTTCGAGATGCTGCGCCAAGGCCTAGCTGACGCGGGAATCGCCGACCGCTATCAGTACGAGTTGTATCTGAAGCAGGGGACAGAACAGCTGAAGCAATTCCTTGAACTGGCGAGCGCGTCCGCGCAACCCGAGGTACTCGACACCGAGCAGAATTTCGACTTGCAGGTGGGCACCACGAAATTAAGAGGACGTGTGGATCGAATCGACCGCGTCGGCCCGGACGGTGTCGCCATCGTGGATTACAAAACCGGCAAGCCGAAGTCCCAGGAAGATGCTGACGAGAGTCTGCAGCTCTCGCTGTATGCTCTCGCTGCCAAACAGGTCTGGGGACACCGCGTCTCCCAACTCATCTTCTACAACCTGGAAAACAATACCGCAGTTGTGACCACGCGCAACGATGCGCAACTGGAGGAAGCGAAGATTCGCGTGCAAGCTGCGGCGGAGCACATCGCCCAGGGAAAGTTTGGCGCCAAACCAGGCTACCAGTGCGTCTTTTGCCCTTATCGCAACCTTTGTCCTGCAACTGAGAAGGTGCTTTTGGCCTCGCCGAAGAAATCCACTCGCACAAATTGAAATGTGAAGACGGGGCTTGCCCCGCTTGTGTGCGGCGCAATGGCGATCGCGGATTTCGATTCGTCCTAAAAACTTAGGGGACGCTCATCGCGTCCCCGTTCGTTGCCTTGTTGCAGGTGCTTAGTGCTTTTTGCTGCTTTTCTTCTTTGCTTTCTTCTTGGTTGCCATGGATCTATTCTCCCTTTCCATTTTTCATGGAATCTTGCAACGGTCTTCTGTCGCAACTGTTTGATTGTATAGAGTCAGCACACAGTGAAGTCAAGAGAAAAATGAGCGTGCGCGCGTCGCGCAACGGTGCACCAAAGTCACTCTGTTCACTCGCACGACAAAAAGTTCGATACTGTATTGCGACTGGCGCACGCAATGCGCTCGTCGCGTCGAAAATTTCGCGACCCGACAAGATCGCGGCCACTTCCGCGTTGCGAATCACGCCGCGACCACTGCTGAACCTCCGCGCTCATTTCCTCCATCTATAATGATAGGTATTCTGCAATCGAAAAGACCCGCGAAGGAGCGCATGTATGGCCGGTTCTACTGATGTCGTCATCATTTCGGGATGCCGCACGCCCATCGGGAAATTTCAGGGAAGCTTAAGCGACTTGAGCGCTCCACAACTGGGCGCGGTCACCGTCCGGGAAGCGGTGAAGCGCGCGCAGCTCGAGCCGCAGCAAGTAGACGAATGCATTATGGGCAACGTGGTCTCTGCGGGGTTGGGCCAGAACCCCGCGCGCCAAGCCGCACTCTTCGGCGGACTTCCGCCCGAAGTGGGTGCCATGACAATTAACAAAGTCTGCGGCTCCGGATTGAAGGCAGTAGCGCTCGCGGCGCAAGCCATCCAGACCGGCAACAGTTCCATTGTCGTCGCCGGAGGCATGGAGTCCATGACCAACGCTCCTTACCTGCTTCCGAACGCACGCAAGGGATACCGTCTCGGCAACGGACAACTGGTCGACTCCATGGTGCATGATGGGCTGTGGGACATTTACAACGACTACCACATGGGTCTGACCGGCGAGAACGTCGCTGAGAAATACCGCATCACCCGCGAAGAGCAGGACGAATTCGCCGTCAACTCGCATCGCAAGGCGATCGCCGCGCAGAAAGAATGCCGATTCAAATCCCAGATTGTTCCCGTCGAAATCCCGGCTAAGAAGAAAGGGCAGGCCGCCGTAGTCTTCGATAAGGACGAAGGTCCGCGCGAGGACACCACTATTGAAGTCCTGCGTTCCCTCAAGCCGGCGTTCAAGAAAGATGGCACTGTCACCGCCGGAAACGCGCCGGGTGTCAATGATGGCGCAGCTGCGCTGGTCGTAACCAGCGCGGCGCGCGCGAAGGAGTTGGGCGCAGCCCCCCTGGTTCGCATCGTCGCGCAAGCCACCAGCGGTATCGATCCCAAATGGGTGATGATGGCGCCCGTCAGCGCCGTGCAAAAAATCTGGCAGAAGACTGGCTGGAAAAAAGACGAAGTGGACCTCTACGAACTTAACGAAGCCTTTTCCGTACAGGCACTGGGAGTGATTCGCGAACTTGGTCTCGACATGAACCGCGTGAACGTCAACGGCGGCGCAGTCGCTCTGGGCCATCCGATCGGAGCAAGTGGGGCGCGTGTGCTGGTCACGCTGATCTACGAGATGATACGGCGGGACGTCCACCGTGGAATCGCGGCGTTGTGCCTCGGAGGCGGAAACGCGGTCGCGATGGCCGTGGAGCGGTAAGTCGGCGACGCACCCCTAACCCGTCTTCTTGCGCAATCGTTCCACCAGCGCGCGCAATGTCCTCTGCGTTTCCGGACTCCACCAGCCTGCGATGACGCGTTGCAGTTCTGGTTCCAGATCGTCTTCAAATATGGATACCAGATCGGCGCGAGCTAGGCGCCTCGTCAGCGTCATGGCTTCCGCAGGCAACGCGAGCAGGCTCTGGCACCACCCCACACCCCGGTCCGCCACCCGTTCCGGCGCAACCAGTTCATCAACCAGTCCGAGGGCAAGCGCTTCGTGAGGCGAAAAGAGTCCACCGCTCACCGCCAGCCGCTCCGCCTGACGAGGCCCGACGAGCCGCCGCAGTCCCGCCATGATCACCGGCGGTAGCGGGATCCCGACCGGCACTTCGTTCAGCCCGACCCTGTAATCGCCCTCCGCCATCACTCGCCAATCGCAGAACAACGCCAGCACCGTTCCGCCCGCTGGCGCGTGTCCAGTGATGGCCGCCACGATCGGGATCGTCGAGGCAGCGATGGCTCCGAGCAGAGCGTAGAATTCCCGCCAAAGCGCCGCCATCGCCGGACGATCCAGGCCGAGCAACAAGGGAACATCCAGTCCGCCCGAAAATCTTCCGGGCGCGCCGGAGAGAACCAGCGCGCGCGCGTCATCGCCGGGCGCGGCCTGAATGGCTTTCTTCAGCCCAACGATAAGCTCCGGAGAGAGTGCGTTGACTGGCGGACGGTCAAGCCGAAGTTGCCGGATGGCTCCGTGTGCGGTGGTTTGGATCATGAGAGGGTTTTCTCCGCAGCTAGTTCGCAGGTCGCCCGGGGTCCTGGCTACTCGTCACCGGCAGTGTGATCGTGAACACTGCTCCGCCTCCTTGTGCCGTCGCCGCCTCGATGTTCCCGTTATGTTCGCGCAGCAGGGTCTTGCAGATGCTCAATCCCAGACCGGTCCCGCGCCCCGGACGCTTGGTGGTGAAGAAGGGATCAAAAATATGCGGCAAAACTTCCGGCGCAATTCCGGGGCCGTCATCCTGGAACATCACCCACACCGAATCGGGATTGCGTCCTAATCGGATCCGGATGGTGCCTTTGTCCCGGTTCTCGCGAATCGCCTGGTCCGCGTTCAGGATCAAGTTCAAAAACACTTGCATAAGTTGATTGGGGTCAGCCATTACCGCCGGCAAGGTTGGATCCTGCAAAAAGTCCACAGTGATATTGCTCTTGCGCAGCGGATAGGCCTGCAAGTGCAGCGTACGCTGGATGAGTTCACTCAGATTTACAGGGCTGCGCCCTGGTGCCGGGGGCCGCGCGAAGTATTGCAGGTTCTGCACGATCTCGGCGGCGCGCCGCGCTTGCTGATGCAGGGACAACAGTTGTTTGCGGCTGTTTTCGCTGGTCTCCGTTTCTTGCAGCAGTTCCGTCATGCCCAGAATGCTAGTCAGCGGATTATTCAGTTCGTGAGCGAAGCCTCCGATCATCTGTCCCATCGCCGCCAGACGTTCGCTTTGGATGACTTGTTGCTCTAGTTTCTTTTCCGTGGTCACATCACGCACCGAGATGATGACGCCCGCCGGCTTGCCTTCGGTATCGAGCAAGGGACTCGCCGTACCCAGCATGGTGCGCCAACTGCCGTCCTGGTGCCGCGCCCCGTATTCCGACGACGCCAACGCATTCTGACCGTTTGCCACCGACCGGTACAGAGCTACCAGTTCGGGCGAATTGTCCGGCACATCCTCAATCTTCTTTCCCATCAACTGTTCTGGCCCGTAGCCGAGCAGGTCGCGGATTCGCGAACTTACGAACGTGTATTTCTCCTTTGGATCGAGCACCAGGATCAGGTCGGGGAAACTCTCCAGAAGATGACGCCGGAATTCTTCCTGGCGCCGCAACTGCCGCTCCATCGTGCGCTTTTCGGTGACGTCGACTAGCGTTCCCTGGTAACGCACGATTTTTCCTGCGTCCATCACGCCGGTGGATGTGTCCACGCACACCGCCACGCTTTCGTCCTTTCTCTTTACCCGAATTTCGCGCGTGCGCGTATTTCCGCTTTGACTCCCTGCCCGCCCCAGCACTGGCTCCTGGCCCGCTTCCACATTCAGGCCTTCGGGCGGCAGTCCTAACAGCTCTTCTCTGCTGTCGTATCCCAGCATCTGCACCAGAGCCGGATTCACGTCCAGCAGCTTTCCTTCTGGCGTGCTGAAGTACACTCCCTCCTGCAGGGTTTCGAATAGCTGCGTGAAGCGTCTCTCTTTTTCACGTTGCTCGGTGATATCGCGGGCCAGCACGCTGGCCCCAACCACTTCATCGCTCTTGACGATGGCATTGACGACGCAGTCGTAGTAGCTGGGATGGGACCCGTTCTTGAGTTGGATTTCCACTACACCCGACCAGTGCCGTTTCTCCAGGAACCGCGACAGGCTGGCATCGCTTTCCGCGCGCAGATCGGTGCTTAGGAACTCTGCCAGCTTATGGCCCACGATGTCGGAATAGGGAACGCCCAGGATCTCCGTAACGCGCCGGTTCACTGTCCGAAATGTGCCATCCAGGGAAATCGCAAGCGCTACATCGTCCAGCGAGTCGATCAGTTCCTTGAAGTTGCGTTGCGAACGTGCAATCATCTGGGTGAGCTGATCCAATTGCTGGTCCGAGGGCATCACCCCGGCCCGGTCTTGCAGGTTTTTCAGCAGATATTTCAGTTCCCCGACTTCGCGCCTACGGCCAAAGGCATACACCGCAAACAGAACCGACAAAACCAGCAGGCCGACGGGAATCGCCCACAGCCGGTAAGGCAGGTTCTTGAGTTGCTCCCAGGAAAGAACGGCCACGGCGGTCGCCAACAGCATCACTAGCCCGAGCGCCCATCGCCAGAGCTGACTCTCCTCCCTCTCCAGGTGGCTTGGTGGAGAATCCGGCCGGTTCGGGTTACTTTCTTGCTCCGACATTCGGGATACCTCGCAAGCGCACAAACATTCTCGGGGACCGCGCAGCATTCCCGCTAAACTCAACTTAGCCTAGCATCGAACACCGCTCTCGACGATGGCAACGTTCCATCACGGTAACGGGTGACGCAGGTCACACCAGAATGGTCGTAGGCTGGTATGATCAATCTGGGTCTCCCACCCGCGTCGTTGCCTCCTTGTGCCTCCCGGTGTCCCTATGCTTTACAAAACTATGAGTGCGGCCGTTTACGGCATTGACGCCAGCATTATCGACGTGGAAGTGGATGTTTCCAACGTAAAGACTAAAGACGACTACTTTCATACCGTCGGTTTACCTGACGCAGCCGTACGCGAGAGTCGTGACCGCGTCCGCGCCGCTTTGAAGAACTGCGGTTACGACATTCCCGCTACCAACATAACGATCAACCTCGCGCCCGCGGACATCCGCAAGGAAGGCTCCGGTTTCGACCTCCCCATGGCGCTCGGCATCCTCGGCGCCTACGGCGGCCTGAACAAGAAAGAGATTCCCGACGCGCTGTTTGTCGGCGAACTCTCCCTCGACGGTAGCCTCCGAGGAGTTCGCGGCGCCCTGCCCATTGCCATCGAAGCCCGCGGCAGAAAGGTGAGACGTTTGATCGTCCCCGAAGTCAACGCCCGCGAAGCCGCGATGGTTACGGGTCTCGAAGTGTATCCCGTCAAATCGCTGCTGGACGTCATCCACTACATCAATGCCGGCAACGGTGTTACTCGCCTCCAGGTGGACGGCGACCAGCTCTTGAGCGAAGCACAGCACTTCCTGGTCGACTTTAAAGAAGTCCGCGGCCAGCAGACCGCCAAGCGCGCCCTGGAAATTGCCTGCTCCGGCGGGCACAACATTCTGATGATCGGGCCTCCCGGCTCGGGCAAAACGATGCTTGCCAAGCGCATCCCCACCATCTTGCCTCCACTCACTTTCGAAGAAGCACTGGAGACCACCAAGATTCACAGCGTGGCCGGAGTGCTCGACGCCCGCGCCGGACTCGTGGGGATGCGCCCTTTTCGCGCTCCCCACCACACCATCTCCGACGCTGGACTGATCGGCGGTGGCATGATCCCACGTCCCGGCGAAGTCTCACTCGCGCACAACGGCGTACTCTTCCTCGACGAGCTTCCTGAGTTTCCCCGCAACGTGCTCGAAGTCATGCGCCAGCCGCTGGAAGACGGCACGGTCTGCATCGCGCGCGCCGCCATGTCTCTAACCTTTCCCGCGCGCTTCATGCTGGCAGCAGCTATGAACCCGTGCCCGTGCGGATTTCACAACGATCGTACCCGCGAATGCCACTGCACCCAGCCTATGATTCAACGTTACATTTCGAAGATTTCGGGCCCGCTGCTCGACCGCATCGACATCCACATCGACATCCCGGCGGTGAACTACAAGGAAATGCGCAGTACAAACGAACCGGAAAATTCCACGAAGATTCTGGAACGCGTCATTCATGCCCGGCACATCCAGCTCACACGATTCTCTACCGGGCGCGAAAAGCTCTACTGCAACGCGCAGATGTCGCCGCGGCACATCCGCGCATTCTGCGAATTGTCGCCTGACTGCGAACGCTTGCTCGAGCGTGCCATGACGCAGCAGGGACTCAGCGCCGTGCCCACGATCGCATCCTGAAAGTAGCCCGCACCATCGCGGATCTCGAAGCCAATCCCAATCTCGAGCCGAAACACATCGCCGAGGCGATCCAATACCGCACCCTGGACCGAACCTTCTGGGCCTAGTGCGGTGGCCAGGTTTGTGTGGGTCGGACACTCCTGTCCGACGCCTTGCACGTAAGCCCGCCCCGCAAGTGCGTCGGCGTACCCCTGACCTTATAATCCGCTGTGGGCAGATCATTTGCCCACGGGAGACGCCATGGCCGGATGGGCAACAGGCAGCTTTGAAAACGATAGCGCTCAAGCCTGGGTCGGCCAACTTAGGTTGCTATCAGTTGAAGACTTGCAGCCACTGCTCTCCCGCGCCGCCGACAATGCTGACTATCTGGAAGCGCCCGAGGCCAGTGTTGCGATAGCCGCCGCCGAAGCAGTCGCCGCTCTCAAGGGCGCGCCGTCACCAGCCGTACCAAAAGAGATCGCAGACTGGGCTCGCCAAGCCAAGTCTAGAGATGATTCAATCCCGGACATGACCAACCTCGCGGTTCGGGCCATCCAACGAGTCCGGACGAACTCCGAACTCAAAGACCTGTGGCTCGAAGCTGACGGCCTGAATGAATGGAGCGCAAGCCTTCGAGACCTGGAGAAACGACTGGCAGGTTGAGCAACCCTGGAGGAATGGCCCGTGTTCACTCAACCTATGCTGAGGAGGTTTTATGACTGACGCCCGCGCCCTATTCGGCCATACCCTCGCCACGCTCGCCCCGGTACAATAACCTGTAACTTTATTTTGGACTTACCCGATGGAGAATTCCGTGTCGTCAGGTGAACCCGTCAACGCCCAAGCGGCAGTCGCCCCACAGCTGCCCAACCACAAAGTTAAGATCAAGAAGCCCGGACAGCGCGCCTGCAACGAAAAAAACGACAAGGGCAAATTCTGCGGTGGACATCTGAAGCGCTGGTTCTACACAGCTGACGTCCTGGAGCAGGAGTGCGGTTGCGCCGAGAAGGCCTGGGGAGCCGACAGGGAAGTCTATCGTTGCGAATTCTGTCAGACGCTCTACTTGCCCAACCCCGAAGACGCGCGCGGACTGAACGTCGCCGGGCCCGGACAACTTTCAATGCTTGGATTTGTCGTACCGAAAGAAGAGAAGTAGATGGGAGAACACGGCTTCAGCTGTGACATTCAGGGCCACAAAGAATTCAGGTTTGCCCTCTGGGAATTCTGAGGGTACATCAGTCACACATGCACGTTTCTGAACTTATCTACGACTGGAACAGCCTCTATCCACAATCTCTGCGTCCTGCGGATCCCGTTCTGCTGAACGACGAAACTCTGCGCGACGGCCTGCAATCGCCTTCCGTCCGCGATCCTTCCATCGAACAGAAAATTGAAATCCTCCACCTGATGGAGGCGCTCGGCATCAATTCGCTCGACCTCGGACTGCCCGGTGCGGGCGCGCGAGCAGTCGAGCACGTCACCGCTATGGCGCGTGAAATCGTTACCAACAAGATGAAGATCAAGGCGAATTGTGCCGCTCGCACGCACGAGAACGACATTCGCCCGATCGCCGAGATCGTCCAGAAAACCGGCTTGCCGATTGCCGCAGCGACCTTTATCGGCTCCAGTCCTATCCGCCGCTACACCGAGGGCTGGACCGACGACTTCCTTCTCCAGACCACCGAGAAGGCGATCAAGTACGCGGTGTCGCTTGGCCTCGAAGTCATGTACGTCACCGAGGACACGACTCGCTGCGATCCGGAAATGATCAAGCGCCTCTACTCCACGGCGATTAGTTGCGGTGCGCGCGCCATCGTTCTCTGCGACACCGCCGGACACGCGACTCCCATGGGCACGTTGGCGTTGGTCAAATTCGTGATGGACGAAGTCGTCAAGCCCTCCCGCGCGAAGATCCGTGTGGACTGGCACGGCCACTGCGACCGCGGCTTTGCTACCGCCAATTCCATGGCCGCCCTGGTAGCCGGCGCCCACTGCGTTCATGCGTGCGCCCTCGGCGTCGGAGAGCGCGTCGGCAACACCCAGATGGATCAGATGCTGGTGAACCTGAAACTCATGGGCTTCGCGCCCTGGGATCAGCAGGATCTCACCAAGCTCAAAGCGTATTGTGAAGCCGTGTCCCGCGCGACTGGCGTGCCCATCCCGGTCAATTATCCCGTGGTCGGAGACGACGCCTTCCGCACCGCCACCGGAGTTCACGCCGCTGCCGTGATCAAGGCCTATGGGAAGAAAGATATCGAACTCGCGAACGCCGTCTACTCCGGCGTTCCCTCGCACGTCTTCGGACTGGAACAGGTCATTGACGTGGGGCCGATGAGCGGCAAATCCAACATCCAGTTCTGGCTGGAGCACCGCGGCTATCCTACGACCGCCGAACTGATCGAGCGCATCTATCGCCGCGCAAAGTTAAGCGATCACACGCTCAGTGAGGCTGAAATTCTGGAGTGTCTACAGCCGCACTGACGCCTACTCCGGTTCCCGTGCCAATTCCGGGCTCGGCGCCGGCTCTCCTTCTAATTCTTTCTGTCGCGCCGCGCGCTGCTGGTTAACCATTTGCGTGGCGGTTGCCAATTCTGCTCGTCCGTCCTTTTCCCGCCCCATGCGCACCAACACCTGTCCTCGCAGATAGCGCGCGCTGGCATTTCCGGGGTCCAGGCGGATGACCTCATCCAGTTCAGCCAGCGCCGCCCGATAGTTTCGGCGCCGCTCTTCGATCTTTGCCAGTCCCATGTGCGCGTTTACCAGTCGCGCGTCGAACTTCAAGGCCTGGCGATAGTTCTTCGCGGCTTCCTCTTCGTTCTGCAGCGTGGACTCCACATTCCCCAGTTGTTCATACGTAAATGCCACGTCCGGCTCAAGCTCCAGGTCTTTCTTGAATTCTGCCCGCGCTCGCTCGTACTCTTGCTTGCGGAGATACGCCAGGCCCAAATTGAAGTGCACGAAAGGCAGCTTCGGATCGGCCTGAGCCGCCGCTTCCAGTTCCCGCACCGCGTCGTCGTACTCGCCGCGGTTGTAATGGGCCTTGCCGATGATCAGGCGATACTCGGGTGTGCCCTGTCCGATCTCGACCAACCGGCTCTGCGCTTTCTCTTCAAGGGGCGTGTTTTTTGCTTTTTCTGCCGCCCGCGCGAGCACATAAAGGTAATTCAGCTGATTGGAAGCCTGTCCCCAGAGCGGCTCCAGCGTGGAAATCGTATCTGCCCACCGATCATTGAAGAAGTAGCACAACCCCAGCAGATAGCGCGCTTGATAGGAATCCGGCGCCTGCTTCACTACCGACTCAAACGGCTTGATCGCCGACAAGAAATCATTCTGTCTGAAATAGACCAGCCCGATATTCAGCCGGATACCCGCGACTGCTGGAGCCAGCTTCTCCGCCTTGCGCAGCATCGCCAGCGCCAGGGGCCATTGTTTGCGCCGCATGTGGATCACTCCCAGGTTGGCGTACGCGCCAGCCACTCCCGGATCCGACGTCAGCACTGACCGAAAATCCCGCTCCGCCTCGTCCAGCTTGTTCTCGCGCAGCGCTGCCTCTCCCGCCGTAAACAGCTTCTGTGGATCGGTCGCCGCGGCTGCGGAAGGGCCTCTTGGCGTTGCACTCTGCGCGCCCATTCCCAATGGACAAAGGAGCACCAGGAAAACCACTCCGACCACACTCGTGCTTGACACTCGATTCACCGTGCTGTAGTGTCCGCCAGCAAGAGCCCGAATATCAAGGAGTCCATGGGGTCTGCTGACTCGAAGTCTTCCAAAACCTCGCCCGCGGGCAAGCGCTCCCAATCTGCCGCGGTCACCATCCGCGACGTCGCCGAGCGCAGCGGATTTTCCTCCGCCACCGTTTCCATCGTCCTGAACAACGCCCCCCTGGCCCGTTACATTCCGGATACCACCAAGGGCCGCATCCAACGCGCCGCTTCGCAATTGGGCTATCGTCCCAACCTGTTCGCTCGCTCTCTGCGCAGCCAACGCAGTCATACCGTCGGGATCATGGTCTTCGACATGACCGATCCCTACTGCACGCTGGTGCTGCGCGGCATGGAAAACGCTCTCTATCAATCGGCGTTCCTTCCCATCCTTACCGATGTGCACAACGAGCGCAGCCGCTTCGAACGCTATCTCGAAATGCTGCTCGACCGCCGTATTGAAGGCTTGGTAGTGCTGGCCAATTGGCTGTTCCTCGATATCAATGTGCTAGCCGACATAGAGAAAAGCAAAATTCCCACTGCCATCGTAGGATGCGAACTCAAGAACGACCATATCAGCTCCCTGATCGTGGACAACGCTCAAGGCGCACGCGCCGCTCTTGAGCACCTGCTCTCTCTCGGCCATCGCAAGATCGCCTTCATCCGCGGCCCGCGCCAATTGTCCGATACCGAGCCCCGCTGGCGAGGAGTCCGCGCCCTCGCCCGTGAGCACAACCTTCCGATTGATCCCAAACTGGTCGTCGATCTGCCCGAGTCGCGCGACCCTTTCTCCAGTTTTGAAGACGGCTTCAAATTGACCCAGGAACTATTGCATCGCCGCCGCCCTTTCACCGCCCTGATGGCCTTCGACGACATGACCGCCTTCGGCGCCATCCGGGCTCTCTCCCGGGCCGGGGTCCGCGTTCCTGAGCAGTGTTCCGTGATCGGCTTTGACGACGTCGCTCCCGCCGCGCTCTATTCGCCCGCATTGACCACTATTCGGCAACCGATGGAAGCCATGGGCGCGGCTGCCGCGACCATCGTTGTGGAAACCATAAATGCTGGCCTTGAGAAGAAGGCCGCGCGCGCCATTCACCGAAAAGTCGAGCCCGATCTGATTGTGCGCGAGTCCACCGGCAGCCTGAAGTAAACCACCCAGTGAAAATGTGACCTTCTTTTGACTTGACACAGATTGACGGCTGACGCACTATTGACACGTTTTAATAAAGGGTTTTTTGGACCCTGTGTGTGGATGGCCGGCAGCGATGGCGGGCCAAAAGGCGTGCGGTGCAGAAGTCAGATAAAATCCCGGACTTGGGCGGTCTGTCCCAAACAGACGAAGCCCTCGTCTTCATCTCGAATGATCCTAGGGAGTCACGTATGAAAATCCGTCTCTTCAGCACGATCGTTTTTCTAATGGCTCTGTTCTCGGCGACACTCCTCCACGCCCAGGACTCGGCCTCCGTGACCGGAACGGTCCGCGACCAATCCGGTGCCAGCGTTGCCAACGCGCAAGTCACAGTTTCCGCCGCCGACCGCGGAATCAATCGCGAGACCACCACCAATGGCGACGGCGAATATTCGGTGGCGGCCCTGCCTCCCGGGTCCTATGACATCGGTGTCACGGCCCAGGGCTTCAAGAAATTCCAGGCGAAGGGTGTCATCCTGCGCGTCGGCCAGAAGGCGCGCGTGGACGTGCCCTTGCAAGTAGGCGCCGCCGCCACCGAAGTCACCGTGATGGGAGCCGATATAGCCCAGGTCGAGACTCAGTCCTCCGATCTCACCGGCACGGTTACGGGTAAGGAAATCACTCAGCTCCAGCTCAACGGCCGCAATTTTACTCAACTCGTGACGCTTGTGCCCGGCGTCAGCAACCAGACCGGACAGGACGAGGGAACTGTCGGCGTCTACGGCAACGTCAGCTTCAGCATCAACGGCGGCCGCGTCGAATACAACAACTGGGAACTCGACGGCGGCGACAACATGGACAATGGCAGCAACGACACATTGAACGTGTATCCCAGTCTCGAAGCCATCGCCGAGTTCAAGGTGCTTACGTCCAACTATGGGGCGCAATATGGCCGCAACGGATCCGGCACCGTGGAAGTTGAAACCAAGTCCGGGACCAACAAATTTCACGGCAATGTCTATGAGTTTGTGCGCAATGACGCCTTCAACGCCCGCAACTTTTTCCAATCCAGCGTGCCACCCTACAAGAAGAATGACTACGGATACACGATCGGTGGCCCCATTTGGAAGAATCACACGTTCTTCTTCTGGTCGCAGGAATGGCGCAAAGACCGGGTTCCGGGGCAGGACTTTAATCAGCAGGTACCCTCAGATGCAGAGCGAATGGGCGACTTCAGCGATATTTGTCCCGATCCTGATCCCAACACAGGCTTCGCCAACTGCCCGGCGGTGCCGAATTTCCTCGACGGGACCGGCCACACACCGAACCTGTCGGTGGTAACTGGGTTCAACCTTGCCGATCCCAATGTCCAAGCGTTGCTGCCGTTGATCCCAGCGGCTACTTCGGGGAGTGGGGCCAGTTCATTTTTCGTGGCGTCGCCGACGTCGCCCACGAACTGGCGTGAAGAGTTGATCAAGATCGATCACAATTTGACAGACAAGCACCGTCTTACCTTTCGGTATATCCACGATTCTTGGGACACAGTGACAGCAGTGCCGCTGTGGACGAATATCGGCAATTTCCCCACGATCCAAACCGCATTCAAGGGACCGGGCGTTAGCCTGGTTACTCGTTTGAGTTCAACTTTTTCGCCCACCTTGTTGAACGAGTTTGTGTTCAGTTATACGACGGACCACATTGTCCTCAACGACGTCGGCGCCTGGAAGCGTCCCTCAAGTATGACCATCGGCGACCTGTTCGGAGGAAATGGTAACGGGATTATTCCCGGAATCAACCTGGTGGGCAACGCCTATGGTGGCGGATTTGGAGAAGATGCCGGCTACATTCCGAACGGGATCTACAACTCGAATCCGACCTACACTTACCGTGACAATATCAGCAAGATCATCGGCAAGCACAACCTTCAGTTCGGCGCCTACGCGGCGTTCGGCCAGAAGAATGAGTTCGGAGGCGAACTCGGCGCCGGATCCATCCCTGGTTATTTGACCTTTGACGCATCCAATGCCGGAGTTTCGAGTGGAAACCCGTTCGCAGACCTGCTGTTGGGATATATCTCCAGCTTTGGGCAACAGGACAAATTTGTTAAGTACTACAACAGGTACAAGATCGTTGAGCCTTACTTTCAGGATGACTGGCATATCACTCCTCGCTTGACGCTCAACCTAGGTTTTCGGTTGAGCCTGTTCGGTACTTATCGCGAAAAACAAAAGCAGGCATTCAACTTCGACCCGGCTCGGTACGTAGCCGGTCAGACTACTGTGAATGCGGACGGCACAGTCAACTTCCTCACCGCTGACAACGGAAAACCAAGCGTGACCGATTTGCCCAACGGTATGGTGCAGTGCGGAGTCACGCCGGGTGTTCCGGTCAGTTGTATGAAGGGTCACCTGTTTAATCCCGCTCCCCGCATCGGTTTTGCGTGGGATCCGTGGGGCAATGGGAAAACGGCGATCCGCGGCGGCTATGGCATCTTCTTCGAGCATGCCAACGGCAACGAAGGCAATACCGAGTCGCTGGAGAATTCCCCTCCGCTCGCAAACGCTGTTCAACAGAACAATATTGGCGGCAGTCAAAACAATGTGAATGGATACACTCTAATAGGAGTTGGGCTGGGACCCTCTGCTCAGCTGCCGCTCAGTGTAAACGCAATTCCCACCAAAGCTGTGTGGCCGTACATGCAACAGTGGCACTTGGATGTCCAGCACGAGATCATCAGGAACACTGTGGCTACGGTTTCCTACGTAGGCAGTAAGGGAACGCATCTCAATCGACAAAGCAACCTAAACCAGCTTGCGCCTGTGCCAGATTCTCTGAATCCGTACGGGCCTCACGAATTCATCGACACGGATCCGACTTCGAGCACGTTCAACACGAACTGCAATACCGATCCGATTCAAGTAGATGGGGTTTCTGTTACCGGGCAGGCAGCGATTAATTTGTCGATCGCTGCTTGCGGTGCCAATGCCGACCTCTTCCGTCCGATTCCAGGTTACGGCGACATCACCCATCTCGCGTACACGGCCTCCTCGGTGTATCACGCTTTCCAAGCGGCCGTCCGGCGTAACATCGGTGGTCTGAACCTTAATTTCGCTTACACCTACAGTCATTCCATCGACGATTCATCCGATCGCTTTGATGGCAGCTTCGTTAACTCTCTGAACCCAGGCTCCACCCGCGCGAGTTCCAACTTCGATCAGCGCCACATCTTCAGCTTTGCCTACGTCTGGGATCTACCGTTCTTCAAATCACCTGGACTCGCGAACAAAATTCTGGGCGGCTGGGAGTACTCTGGGATCACCACCTTCTCGACCGGAACGCCTTTTAGCGTTACCTACTCAACTGACAATGCGGGCGTGGCCAACGGGCTGGGCTCGTCGCAGTCACGGGCGGATATCGTCGGCGATCCCAATTCGGGAGTGCCCAATGATTCCGTGGCTGGGTTTGGACCGGCGTTCTACAACCCCGACGCCTTTGCAAAACCACGAGGCTTAACGTTCGGTAATTCCAGTCGGAACATCCTGACCAACCCGCACCGCACCAACTTCGATATGTCTCTGTTCAAACGCTTCGCCATCCGCGAAAGCATCGCCTTCGAGTTCCGTGCCGAAGCATTCAATATCTTCAACCATACGCAGTGGCAGGGCATTGGAGGAGACTCCGGTTCGGCAGCTTCCAACGTCGGCGTAAGCAACAACGGCGTTGCCACGGATGGATTCCTGCGCGTTTCGCAGGCTCATAACCCCCGCATTCTGCAACTGGGAGCAAAGTTCATCTTCTAACCCGCGACTCAAAACCAACCGGCGTAAGAAAATCCCGGCCCAGAAGGGGCCGGGATTTTCTTACGGCAAAACTCTGAAACCCCGAAGCCGCTAACGCCTTATTCCGCCACGCCCACCTGCTCCCGTTTCCGGCTCAGCACCGCCAGCCCCTTCTCCAAATCTGCAATCAAATCCTCAACGTTCTCAATCCCCACCGACAGCCGGATCATCTGCTCGGTAACGCCCATCTTCCGCCGTAACTCCGGATCGATCATGGCATGCGACGTCAGCACCGGCAGCGACACCAGCGAATCTACGCCGCCCAGGCTTGGCGCCAACGTAAACAAATTCAGCGCCTCGCTGACCCGGCAGGCGTCTTCGCCCGTGCCTTCGATCTCAAAACTCAACACGCCGCCCGCTCCTGCCATCTGCTTTCGAGCCAGTTCGTGCTGCGGATGCCCCTGCAGCATCGGATAATGTACCCGCGTCACCTTCGGATGCCGGCTCAGAAACTCGGCAATCCGCAGCGCGCTTTCGTTCTGCCGCTGCACCCGCACTGCCAGCGTCTTGATCCCGCGCAGCAGCAAAAATGCCGCATGCGGATCCATCGAGCAGCCTAGCGTCGTGCGTACATGATGGATCTGGTCGATCAGGTCCCGCCGTCCCGCCGCTACGCCACAGATCAGGTCAGCATGGCCGCCCAGATACTTCGTCCCGGAATGCAGCACGAGGTCGATGCCCCACTCCGCCGGCCGGCAATTGATCGGCGTAGCAAACGTGGAATCAATTGTCGTGACCAGACCGTGTTTTTTCGCCAGCGCCGAAATCTTCTCGAGATCCACGACTTTCACAAT
>JACXTT010003894.1_pt1 | contig 22544 bp, 23 predicted proteins | sample 9270951 | NCBI WGS metagenome assembly JACXTT01 (sample SAMN15532306, study PRJNA645909) | rock metagenome | isolation source: weathered quartz diorite | place: Puerto Rico | collected 2017-06-21
CCGAACAGGTCGAGAAACACGAAGGGCTTGAGGAATTCGCCCAGGTCGCCGGGGCTCACCAGCCGCGTGATCGAGCCGTGCGAACTGCCGCGCGTGCGGTAGACCACCGCGCGGGCCTGCGTATCGACAGCCGTGGTCATGCGGCCTCCCTTGCGGTCTTCAGCGCCTTGGCCCACCAGGCGATGTCGTCGAGCATGCCGGTGGCCGCCTGCGCGAGATGCGGGAAGTCGCCGAAGCTCTTGCCCTGCTTCCAGATGCCCATGAACTCGACCATGCCGATGTGCACCGCATGGCGCACCGGCGCCATCTGCATCTCGACCGCCACCAGCCGCAGTTGCTCGACCGCGCGCGCCGCGCCCACGCCGCCATAGCCCACGAAGCCGATCGGCTTGCGGATGAACTCCTTGTAGGCCCAGTCGATCGCGTTCTTCAGCACGGCGCTCGGGCCGTGGTTGTATTCGGGCGTGACCACGATCAGGCCGTCGAAGCTGGCCAGCTTGGCTTGCCAGCGCTGCGCGGCCTCGTTCTTCACCGGCCCCCAGGCGGGCGAGGACGCCTCGTTGAAAAAGGGCAGCGGATGGTCGCGCAGGTCGACCAGTTCGAAGGCGAGATCGGTGCGCTGCTGCGCGATCTCGTGGATCCATTGCGCGGGCTTCTCGCCGAAACGACCTTCGCGGGTCGAGGCGATGACGATGCCGATGCGGGGTTGTTGTTGCTGGGTCATGGGGTGCTCCTTTGGATGGAATCGGGAAGGGATGAAGGAAAGAAAGGTCAGGCCGCCGCGAGCCGCGGCACCGGCCGCAGGCGCCAGGCCACGAAGCCAGACAGCAGCGCCAGCACCACCGCCGGCGCGGGGTTGCCGCCGATCAGCACGAGGTGCGTGGCCACGGCGCAGACCATGGTCGCGGCCAGCAGCAGGCCGCCGAGGAAGCCGGTCGCCGGCACGAGCAGCAGCAGCGCACCGCCGATCTCGACCAGGCCCGTCAGGTAGCGAAACCACTGGCCGAAGCCGATGGCGTCGAACACCTGGACCATCTGCGGCACGCCGGCCAGCTTGGAAGCGCCGGCCGCGCCAAAAGCCACGGCGAGCAGGATGCGAACGCCCCAGACGATGCGGCGCTGGGTGGGAGAAGCAAGAGATGAGGAAGTCATGGGCACAAGGTTAGGCATGCACCCATTGATCGACTAGACGGTAGAGTCGGATTGCACTCGTCCGGAATTCGAAGAAATGAACACGCCATCCATGCTCGACCTCAACGACATCGCCATGTTCGTGCAGGTGGTGCGCTACGGCAGCTTCGCCGAGGCGGCGCGCCGCCTGGGGGTGCCGCCGAACACGCTCAGCCGGCGCATCCAGCAGCTCGAATCGCAACTGGGCACGCGGCTGATGCAGCGCTCCACGCGCAAGCTGACGCTCACGAGCGCGGGGCAGGATTTCCATGACCGGTGCGCGGGGGCGGTGGACGGGCTGGTGGCGGCCGGGCAGGCGCTCGCCGCGGGAGGGCAGGAGGCGAGCGGGCTGGTGCGTGTGGCGGCGCCGGCGGACTTCTTCGATTTCTTCCCGATGGAATGGGTGGCCGACTTCCTCGCCGCGCATCCGCTGGTCAAGCTCGACTTCGTGCTGAGCGACGCGGCGGCCGACCTCATCGCGGAACGCATCGACGTGGCTTTTCGGGGCGGCGTGCTGCGGGATTCGGGCTACATCGGGCGCAGGCTGATGACGCGCAGCGGCGGGCTACTGGCGAGCCCCGCCTACATCGCACAGCGCGGCGAACCCGCGACTTTGCAGGACCTGGCGTCACACGACTGCATCACGCCGCCGCACCCGGCCGGCCACACCATCTGGCGCCTCGCCGGCCCTGGAGGCGCGGAAGAAGAAGTGCAAGTCACCGGCCGGTTCACCGGCAACACCGCGCAGGCCCTGCGCAAGGCGGCACTGGCCGGACTGGGCATCGCGCAGCTGCCGCCGTCAATGGCGACGCGCGACGAGCAGGAAGGGCGGTTGGTGCGGGTGCTCCCGCAGTACCAGTACACCGGCCGGGGGCTCAACGTGGTGTATCCGAGCCGCAAGCACCTGCCGCTGGCGGTGTCGGCGTTCATCGAACTGGTGATGAGCAAGCTAGACCAGATGGAGGTCTTTTCCGAATCTAATTAGCGCCCCACATCCTTAGCGAGCGATAAAATTATTTGCACCAACTAAATTGATGCAAATTCAATGTTGACAACAATCTTTTCTCAAGTTTATTATTTGCTTCATGCCGCATGAAGCAAAAAAAATTGACGAACTGGTCCACCTTCATATGGGCTTCCCATTTCGGGGGTCCATCGCGGAGCATCCGACAGGAACAGTACGCGCCGTACAAATGAAGGACATCAGCCCAGAAGCAGGCGTCAACTGGCTCTTCACCACGAAAACCGAGCTTCCAGGCCGTAAGCCGCCCACATGGCTGCAACAAGACGATGTGCTTTTTATCTGCCGTGGCTCGCGCTTCTACGCGGTGTGTCTCGACCAGCCGCCCAGCCCCGCCGTGTGCAGTCCTCACTTTTTCCATCTCCGCGTCCGACCTGGGGCAAAGGTCATTCCGGCCTTCCTTGCGTGGCAGATCAATCAGCCTCCATTTCAGCGGCTGTTGCAGCAAGCGGCAGAAGGCTCGAATCAACTCAGCATCCGCCGACCCGTGTTCGGGGCCCTGAGCATCGGCATCCCCCCATTGGCTCAGCAACATCAGATCGTGGCCCTTGCCGAACTGGCGCGACAGGAGCGCAACACGCTGAACCGACTGATCCGCAACCGCGAACAACAGCTTCAAGTCCTGGCCGAACAACTCGATACCGCAGCACCCCAAAAATGAGCACCACACCCATCAGCCAAGAGGAAATCAACGCAGCCGTCTGGTCCGCCTGCGACACCTTCCGCGGCACCGTCGATCCCAGCATTTACAAGGACTATGTCCTCACGATGCTCTTCCTCAAGTACGTTTCCGACGTCTGGCAAGACCACTACGACGACTACAAGAAGAAGTACGGAGACGAACCTGCATTGATCGAGGAGATGCTGAAGAACGAGCGTTTCGTGCTGCCAGCCAGCGCCAGCTTCTACGCCCTGCACGCCCAGCGCCATGCACCTGGCAACGGCGAGCGCATCGACAAAGCGCTGCATGCCATAGAAGAAACCAACATCGCCAAGCTGCGCGACGTCTTCCAGGACATTCACTTCAACTCCAACAAGCTGGGCGAAGAGCAGCAGAAGAACGACATTCTTCGCCACCTGCTCGAAGACTTCGCCAAGCCCGCACTCAACCTGCGCCCCAGCCGCGTCGGCACGCTCGACGTGATCGGCAACGCCTACGAGTTCCTCATCAAGAACTTTGCCTCCACCAGCGGCAAGAAGGCCGGCGAGTTCTACACACCGCCGGAAGTTTCCAGTCTGATGGCCCGTTTGATGGACCCGCAGCCCGGCGACGAAATCTGCGACCCCACCTGCGGGTCCGGTTCGCTGCTCATGAAGTGTGGCCGCCTCATCCGCGACCGCACTGGTTCGCGCAAATACGCACTCTTCGGGCAAGAGGCCATCGGCAGCACGTGGGCGCTGGCCAAGATGAACATGTTCCTGCATGGCGAAGACAACCATCGCGTGGAATGGGGCGACACAATCCGCAACCCCAAGCTGCTCGACGGCAAGGCAAACCTCAAGCACTTCGACGTCGTGGTGGCCAACCCGCCGTTCAGTCTCGAGAAATGGGGACATGAAGGCGCCGAGGCCGACAAGTTCGGCCGCTTCCGTCGCGGCACGCCTCCGCGCACCAAAGGCGACTATGCGTTCGTGCTGCACATGGTCGAGACCATGAAGCCCGGCACTGGCCGCATGGCCGTGGTGGTGCCGCATGGCGTGCTCTTTCGCGGCGCGGCCGAAGGCAAGATCCGGCAAAAACTCATCGAAGAGAACCTGCTCGACGTGGTGATCGGCCTGCCTGAAAAGCTGTTCTACGGCACGGGCATTCCCGCGGCCGTGCTGGTATTGCGCAAGAACAAGACCGACGACAAGGTGCTGTTCATCGACGCCAGTCGAGATTTCGAAGCCGGCAAGAACCAGAACTACCTGCGCGAAGCCGATCTGCAACGCATCCTGGACACCGCCACCGCGCGGCAGGACGTCGACAAGTACGCCCGCCTCGCCACACCGGCCGAAATTGCCGAGAACGACTTCAACCTCAACATTCCGCGCTACGTCGACACCTTCGAAGAAGAGGAGGCCATTGACCTGATGGCCGTGCGCAAAGAGCGCCAGGAACTGAAAGCGGAACTGGCGCGGCTGGAGGCGCAGATGGATATTTACCTCAAGGAGTTGGGCTATGAGTGACAAAAAAACTGCAGCACATCACACGACGACCTTCGAGGAGATTCGTCAAGTGAACGCTGAAGGCGGCGAGTTCTGGTACGCCCGCGAACTTGCTCCACTACTCGAGTACCAGGACTGGCGCAATTTTCTGCGCGTGATCGACAAGGCAAAGCTCGCATGCGAACTGTCGGCGCATCGTGTCGGGGACCATTTCGGTGACACCACCAAAATGGTCGAAATCGGCTCGGGCGCGCAGCGTGCGATCGAGGACATCGAGCTTTCGCGCTACGCCTGCTATCTGATTGTCCAGAACGGTGATCCAGCGAAGCCCGTCATCGCACTGGGGCAGACCTACTTCGCATTCCAGACGCGCAAACAGGAGTTGTCGGAGCAAGGTCAATTCAACCGTCTCGACGAAGAAGACCGTCGGCTCATGCTGCGCACAGAGCTTGTCCGCCACAACAAGCACCTGGCTGCCGCAGCACAGCAAGCTGGCGTCGACTCGCCGATCGACTACGCCATCTTTCAGGACCACGGCTACAAGGGGCTCTACGGCGGACTCGGCGCCAAGGACATCCACACGCACAAGGGCCTGAAGAAGAGCCAAAGAATTCTGGACCACATGGGCAGCACCGAACTGGCAGCCAACCTGTTCCGCGCCACGCAAGCGGAAGAGAAGCTCAAGCGCGACGACGTAACCGGAAAATCCGCCGCAAACCGCACTCACCTGGAAGTGGGTCGCAAGGTGCGCCAGACCATTCAGGAACTTGGAGGCACCATGCCCGAAAAGCTGCCCGTGCCTGACAAGAGCATTCAGCAGATCGAACGGGAACAACGCAAGCAGATCGGGAAGAAGTCATGAGCTGCGACGGCGAACTCGTGTTCTACGCCGCCGGAGATGACTCAGCACAGCTCTCTCTGCGGACCGATAACAGCCCAATCTGGCTGACCCGGATTGAGTTGGCAGAGTTGTTTCAGGCTGTCAAAGAGGAAAGGTGGTCGTGATGCTTCCTGAAGGTTGGCACCGCAGCACCCTCGGCGAAATCGCGCGCATCAGTTCAGGAGGCACGCCCGATCGGGCCGAGCCAAGCTATTGGGGTGGTGACGTACCCTGGGTGACGACTGGCGAGATCCAGTTCAACACCATTACCGACACCGCTGAAAAAATCACACAGAAAGGCTTGGAGAACTCATCGGCCAAGCTCTTCCCACCGGGCACGTTGTTGATGGCGATGTACGGGCAGGGAAAGACGCGCGGGCAGATGGCGAAGCTAGCCATCGAAGCTTCAACGAATCAAAATTCCGCCGCAATCCTTCTCAACGCAGGTCACGAGCCGGATTTCTACTTCCACTTTCTGTCGTGGCAATATGAAAGCATCCGGGACTTTGGTCACTCTGGTGGCGTGTCGCACCTGAATGCCGGCTTGCTGCGGCAGATCGCGGTGCCAATTGCACCGCCGCCGGAGCAACGCCGAATCGCCCGCATCTTATCCACATGGGATCGAGCCATCGCCATCAGCGAGCGCCTGCTTGCCAACAGCCGCGAGCAAAAGCTTGCACTGCTTCACCAACTGCTGCTAAGGCCGGCACGACAACAGCATTGGCCAGTACGAAAGATCAATGAAATCGGCGAGCGGATCCAACGCAGAGTCGTTGAGGACGAAGCGCTGCCGATCTTGATGATCTCTTCTGGCCAGGGCTTCGTGCGTCAGGACGAGAAGTACAGCCGCTTCATGGCCGGAAAGAGCGTTGACAACTACATCGCGCTTCGCAAGGGGGAATTCGCCTACAACAAGGGGAATTCAAAGCTCTACGAGTTTGGCTGCGTATTCCCTCTGGAACATGTCGATTGCGGGCTAGTCCCGCATGTCTATGTGTGCTTCAAGCTCAATTCACAGTGTGATCCGACCTTCTATCAGCACCTGTTCGCCGCAGATTTTTTGCACGACCAACTTGGTGCGCTCGTCAACACAGGCGTTCGCAACAACGGTCTTCTGAATATTCGGCCGAACGACTTCCTAGGTTGTCATGTTCCCGTGCCTCCCTTGGAAGAGCAAAAGCGCATCGCAAATGTTCTCCAAGCTGCCACGACGTGGATTGATCGGCACGAGAGAGTCATCGCGCGCCTCAAAGTGGAGAAAGCCGTCCTCATGGCACAACTCCTTACGGGCAAGCGCCGGGCCCACCTGTCCGAAACCGAGCCAGAAACGGCGCCATGACCACCACCCCCGATCCCCGCGAGCAGTACAGCGCCCACATCCCCGCGCTGCACCTGCTGTGCAACTTGGGCTGGAACTTCGTGAGCACGGTCGATGCGCGGGCCCTGCGCGGGGATAGCACCCGCGAGGTGCTGCTGACGCCACGGCTTGTCGAAGTGCTGCAAACACGCCGCTACGAATACAAGGGCCAGTCGTACCCACTCTCACCCAGCGGCATCGACCAGATCGTGCGAGAGCTGTCGGCACTGAGCCTGGCCGAAGGCCTGCTGTCTGCCAACGAGCGGCTGTACAACAAGCTTTCACTCGGCATCACCGTCACCGAATTCATGCCTGACGGCAAAAAGCACCAGCCGACAATCGCCGTGATCGACTGGACCGACCCTGCCGCCAACCGCTGGGATGTGACGGAAGAGTTGGAGGTGCTCTCGGCACAAGGCACGCACCATCGCACACCCGACGTGGTGGGCTACGTCAACGGGATCCCCCTGGTCGTGATCGAGGCGAAGCGCTCCGAAGGCACGCACGCAAGCAAAGCGATGGTGGATGAAGGCATCAGCCAGCATCTGCGCAACCAGCGTCCCGACGAGATTCCCGGCCTGTTTGCCTATGCGCAGTTGCTGATGGCCATAAGCCAGACCGAAGGGCGCTACGGCACCACGCACACGGCGGCCAAATTCTGGGCGCGTTGGCGCGAAGAGCCGAGCCCGCAGGCCTCTGCGGAATTTGACGATGCGCATATCAGCACCTTGAAGAATCGGCCACTGTCTGCAGCCACACGCGCCGCGCTTTTCGCAGGCAAGCCTATCGGGCTCGCCGCCTATTTCGATGCGCTGTGGGCGCAGCCCATGCAAGTGACGGATCAAGACCGTTTGCTGATGAGCCTCCTGACACCCACTCGGCTGCTGGAATTCTTGCGTGGCTTCGTGCTATTCGACCGCAAGGTCGGCAAGCTGGTCGCGCGCTACCAACAGTTCTTCGGCATTCGCGCCTTGCTTGCGCGTTTGGGTCAGCTTCGTCCCGATGGCGGGCGCGAAGGCGGCGTGGTGTGGCACACAACGGGCTCCGGCAAGAGCTTCACCATGGTGTTTCTGACCAAAGCGCTGCTGCTGGTGGATGCATTGCAGGAATGCCGCATCGTCGTAGTCACGGACCGACTCGACCTGGAAGATCAGCTGCGGCGAAATTTCATGTCGAGCGGCGCCTTCGGTTCTGCCATCGGCCTACAGAAGGACGGTGAGAAGAGCCGGGCTCTTTCAGGCCGCGACCTAGCCAAGCGCATTGGCAGCGGCACCGAGCGCATTACCTTCACGCTGGTGCACAAGTTCAACACGGCGAGCAAGCTGCCCGAATGCCGCAACGATTCGGCCAATCTGGTTGTTCTGGTGGATGAAGGCCATCGCAGCCATGGCGGCGAAACACACGAGCGCATGAAGAAGGCGCTGCCCCGTGCGGCGTATGTTGCGTTCACCGGTACGCCGTTGCTCAAACGGGAGAAGACGGCCAGCAAATTCGGCCCCATCGTGCATGCCTACACGATGCAGCGCGCGGTTGAAGACGAGACCGTGGCACCGCTGCTGTACGAAGAACGCATGCCCGAGCTGACCATCAACGAAGACGCGGTGAATCGCTGGTTCGACAAGATCACCGTCAACCTGAGCGATGCGCAACGCATCGACCTCAAGAAAAAGTTTGCGAAAAAAGGCGTGGTCTACGGCGCGGCCAACCGCATCGAGTTGATCGCGTGGGACATTGCCACGCATTTCAGCGAGAACATCAAGAAACTCGGCCTCGGCGAGGGCTTGCAGCTCAAGGGCCAGGTGGCCACCGCCAGCAAGCTGGACGCCATTCGCTACAAGAAGGCGCTCGACGATACGGGGCTGGTGACCAGCGCCATCGTGATGTCTCCTCCTGACACGCGAGAGGGAAACTCCGATGTCGATGAGGAGTCTCTGCCGGAAGTACAGCGCTGGTGGAAGCAGGTGGTGACGGCACACGGCGCAGACCCCGAGGCGTACGAGAAGCAGGCTCTTCTCGACTTCAGCTCCGATGGCGATCCGGATCTGCTCATCGTGGTGGACAAGCTGCTCACCGGCTTCGACGAACCGCGAAACGCGGTGCTGTACATCGACAAGCCGCTCAAGGGCCATAACCTGATCCAGGCGGTGGCGCGAGTTAACCGGCTGCACGATGCCAAGCGCTATGGCGTGCTGGTGGACTACCGAGGCATTCTCAAAGAGCTCGATACGGCCATCCGCGCCTACCAAGATCTGGAAGCGCGCACCCAAGGCGGATTCGACGCGGCCGACATCGAAGGTCTGTACCAGCAATTCAGCACCGAATACAAGCAACTTCCCGCGTTGCATGACCAGCTATGGTCGTTCTTCAAGAGCGTTCAGAACCGACTGGACTACGAGCAGTACCGACAAGTCCTGACCCCGAAGTTTGTCGTTGATCCAGACGGCGAGGAATACGACGAAAGAGAGAAGCTGCGGGACGACTTCTATGAGGCATTGACCGACTTCGGCTTGTGTCTGCAAACAGCGCTGAGTTCGCGCAGCTTTTTCGAAGACAAGAGCTTTTCCGAGAAGCAGATCGAGCGCTACAAGTCCGACCTGCGCTTCTTTACCGGATTGCGCCAGACGGCGCGTCGCGATGCGATGGAAACGGTGGACTACAGCGCCTACGAAGAACAGATCCGCCGCTTGGTGGACAAACAGGTGATCGGCACCGAGGTGCGCGAGCCTGAAGGCGTTTATCTGGTGCACCAGCTCGGCAGGGCCGAAGACCCGGCGAAGTGGTCAGAAGAAAAGACACGCAACGAAACCGACATGATCAAGACCCGCTTGCGCAAGACCATCGAACAGGATCTGGCCGACGATCCCTATGCACAGAAGGTATTTGGCGAGTTGCTGCGGCAGGCCATCGCGGAAGCCGAGGCTATGTTCGACCACCCGCTCAAGCAATATGCTCTGTTCAAGACTTTCGAACAAAGCGTCCAGACGCGCCAGGCACCTGACATGCCCGAGGCCCTTGCGGACAAGCCCCACGCCCGCGCTTACTTCGGTGCGATCCGCCTAGTGTTGGGCGAAGGCCGTTTCGCTGCGCTGGACGATGCCACGCGTCAGAATTTGCAAGCACAGGCCTTGAGCATGGACACGACCGTACGCGACGCGGTAGCCGAGAACTCGCTGAACCCCCAAAACATCGAGGCAGCCATCCGCAAAGGCGTTCTGCCAATGCTGTTCGCATCGCTTGGTCTGGACGATGCCAAAGCTGTCGTGGAGCAAGTGATCCAGATCACCCGGGTCGGCCTGAGTCGCCATTGACGATGTCGAAAGATCCTCAGGCCGCCTCGGATATTGGGCGGCTGTACAGCATCCCGTATGGCGACACGAGTATCCGTTTTCACCTGCGCCGACAAACCGGCCGGCAGAGGATGCGAGTAACCATCCACGTCGAACCTGACGGCTCTGTCGTCGTCGACGCACCGCAAGAGACAGCTGACGCTCTCATATTGGCGGCTGTAAGGAAAAGAGCCAAGTGGATTGCCAAGCATTTGGCAGACATCCGCACTCGCCACACCCATGTTTTGCCGCGTGAATATGTCAGCGGCGAATCCATGCTCTATCTTGGGCGACGCTATCGGCTCAAGGTGACCATCCAGGCCGGCATGCCGGCGCAAGCCCGTTTGCGTGGAGGGTACCTCGAGGTCGTCGCTTCAACACGAGCCCCTGCAGTGCTGCGCCCTGCGCTGGACGCTTGGTTTCGCGTCCGGGCTCGAGAGATTCTTGCGCATCGACTGACGGCGGTGGCGGCCCCTCTTCGCTGGGTCAAAGAGTTGCCGCCGATGCGACTTCAGGTCATGAAGATCCAATGGGGAAGCTGCTCACCAGCAGGACGCCTCACGCTAAACCCATGGTTGGTAAAAGCCCCAAGGGAATGCATCGACTACGTCCTGCTGCACGAGCTTTGTCATCTTCAACACCACAATCACAGCCCGAAGTTCTACGCAGCTCTGGATCGAAACATGCCGAACTGGCGCGCGACAAAGGCTCGCCTGGACGAGCTCGCAGAACAGATATTTCGCTGATGACGCTCATTGCACGAAAATTCATTCATCGCATTTGCCAAGTAATCACCCCATGAAAATCGAAAAAGACACCGTCGTCACCATCAAGTACAAGGTCTCCGACGCCCAGGGCAAGCTCATCGAGGCGAGCCCCGAGCCGATGGCCTACCTGCATGGGGGCTACGAGAACACGCTGCCCAAGATCGAGGAAGCGCTCGACGGCAAGGAAAAGGGCTATCAGACCGTGCTGAATCTCTCGCCCGAAGACGCCTTCGGCCAGCGCGACGAGACGCTGGTGCGCAGCATTCCCAAGACCGACTTTCCGCCGGGCGTGAAGGTGGGCGGGCAACTGCAGGGCCGGCTCGACGACGGAACCGAGCATGTGTTCACCGTGATGAAGATCAAGGGCCCGGTCGTGCTGCTCGACGGCAACCATCCGTGGGCAGGCAAGGCGCTGAAGTTCAGCCTGCAGGTGACGGACGTTCGCGCGGCGCTGCCGGTGGAAATCGAGCACCGGCATGTGCATGGCGCTCACGGGCACCATCACTGATCTGCTTCTTCTAGCTGCTGCTGCGCGGCACCGGCTTCACGGGGCTTAGTGCCAGCAGCCGCAGCAGGCCGGCCTCATAGGCGGCGGCGTCCATTTCGCTGCTGTCCCTTGCCACCAGGTAGCTGAGTCCGAAGCGCTCGGTGGCCTGGGTGTAGAGGCGATAGAAGCGGTCGTCTTCTTCGATGCGCGTCAGCTTCTGCCACGGCACGACGGCTGGCTTGCTGCTTTGAGGCGCACTCAGGCTCAGCCCCTGCGCGCTGATCGTCACCTCATGAATGCCGACGGCGCGAGTCGCGGAGCGCGTGACTGAGCGATGCAGCGCACGCGCCACGCGGTCCCGCATGGCGGGCTGGACGCGTGCCCTGCGCCGCGAGCCCAGGGCGGCGATGCGCTCGACCAGACGCGCGCGGAAAAACCACAGCACCAGCCCCGACAGCACGATCGCCACTGCCGAACTCACCCAGAACTCGGCACGAACCGGCCTGGGTTCGAACGCGTAAAGAAGCCCGATGGCGAGCGCGGGCGCGGCCATCAGCAGCACCGAGAGTGCGCGTGGCACCAGCCGCTGAACAGCCGCATGAAGGCGCTCCGACTGCCGGTCGTGTTCCGCGAGGCGGCGTTCCAGCGCCGCTTCTCCGAGCAGCTCCGCGTCTTCCGGCGCCAGCCTGAATCGCAGTTGCAGTGGTTCGTCCATCTCGTTTCTTACTTCTTCTTCCAGAACCTGGCGTCTTCGTCGATCTTCGCGAGCGCCTTGGCACACGCCCTGGCCCCGGCCGCATGGCGCGCGCTGAACCAGCCCACCGCGAACCACGCACGGGCATCGCGCTCGGTCGCCTCGCGATACAGCGCAAGCGCCACGGCTTCGTCGTTGAACGCGCCCAGCGCGTCCTGCGCGGGGCGCAGCGCCTTGAGGTAGCGCTCGGCACCGTTCTTGTCCGCCGCCTCGAACAGCGGGGAGACGAATTCCGCGAGGTAGCGCAAGCGCTTGAGCCGCTTGCGCACGCGGTGCTGGCTTTCGGTGTCCAGCGATTCGAAGCGTTCGCCGTCGCGCATCACCTGCTTGTGCAGGCGCTGCAGCCGCTTGCGCAGCAGGCGCCGGGCGGCGTCGGCATCCAGGGGCGTCGGCGCCGGTGGGGGCGCTTCTTCACCATCGCTTGCCGGCGCGGCCTTCGCGGGGCCGGCCGCGGTGAAGCCGATCAGCGACACCAGCACGTTCTGGAACGCCGCGGCGCGCACGATGTCTCCGGCCGAAGACACACTGGTCGCCGCCGCATCGCCCGCCAACGGATCGAATTCCGGCGCGCCCGCCTCGCGCAGCCGCGGCTGCGCCAGCTTCACCACCTGCTCGCGGTCGCGCAGTTCGCCGAGCGCGCGGAAGGCGTCGACCAGGGGCGGCTCCCATTCGCCGGCATCGAACAGGCCCGAGGCGGTGTCGAGCCCGGCCAGTTCGCGCAGCGCGGTGCGCAGCCGGCGGATGCCGATGCGCAGCTGGTGCACCTGCTCCTCGTCCTCGCTGCCCGCCGCGATCTCGCTCGCGTTCGGCAGCATCTGCGCGAGGCACGAGGCCACCACCGCCTGCTGGATGGCCCGACCGTCCGGGTGCTGGCTGCCGAAACGCGGCGCCTCTGCCTTCACCGCTTCCACGGTTTCCTGCGCGGCCAGCAGGCGCGCGCCCCTTTCCGCCTTGGAGACTGTGCTGAACCACAGCCCGTGCTGCTGCGACCAGCGCCGCGCAAGCGACACCAGGCCTTGCACGTCGCCGTGCTTGAGTTCCAGCTCCAGTTCGCACACCGGCGATGCGCGCTGTTCAGGCGTGCCGGCGTGCGCGACGACCTTGCCGACGTCCAGCGCCATCTCCACCACCGCCCCGCCGAGCCCGGTGACGCGCACATCGCGCGTGAGCCGCACGATGTCGGTCGATTGCCGCTCGACCAGCGGCACGCCGCCGTCGCCACTGCCATGCGCCAGCAGCTTCGCGAGCCGGTCGCCCACGGGCGTGCCCTGGTGGCGCAGCGGGTCGATGGACGGCGTGGCACCGGCCGTGCCCAGGTCGACGTTGTGTTCCAGCCGGTGCAGCGCGTTGTCGCCGGTGGCTTTCACCGTCTGCACCCAGCGCCGGCCCTCCTTGCGCAGCCGCAGCACCATGCCGTCGGCGGCCAGCCGCTGGTCGGCGGTGTCGAAGTAGCGGGCCTGCAGGCGGGTGCGAACGACGGCGCCGCGCTTCAGGGCGGCTTCGACGGCCTTCAGGCGGCCGGCGGGAATGCAGAACTTGAACTCGATTTCCATAGGGCCCGATGATGCCCGCCCGTCGCGCGGCGGCGCCTAAATCCCCTGCCTTGAAAATCATGTGGACACCGTCCAGTTTTCTTGGTATCTTATTGTGGACGGCGTACACAAGGCGCCGGAAAAGCTCCCACCACCCTCCACAGACACAGGACGACTCCATGGCCAACAAGCAGATCTTCGTGAATCTCCCCGTCAAGAACCTCGACAAGACCAAGGCGTTCTTCGCCGCGCTGGGCTACACCTTCAACGCGCAGTTCACTGACGCCAACGCCGCATGCATGGTCATCCAGGAGGGCAGCATCCACGCCATGCTGCTGGTGGAGGATTTCTTCAAGACCTTCACGAGCAAGAGCATCGCCGACACCAGCAAGAGCACCGAAGTGTTGCTGTGCCTCTCATGCGAGAGCCGCGCCGAGGTCGACGAACTGGTGGCCAAGGCCAAGGCCGCCGGCGGCACCATCCCGGGCGAACCGAAGGACTACGGCTTCATGTACGGCCACGGCTTCCAGGACATCGACGGCCACCTGTGGGAGCTGATGTACATGGACCCGAACGCCGTCGTGACGCACCAGAACCAGTGACGTGACGCCACGCCGTTGAAGAAGCCGAGCGATGCCCATCGTTCCATACGCGCTCTTCACTGTTGCAGGGAGGGCCTCTACCAGACCACGACGGCGCCCCGATATTCCTTTCACCGGCACGGCATCATCGGCCGAGCCCCCCATGAAAAGGAATAGCCCCATGTCCGAACAAGACAACAGCCCCATCGTGCGGGTCGCCCCCCTCGGTTTCCCGTGGCAGACGATCGACCCGTTTTTGTTCTGCGTCTACCACGACGACGCCTACCCGCAAGGCAACGGGAACATGGGTCCTGCCGCCTCGCTGGCCGGCCGCGACATCGGCCAGGACTTCAGCCGCAAGGACGGCTGGAGCATGTACCACGGCGACAAGGTGCCCGGCTTTCCCTCGCACCCGCACCGCGGCTTCGAGACCGTGACCATCGTGCGCAAGGGCCTGGTCGACCACTCCGATTCGCTGGGCGCCACCGCGCGCTTCGGCGGCGGCGACGTGCAGTGGCTCACGGCCGGCAAGGGCATCGTGCACTCCGAGATGTTCCCGCTGCTCGATGCCGGCGCGCCCAACCCGCTGGAGCTGTTCCAGATCTGGTTGAACCTGCCGGCGCGCAGCAAGATGGCCGAGCCGCATTTCACGATGTTCTGGTCCGACGCCATTCCGCGCTTCTCGTCCGACGACGCGAAGGGCGGCCGCACCGAGGTCGCCGTGATCGCGGGCCGACTGGGCGACGCCGTCAACGGACAAGACCCGATCCAGCCGCTGGCGCCGCCGCCCGATTCATGGGCCGCGCAGGCCGATGCCGACGTGGCGATCTGGACGCTCAAGATGACGCCCGGCGCGCAATGGACGCTGCCGGCCGCCAGCGGCGAAGGCACGCGGCGCATGCTGTACTTCTTCAAGGGCGCCACGGCATTCGTCGCGGGCCGCCGCGTGGAAGGGCCGGCGGCCATCGAGTTGCGCGGCGATGCGGCGGTGGAAATTGCCAACGGCGCCGATGAAAGCGAGTTCCTGGTGCTGCAGGGCCGCCCGATCGCCGAGCCGGTGGTGCAGTACGGCCCCTTCGTGATGAACACGCAGGCCGAGATCAGCCAGACCATGGCCGACTACCGCCGCACCCAGTTCGGCGGCTGGCCCTGGAAGGACTCGGCGCCGGTGCACGGTCGCGAGGCCGCGCGCTTCGCGAAGCACCCCGGCGGACACGAAGAAGTGCCCGAGGCCTGAGCGAGCCCCGGCTCAGAGCGTCTTCAGGACTTCGGCGCCCGGCGCGGTCATGCTGGGCACGAACTCGATCACGTCGGTGCGCGCGACGCCGTTCTGCACGAACGGATCGCGCGCCAGCACCGCCTCCAGCGCTTCGCGGTCGCCCGAGCGCGCCAGGATCACGCCGCCCTTGCGCGGCACCTGCCGGCCCGAGGCCACGAACAGACCACTTTCGTAGTGCTTCTTGAGCCAAGTGACATGCGCATCCATCAGCGCGTCGAGTTCTTCGAGCGGGCGGATGTAGGTGAGGGTGACGATGAACATGGATGATGGCGGGTGAGTGAATGCGGAAGCCGCCATCCTAAGTTCGGCGGCCTCCTCAGTCGATCGCCACGCCGCCTTCCTTCACCAGCTTCGCGAACTTGGCCGTCTCCTCGCGGATGCGGCGCGCCATTTCCTCCTGCGTGCCGCCCAGCGGCTCTGCGCCGATGGCCTGCATGCGTTGCGCGAAGTCGGGCGAGTGGATGATCTTCACCATCTCGGCGTTCAGGCGCGCGACGATTTCCTTCGGCGTGGCCGCCGGCGCGAGCACGCCGAACCAGGTGCCGATGTCGAAGCCCTTGAGGCCCGCTTCTTCCAGCGTCGGCACGTCGGGCAGCACCGTCGAGCGGCGTGCCGTGGTCACGGCCAGCGCGCGCAGCTTGCCGCTCTTGATGTGCTGCAGCACCGGCGTGATGGTGTCGAAGGACATCGCCACCTGGCCGCCGAGCAGGTCGGTGGTGAGCGGGCCGCTGCCCTTGTAGGGCACGTGCAGCAGCGTGGTGCCGGTGCTGGACTGGAACTGCGTGCCGATCAGGTGCTGCGCCGTGCCGTTGCCGTTGGAGCCATAGGCCAGCTTCTCGGGCGCGGCCTTGGCCAGCGCGACCAGTTCGGCGACGTTCTTCGCCGGCGTGTTGGCGGCGTTGACGACCAGCACGTTCGGCACCATGGCCACCACCGTGATGGGCGCCAGGTCTTTCTGGAAGTCGTAGGGCAGCTTCTTGTAGACGCTGGTGGCGATGGTGTGATGCACCGCGCCCATCAGCAGCGTGTAGCCGTCGGGTTTGGCCTTGGCCACGTAGTCGGCGCCGAGCGTGGCGCCGGCGCCGGGCCTGCTCTCGACCACCACGGGCTGGCCGAGCGACTGCGAGAGCTTGTCGGCCAGCGCGCGCGCCAGCACGTCGGTGGTGCCGCCGGCGGGGAAGGGCACGATGAGGCTGATGGGCTTGGCCGGCCAGCCGGCCGGTGCCTGTTGTTGTTGCGCGAAGGTCAGCGCGGCGGTGCCGAGGCCCAGCGCGAGCGCCGCGGCCCGAAGCACGGTGCGCCCGCCGTTGTTGCGTCGACGCGCGGTGGAAGAAGCGTTCATGGTTTGTCTCCGGCTCGTTGTCGTGGTGCGCGCATCGAGGCGCGCGGATACCGTCTTGTCGCTGGCGGCCGTTCAGGCCGTCATGCGGTCATGCCGCGAGCCGCATCGGCTCGCCCGCGATGTGCGCGCACACCGCCTGCGTCACCTGCTCGGTGGTCGCGCTGCCGCCCAGGTCGCGCGTGTGCAGCGCCGGGTTGGCCGTGACGTGCTCCACCGCCTGCATCACGCGGCGCGCCGCCTCGGCCTCGCCCAGGTGCTCGAGCAGCATCACCACCGACCAGAAGGTGCCGACCGGGTTGGCCAGGCCCTTGCCCATGATGTCGAAGGCCGAGCCGTGGATGGGCTCGAACATCGACGGATAGCGCCGCTCGGGGTCGATGTTGCCGGTGGGCGCGATGCCCAGGCTGCCCGCCAGCGCGGCCGCCAGGTCGCTGAGGATGTCGGCGTGCAGGTTGGTGGCGACGATGGTGTCGAGCGAGGCAGGGCGGTTGACCATGCGCGCGGTGCAGGCGTCAACCAGTTCCTTGTCCCACGTGACATCGGGGAACTCCTTGGAGATCTGCAGCGCGATCTCGTCCCACATCACCATCGCATGGCGCTGCGCGTTGCTCTTGGTCACCACGGTGAGCAGCTTGCGCGGCCGCGAGCGCGCCAGCTTGAAGGCGAAACGCATGATGCGTTCGACGCCCGCGCGGGTCATCATGCTCACGTCGGTCGCGGCCTCGATGGGGTGGCCCTGGTGCACGCGGCCGCCGACGCCGGCGTATTCGCCCTCGGAGTTCTCGCGCACGATCACCCAGTCGAGCTGGCCCGGCGCGCAGCGCTTGAGCGGGCCATCGATGCCCGGCAGGATGCGCGTGGGCCGCACGTTGGCGTACTGGTCGAAGCCCTGGCAGATCTTCAGGCGCAGGCCCCAGAGCGTGACGTGATCGGGAATGTGCGGATCGCCCGCGGAGCCGAAAAGAATGGCGTCCTTCCTGCGCAGCGCGTCCAGGCCGTCGGCCGGCATCATCTCGCCGTGCGCGCGGTACCAGTCGCCGCCCCAGCCGAAGTCCTCGAAGCTGAACTGCAGCGCGCCGCCGGAGGCCTCGGCCAGCGCTTCCATCACCCGGCGCCCCGCCGGGATCACTTCCTTGCCGATGCCGTCTCCGGGAATGGTGGCAATGCTGTAGCTGGTCATCGATGTCCTCGTGTGCTCTTGGAAAGAGCCCACTGTAGGATCCGGCACGGCTAACGATTCACGCCCAAAGTGAATCCATCATTAACTTCAATTCAACAGTGAGGCAGCCGCCATGACCTCCCCTGTCCAGCCCGCCGACCTCGGCTTCTTCTCCGCGCTGGCGGCCTGCGGCAGCCTGAGCGCCGCGGCGCGCGAACTCGGCATCAGCACGCCGGCCGTGAGCAAGCGGCTCTCGCAGATGGAAACCCGCCTGGGCGTGACGCTGGTGAACCGCACCACGCGGCGCATGAGCCTCACGCCCGAAGGCGAGCTCTACGTGGCCCATGCGCGCCGCATCCTCGGCGAGATCGACGACATGGCGCAGTTGCTGGGCGGCGCCAAGGGCGAGGCGCAGGGCCTGCTGCGCGTGAACGCCACGCTGGGCTTCGGCCGCAGCCACGTGGCGCCGCTCATCTCGAAGTTCGTGCGCAAGCATCCGCAGGTGGAAGTGCAACTGCAGCTGTCGGTCAATCCGCCGCCGCTGACCGACGACGCCTTCGACGTCTGCATCCGCTTCGGCGCGCCGCCCGAAGCCCGCGTGATCGCGCGGCGCATTGCGTCGAACCGGCGGCTGCTGTGTGCCTCGCCGGCCTACCTGGCGCGCGCAGGGCAGCCCAGGGTGCCCAACGACCTGGCGCATCACCGCTGCATCGGCATCCGCCAGGGCGACGAGGCCTACGGCATGTGGCGCCTGAGCACAGGCCGGGGCGCGGCGCAGCGCACCGAGGCGGTGAAGACGCGCGGCGCGCTCAGCACCAACGACGGCGAGATCGCGGTCAACTGGGCGCTCGATGGACACGGCATCCTGATGCGCGCCGAATGGGACATCGCGCGCTACCTGCGCAGCGGCCGGCTGGTGCAGGTGCTCGCGAACTACCGCACGCCCGACGCCGACATCTACGCCGTGTATCCGCAGCGCCACCAGCTGTCGGCGCGCGTGCGGACCTTCGTCGACTTCATCGCGGCGGCGCTGGGCAAGGACGCGGCCGAGCCTTCGCTCAACCGCCGCTGAGCACCGACGCCACCAGCCACACGTTGGCGGCGCCGATCACACCGAACAGGCCCCACGCGAGCGACTTGATCACCGGCCCGTTGGCAAATCCGCCCATCATGGCGCGGCTGCTGGTGAAGCGGATCAAGGGCCACATCGCGAACGGCAGCTGGAAGCTCAGCACCACCTGGCTGAGCACCAGCATCTTGCCCACGCCGCCGTCGCCGAACCACCAGACGCCGAGGAAGGCCGGGCCCAGCGCGAGCGCCCGCGTGATCAGCCGGCGCTGCCAGCACGGGATCTTCAGATCCAGAAAGCCTTCCATGATGATCTGGCCCGCGATGGTGCCGGTGAAGGTCGAGCTCTGCCCCGAGGCCAGCAGCGCGATGCCGAACAGCGTGGCCGCGAAGGCGCTGCCGACCACGGGCTCGAGCAGCCGGTAGGCGTCGTCGATCTCCGCCACTTCGCGGTGGCCGGTGGCGTGGAAGGCGCTGGCGGCCAGCACCATGATGGCCGCGTTGACCAGCAGCGCGAGCGACAGTGACACCACCGCGTCGAGCGTGCAGAAGCGCACCGCCTCGCGCCGCGCCGGCTCGGTGTCGGCCACGAGGCGGGTCTGCACGATGGACGAATGCAGGTACAGGTTGTGCGGCATCACCGTGGCGCCGACGATGCCGATGGCCAGGTACAGCGCGCCCGGCTGGTGCAGCCGCTCCAGGCTCGGCGCGAAGCCCATCGCCACGCCGAACCAGTTGGGCGGCGCCATCATCAGCTCGACCGCGAAGCAGCCCGTGATGGTGCCGACCAGCCCGAGCACGATGGCCTCCACGCGCCGAAAGCCCGCGCCCTGCAGCCCGAGCACCAGCAGCGTGTCGAAGGCCGTGATGGCGATGCCCACCGGAATCGACACGCCGAACAGCAGGTGCAGCGCGAGCGCGCTGCCCAGCACCTCCGCCAGGTCGCAGGCCACGATGGCCAGCTCGGCGCCCAGCCAAAGGAAACGGTTGACGCGCGGCGAGTAATGCTCGCGGCAGGCGCGCGCCAAGTCTTTCTGCGCCACGAGCCCCAGGCGCACGCACAGCGTCTGCAGCAGCATTGCCGCCAGGCTCGCGAGCAGCACCACGAAGAGCAGCCCGTAGCCGAAGCGCGAGCCCGCCTCGATGTCGGTGGCCCAGTTGCCCGGGTCCATGTAGCCGACCGACACCAGCAGGCCCGGACCCGCGTAGCGCATCAGCTTCCTGAAAAAGGGCAATTCCTGCGGAACGGCCACGCTGCCCTTCACTTCGGAAGGGCAGAAAGGCGCCGTGGCCGTGCGGGGCAGCGGAAAGAACATGCGGACGATGATAGGGACAAGGCCACGGTGTTGTCGCGGACCGGACCCGCGCGGCGGTGCCGGATCTCTTAGATTCGGCGTTCGCACCCCGGTGCGTCATCCCTCACACACCAACCCTCGGAGACTTTCCCAATGATCCACGTCGTCGCAGTCATCACCGCCAAGCCGGGCCAGCGCGCCGCGCTGCTCGAAGCCTTCGCCGCCAACCGCGCGGCCGTGCTGGCCGAGGAGGGCTGCATCGAATACGGCGCGACGGTCGATGCGCAGGGCATTCCCACGTCCAAGGCCAGCTTCGGCCCCGACACCTTCGTCGTGATCGAGAAATGGGAAACGCTGGCCCACCTGCAGGCCCACGCGGTCGCGCCGCACATGAAGGCGCACAGCGAGAAGACCAAGGAGCTGACGGCGGGCAAGCTGATTCACGTGCTCGAGCCGGTTTGAGTTTCCTTGCTCGTGGCCTTCGCTTGCCGCGCGACTATCTGGGAGGACGCTGAACTTCGGGCCCCCGACTTGGCACGCGCATTGGCTCGCATCGAGCTGGCGTTTGGCAACTGGGGCCCGATCAGTGCATCTGGCGAGGCGCTCGAAGCCGCCATTCGGTCAGGGTGGCTCGACGTTGTCGCATCGGCCCGGCAAGGCAAGGTGTCGATCGACCCCGCATTCATTGCCTCGCTCCATGCGCAGATCGCTCGCGCCATCGGTGCGCCCGGCTCAGGCAATTTCCGCGGAGGAGAACATCCCTTGGACTGGAGAACGTTCAAGCAGTCTCTCGACGACACCGCGCTCGAATACGGACTGGCCGGCAACACGGAGGCCTGGGTCCTCGCCCAGCTGTACTGGGAGAAGCACCTGGACTCGCTGATGTTCTCCGTGGCGTGGCTGACGAGCGGCGGAATCCGCCTGCAGGAGGGAATGCAGATGCTCGTGCCGTATGCCAGGCGCGACGAAGAATTGAAAGAACGGCTGGCCTGGGCAGGCCCTCGTTCATACGACGCGGAGGGCTTGCGCGGGCTCCTTGCGCGCTATGCGTTCGAGCAGGTACCCGACTTGTCGCCACCATGAAAAAACGCGCCCTCGGGCGCGTTTTTCATTGAAGCGTCGAAGCCTTACTTCGACACGACCTTCACCATTTCGAGGCACTTGTTCGAGTAGCCCCATTCGTTGTCGTACCAGCTCACGAGCTTGACGAAGGTGCCGTCCAGCGCGATGCCGGCTTCGGCGTCGAAGATCGAGGTGCGTGGGTCGCCGCGGAAGTCGGTGGCCACGACCTTGTCTTCGGTGTAGCCCAGCACGCCCTTGAGCGCGCCTTCGCTCTGTGCCTTCATCTCGGCGCAGATTTCCTTGTACGTGGCTTCCTTCACCAGCTCGACCGTCAGGTCGACCACCGACACGTCGGAGGTCGGCACGCGGAAGCTCATGCCGGTGAGCTTCTTGTTGAGCTCGGGGATCACCACGCCCACGGCCTTGGCGGCGCCGGTGCTCGAGGGAATGATGTTTTCCAGGATGCCGCGGCCGCCGCGCCAGTCCTTGTTGCTCGGGCCGTCCACGGTCTTCTGCGTGGCGGTGGCGGCGTGCACGGTGGTCATCAGGCCACGCTTGATGCCCCACTTGTCGTTCAGCACCTTGGCCAGCGGGGCCAGGCAGTTGGTGGTGCAGCTGGCGTTGCTGATGATGGCTTCGCCGGCGTACTTCTTGTCGTTCACGCCGTAGACGAACATGGGGGTGTCGTCCTTGGACGGGGCCGACAGAATGACCTTCTTGGCGCCCGCGTCGATGTGCTTCTGCGCCGTTTCCTTGGTGAGGAAGAGACCGGTCGATTCGAGCACGATGTCGGCGCCGACTTCGTTCCACTTGAGCTGCGACGGGTCGCGCTCCTGCGTCAGGCGGATCTTCTTGCCGTTCACGATCAGCGTGTTGCCTTCGACCGTCACTTCACCCTTGAAGCGGCCATGCACCGAGTCGTACTGGAGCATGTAGGCCAAGTATTCCGGCTCGAGCAAGTCGTTGATGGCAACGATTTCGATGTCGTTCTTGAAGTTCTGCACTGCTGCGCGCAGCACGTTGCGACCGATGCGGCCGAAGCCGTTGATACCGAGTTTGATAGCCATCTGACTTGCTCCTAAGGTTGAAAACTTGTTTGTCGTGAACCGGCGCGATCAGTCGCGCAGTGCGGCTTCCACGGTGGCGGCAACGTTCTCCGCCGTGAATCCGAAGTGCTTGAACAGCTGCGGCGCGGGCGCCGACTCGCCGTACGTGTCGATGCCGACGACGGCGGCGCAGCCGTACTTCCACCAGCCGCCGGTGCAGCCCATTTCGACGGCGATGCGCGGCAGCTTCTTGGGCAGCACGGCCTTCTT
>JACXTT010003895.1_pt1 | contig 22543 bp, 19 predicted proteins | sample 9270951 | NCBI WGS metagenome assembly JACXTT01 (sample SAMN15532306, study PRJNA645909) | rock metagenome | isolation source: weathered quartz diorite | place: Puerto Rico | collected 2017-06-21
GGCACGGAGGGGGCAAGAGGGAAAACCGCGGCGAGCGGGTTGCGGGCCGGGCCACGGGGCAGGGGATTCCTAAAATGGCAGTGGGGCCCAGGCGGGACTTGTTGGGCGTGCCGTCGAGCTCGATCATGCGCCGGTCGAGAGCGGCCTGGTCTGTTGCATCCAGACCACGGAGCGCGGGCGCGAGCACGCGCGCGACATTCTCGACCGCCTTGCGCACGCCTTTTCCGGCGTAACGGGCGGGATCGCCGTCGCGCAGCTCGACCGCCTCGTGCTTTCCCGTGGATGCGCCGGAAGGAACCTTGGCGCCGGCCCTGGTCCCATCGGAAAGTTCGGCCTCGACCATCACCGTCGGATTGCCGCGCGAGTCCAGGATCTCTAGCGCGCGAAGATCGCGGATCGTGAGGCTCATGCGGCGCACCTCAGTGCATGCTCGAAGACATCCGAAACGCGGGCAGGCGGCGCGAGGATCAGATTTCGCGCGAAGCCACGTACGCGCTCGCGCAGCGCGGCATCGGTGATATATTCGGCGGGCGATTTGCCGTCGATACGCGCCAGCAGCAGGCCGCCGAGGTGAGCCAGCGTCGCGGCTTCGATCCAATCGCATTCCGCGGGCAGGCCTTGGCGGTACACATCCCAGAAGCGCATGGCGGCGCGCGCCAGTTCCCCGCCCCACTCCGGCCGGTAGAACGATTTGAGCAACAGGTGATTGAGCAGGAACGCGGAATCAAACGCCGGATCGCCGAAGTGCGTCACCTCGAAGTCGATGGCCATGACAGCGCCGGCGCTTACCAGAAAATTCTTGGGGCTCCAGTCGCCATGCACCAGGCTCACGCGCCGCTCGGATGATTCGCGCATGAGCCGGTCAAAATGCGGCTCCAGATCCGGGTGGCGCCGGGCGGTGGTGCGGTAGTAAGGGTCCAGGCGCAATTGATCGAAGACCGTCTGGTCGCCGAAAACGCGCTGGGATTCCGCGTCGCGCCAGCTCTTCGACACGATCGTCGCAAGCATGCGGGCGATCGACTCGGCGATCCCACTGTCGATCTCGCCCCGTAGGAGAAGCGCTTTCCACGTCTGCGCTTCGGCGGGCGTCGCGCTCATGGCGAACAGGCAGTTCTCGCGATCCTCGAACAGGACTTCGGGAACGCCGCCGGGCGCGAGATGCGGCGCCAACCAGCGCAATGCCGCCGATTCACGGAAGATGCGTCCGCGGTCGGAGAACCAGTCATCCTGGACCCGCAGCTTGCCGAGCGCCTGTTTCAGTACAAAGCGTCCGCTGGAGGTTTCCACCAGCAGCACGGTGTTGGACACGCCGCCGCCCAACTCCGTAATGCGGTCCGGGCCGCACGCGATTCCACGCGAGCGCAGGTATTCCTCGGCATTATCCCGCTGGAGATCAAACAAGCGAACATGATAGCAACTGAGCCGCGGCGCACGGCCATTGAAGTTGCGCAGGCCTCCCACCTAACCTGGGCGCTTGAAAACTTCGCTAGTATGACTTAGGATCAAACCGTCTAAACAATCGGGATTTGACTCATTGAAACAAAACGGTTTTTTGAGAAGGGGTAACATGTCAACACATCTTTCAGTAGGAAAAGCCGTGGCGCTGGCTTTGGCTCTTTCCAATACACCCGCGGTCATTCTCGCTGACCCGTTCACTTCGGTCGTAGTCTACGGTGACAGTCTCTCGGACAATGGCAACCTTTTCGCGGCAACCGGGGGAACTATTCCAGGGCCCCCTAATTTCGACGGCCGCCGGTCCAACGGACCTGTCGCTGTGGAACAACTCGCTGCCACGCTGGGCGTACCTCTACAAGATTTCGCCTGGGATGGGGCCACCACCGGCATCGGCAATCTCGCCGACGGTGGCACACCCACAGGTTTTGGTTCTTTTGGGCTGCCCGGCATGCAGACCGAGTTCGCGGGCACGGCGGGACTGCTGGGGCCCTTCCTCAGCAGTGGACTCTTTGTGGTCTGGGGCGGTCCAGATGATTTCCTCGCGCCGTCGCCGCTGGATAGCTTTCCATCAGGAGTCATCGCCCGTGGAGTGAGTGATCTGGTGGGAATCGTAACGACGCTCCAGGGCCTCGGCGCACAGCCCATCCTCGTGCCCGGGATGCCGGATCTCGGGCTCACTCCGTTCTTCCAATCGTTGGGCCCGGCCTTTGCGGCGGAAGGCTCGGCAATCACTGATGCGTTCAATTCCGCACTCATCGCCAGCCTGCCTTCCGGAGTGGTCTACTACAACACGGCGGCACTGCTGCGCCATATTGTTGCCGACCCCTCGGCGTTTGGCTTCACCGACGTAACCGATCCCTGCTTTAACGGATCGACGGTCTGCGCGACTCCGAACCAATTCCTGTTCTGGGATGACTTTCATCCGACCACAGCCACGGACTCTTTCGTCGCAAAAGCCTTCGAGACGGCGGTGCCGGAGCCGGCCACCATCGCGTTGCTGCCCGCCGCATTGATGCTTTGCTTCGTGATTCGGAAGCAGCGGCCATACCAGCGCTAGACGGACGGCTTCAGCGGATCGAGCGCACGCCCACTGAGACAAGAGCTTTGCGACACTCAATGCTGAGGCTCGATCTTGAATATCGCGCTCAAGGAATGGTCGGCCCTGATTGCGGCGCTCGATCGCGGCACGCAGATCTTTCTGTTGCGCAAGGGCGGCATCGTGGAAGCCAGGCGCGGCTTCGAGCCCAGGCACGCGGAATTTCTGCTGTTCCCCACGTTTGAACACCAGCACGCGCGCTATCTGAAACCGGAATACGCAGATCTGATGGGAGAGGGCGCGCCTTCTGAGACCGGTGTGCGCATCACGCACTTCGCCCGCGCCATCGACGTCTTGCGCGCGCCCCCGTCCGCTGCGGTGCTGGCCGGCTGCCACGTGTGGAACGAGGAATTCCTCCGCCTGCGGTATGAGTACCGGCCCGACTTGCCGCTGTTCCTCCTCGTGGTACGCGCATACCGGCTGGCACAGCCGTACGACATCCCGCTGCGGCCGTCCTATGCCGGCTGTAAATCGTGGGTGCCTCTTAACGAGGACGTACCCACAGCGGCGGGCGAACCCGTGTTGTCGGATGTACAGTTCGCGGAGCGCCGGCGCGATCTGGTGGCGCGGCTTCCATCAGAGTGTCTGAAAGGCGGAAAATAGGCCGCCGAATAGGGAATGCTTTTTGGGAACGCCACTGCGGCCGGTGAGTTTTTCGGCTAGCTCGGCGATCGCCCGGCCAACCTTGGTTCCGGCCGGAATGGGCTTGCCCTCCATCAAAGCTTCTTGCACGCTTTCGAAATCGCTGGGCAGATGTTGGAAAACCTTGAGATCGAGAGCGGTTTCAATGGCTTCGCTGCTCAGGCCGATGTCGGTGTTGTACCGGTTGATGATCAGCTTGATCTTGGAGCGGCTGACACCGTAATGATCGAGACGCGCCAGCGTGTTTTGCGTGGCATGGACGGCGGGAAGCTCGTTGGTGGTCACCAGCAGCAGCTCATCCGCAAGCTTGGCCAGAGATAGCCCCCATTCACTGTGCGGTCCCGGAGCGTCTAGAATCACGAATTCGTAAAGCTGCCTCCAGTAGCTCATCATGGCGGCCAGGTCCTCGGGCTCGTAGACCAGATCGACAGGCATGTCCGGCGAAAGCAGGACGTCTACGCCGCGGCGCGGGATGACCATGCCGCGCCACAAAGCCTCGTCCATGCGGCTGGAATTGGTGAGGCTGTGGATGAAACTGTAGTTGGAATTCAGTTTCAGCAGGAACGCGATCGTCCCGGTAAGCGGATCGAGATCCGCCAGCAGCACTTTGCGGAAGTTGAGCAATTGCAACTGGAACGCCAGGCTGCAGGCGATGGTCGTGCTCCCGCACCCCGATTTGCCGCGCATCAAGCAAAAGATGGCGCCGCCCGTGCGTGCCTGGGCCATGATGGCCTGTGCCCGCTTCGACAGGCGGGCGAGGGCGGCGCGAAACTGGTCGGTGCCAAAGGGCAGATGAAGAAACTCGGCAGCGCCCTGGCGCATACAGCTCAGAATCAGATCCGGGTCGTTGACCGTGTGCAACGCCACGACGGCAATTCCCAGGTCCCGAAGCGCGTGAATCATGCCGAGCACCAGCTCGCGATCGGTGGCTACATCCAGAAAACACAGCGTTACTCCTCGGCCGCGCACCAGGGCGCCGAGCGCCGTCTGGTCCAGGTAAAGCTTTGATTCGACTATTGGTTCCGCTTCTCCCATCGCCCGCCAAATAGCGCTGAGCTTCTGCGAGAGATCGGCGTGCGGGCAAATCAACAGCGGTTTCCACCTGACTCCCGATCCGTTCGTCCTGTTCGCAGACATTAATTGGCCCGGATTTCCGTACGCCCTCGCGGTCCGGCCGGATTTCGCGATGGCGGAGCGGTAACTCCATCCCTTCTATCGGTCTAAGCCGAGAAAACCTTGAGAGTAGTTCCCGATTCGCCGGACTACTGATTCGATACCCGGCCGCACGGTCCGCCCTGCGGGACAGGAGCCTTACCTTGAAGAAAACGGTCATCATTTGTGACACTCAACCCGTCGCCATGGCAGGCCTGCGCGCCTTGCTGGCGGAACATCCGGAACTGGCAGTGGCTGGAGAGGCGACTTCGATCATGGCCGGCATGGAACTGGTTCGAGTTCTCGCGCCAGCCGTGGTGGTGATCGACAAAAGCTTTGGTTTGCAGCCGGTTATGGACTGGATCGCCAATCTTCATACCAACGGGCGGCGCACCGGGGTGGTGGTCTGGGGTCATGCCGTTAACGAAGCCGAGGCGCTGCGTATGGTGCAAACCGGCGCCCAGGGCGTCATCCGCAAAACCGCTCCTCTCGAATCGCTGCTGGATTGCGTCCGCATGGTAGCGGCCGGAAACACCTGGATGGACGACATCATGTTCCAGGGCGCGGAGAAAAACGGGTCCGGACGCTCCAATCTGACCCTGCGCGAGCAACAGGTAGCCGAATTAGTGGAGCAAGGGCTGAAAAACAAGGAAATCTCCAGCACGCTCGGGATCTGCGCCGGAACCGTAAAAATCCATTTGAAGCATATCTTTGAAAAGACGGGCGTTCGGGGCCGCTACGGCCTCGCGCTCTCGGGCCTGAAAGAACGGGGCTACCTGCCAGCCGCGCGTTACAACTGAGGCCAATCGGGAATTAACCCGGCTCTCGGCCCCGTAACGGCTCGTGCTATCTTGAACCCAGAGTGAAAATTCTGCCAGCGGCGGCCCTTCTTCCGCTTTTTTCTCTTTCCTTCGCGTTGGCCGAGCCCCAATTGCTGAGCATCCTGAGCCAGGAGCTCGACCGCAATTTCCACATTCTCAAGGAAAAGGGCGACCCTCCGCCATACTTCATCAGCTATGAGGTCACCGAAGAGGAATTTCACACCATGGCGGCCAGCGGGGGTTCGCTCTCACAGAACCGGCAGGGCAGAACCCGGCATCTGGACGTCTCGCTGCGCACGGGCAGCCCCAAGCTGGACAATTATCACCGCATGCGCGGCGAGCGTGGGCAGTATAGCTCCGGGTCTCAGATCAGCGTCGAAGATAATCCCATCGCCATCAAACAGCAGGTCTGGGCAGATACCGACCGGGCTTACCGGCAGGCGGCCGAGCGGCTGATCAAGATCCGCAGCAACCAGCAGGTAAAGGTAGCGGCGGAGGACCCGTCGGATGATTTCTCGGCCGAGCCGCCGTCGGTGCACAGCGAAGCCCCGCCGCAGCTGACTTTGCAGGCCGTCCCTTGGTCCGACCGGCTGCGCAAGTTATCACGCGAATTCCACCGCTTTCCGGAAATCCTGACCTCCAGCGTGTCGCTGGTCGCGAAACGGGAAGCCAGATACTTCGTCAACACCGAAGGCAGCCGTCTGGAACACGGCCGCACCTTCGTGCGCGTTTCGATCTCCGCCGAAGGCCGTGCCGCCGACGGGATGAATCTGGCGACGACAACCAGTTTCGATGCCGCGGAACCCTCCGCGCTGCCAGGAGATGATGTGCTTCTGGCCGCCATCGACCGTGTGGGCGCCGATCTTACTGGATTGCTGCACGCCCCGGTAGCGGAACCCTTTTTGGGCCCGGCCATCTTCTCCGGACGCGCCTCCGCCGTCTTCTTCCACGAAATCTTCGGACACCGCATCGAGGGACACCGGCAGAAAGATGAAAGCGAAGGCCAGACCTTCACCAAGAGCTTGGGCACGAGCGTGTTGCCCGACTTTCTCAGTGTCGTCTTCGACCCCACTATGCACGAGTCGCAGGGAATCGATCTGAATGGCTGGTTCACGTATGACGACGAAGGCATTCGCGGACAGCGGGTGACGGCCGTGGATCACGGGATTCTGAAGGCATTTCTAATGTCGCGATCCCCGATCAAGGGCTTCGATCATTCCAACGGCCACGGACGCCGCCAGCCGGGCATCGAGCCCGTCTCCCGGCAATCCAACCTGGTGGTGGAATCCACGCGCACTGTTCCCGAGGCGCGGCTCCGCGAGATGCTGATCGAGGAAGTGAAACGGCAGAAGAAATCGTACGGGCTCTATTTCAAGGAAGTCACCGGGGGATTCACCACAACCGCTCGAGCGGGCTTGCAGGCGTACAAGGTAGTACCGGTGCTGGTGTATCGTGTCTACCCGGACGGCAAGCCGGACGAGCTGGTGCGTGGCGCCGACATCGTGGGCACGCCGCTGGCCAGCTTTGCCAAGATTCTGGCGACCTCCGATCATCCGGAAGTCTTCAACGGCTATTGTGGAGCGGAGTCGGGTACGGTGCCGGTATCGGCGATCTCGCCCGCCATCCTGGTCTCGGAAATCGAAATCGAGAAGAAAGACAAATCGCAGGACAAGCCGCCGCTGATGCCGTTTCCCAAGGACCTGGAGAGCGCACAATGATGCGGAAGCAAGCGGTAGCGGCGTTGCTCTCACTGAGCCTTCCCCTGCTCGGGGCGGATTCTTCCGATCTGGTCCTCAAAGCGATGCGCGACGAGCTGGCGCACTCGCGGGGACTGGACGCCGTCAACCTGGAAAAACCCTATTTCTTCTCGTACACCATCGAACAGGGCGAGGGTTTCGCGATCTCCGGCAGCCTGGGAGGCCTGCTCGCATCCGCCGACACCCGGTTCCGGTACCCGCGCGTACAGATACGGGTGGGCGATTATCAGTTCGACAATACCAATTACGCCGGCGGGGCTGGCGTTGGCAGCCGCTACGACATTGACCCCTTTCCCCTGGAAGATCTATACCCCGTCCTGCGGCGCTACCTGTGGCTGGCAACGGATCAGTACTACAAAGCGGCGGTAGATTCGATGGCCCGCAAACGTGCGGCGCTCAACAACGCGGCGGCCCGCGACCCCATCGCTGATTTTGCCCGTGCCCAGCCGGTACAGGTAATCGACGAGATCTCCGGCGACAAACTGGACCGCGAGACGTGGCTGGCGCGTGTGCGGGCACTGTCGGCGATCTTCGTGGACTTTCCGCTGGTGGATGCTTCCAACATCGAGCTGCAGGCGGTCAAGAACGTCCGCTATCTGGTCAATTCGGAGGGGACAGAGATCCGGACGGGGGCCGATGTGCTGTTCGTGCGCGTGCGCGCAGTGGGCCAGGCGCAGGACGGCATGCACGTCCGCGACTCGCAATCTATTCACGCGCTCGGTTTCAGTCATGTGCCAGCCGAGGCGGAACTGGCTCGTGAGGTGCGCCGGGTAGCCGAGAACGTGTCGGCTTTGAGCCGCGCGCCCACCGGTGAAACTTATAACGGCCCGGTCCTGTTCGAGGGTGTCGCCGCCGCGCAGCTCTTCGCCGAGCTGCTGGGGAAGAACCTGGTGCTGACGCGGAAGCCGGTGAATGAGCCCGGCCGCCCCAACGTGGCGCTAATGAGCGAGCTCGAGGGACGCCAGGGCGCCCGTGTCCTGCCGGAATGGATGGACGTGGTGGATGATCCCACGCTGAAAGAGTGGCAGGGCCGCCGCCTGTTCGGCAACTACCACTTGGATTATGAAGGCGTGATTCCCAAGCCGCTGACCATGGTGGAAAAGGGAGTGCTGAAGCACTTTCTGCTCACGCGCCAGCCGGTGGCCGGTTTCTCGGGCTCCAACGGGCGGGCGCGATTGCCTGGGGCCCACGGTGCGTCGATGGCCGCCATTAGCAACATGATCGTGACCGCCGCTCCATCCGCCCGGGTCAAGGACCTCAAGAAACAATTGATCGATATCTGCCAGGCGCGCAGCCAGCCCTACGGAATTCTGGTGCGGAAACTGGATTTTCCGTCCTCGGCGCCTATCGACGAGTTGCGCCGCCTCATGGCCGCCAACGCGAGAGACGGGAACGGAGGGCACCCCGTCAGCTCGCCGGTCCTGATCTACAAAGTCTACAAAGACGGAAAAGAAGAGCTGATCAGGGGCGTGCGGTTCCGGGAATTGAACGTCCGCTCGCTGCGCGACATCCGCGCCGCCGGTATGGACGCCAACGCGTTCGATTATCTGGAGAACGGCCTGCCCCTGGCAGTGATGGGCGCGGCATCCTATTCCGCCGAAACGTCCGTCATTGCGCCCTCGGTGTTGGTAGACGACCTGGAAGTGCGCAAGCTGGACGACGAACTGCCCAAGCTGCCGATCGTTCCGTCGCCGCTGGTGGCGGGGCGGTAGGGAATTGAAAAAAGAGGCGGTCCCATTTAGCGCGTTTAGGGCGATTGGCGGTCGATGTTTCAACAGTTCATCGCGAATCTAGGTCTCTTGGCGACGAATGCTGTTTGCATATGGTTTATTTTTTGGGCGTTTCGTCGTAGAGCTGAGCTCGATCGACAACTGGATCCCCCAGCTCAGGCGATACGGTGGGGAATTGTCGGCGGCGGTCTGATGCTAGGAGCTGTGCCTGGATTTAGGTTTGGCCCCGTTAAGGGTATCACGCTCATTCTGGGGCTGGTATTCCTTTGCTGGCCAAATCTGGCTTACCACACGTCGCAACTCTTCCGACGCCTTCTGCACATCACGAGGGGCTAGTCCCCTGCCGCTCTCCTCTTTAGCTCAGCCTTCATCGAGGCGATCATGGCCTCCGCCGTGTCGAACGGGCCGAAGGACCGGCCCGTCTTGCAGTCTTCTTCTGATTCGGCAAGGCGCGAATCGATGACCCGCCGTTCGTCAAGCGTGTATTCGTCGTCGGCAGACGGCAACTCGAACATTGTCCTTCAGCGTAGCAGTTCGGACCCTGCCACGATGGTTGTAACCGGGCATCGGGACTGATGCGGCACCCCGTACTGGCTCCTGTCTTGCGGCTTCTCCGAAAACAGCATTGGCACGGCTGACGCGTGTTGGACGCCGTTCGCGTATCACTTATTCTTAATGGAAGGCATGGCCGAGAAGATCGCGATCATTCCAGCCGGGGCGATTGAACACCGCATCCACCCATCCGCGGAGAAAAGGTGATGCTCGACCGAGACCTGGCCACGCTGTATCAGGTCAAGCCAATTGCTCTCCGGCAACAGGTGAAGCGCAACCAGGAGCGGTTCCCCGGCGATTTTGTGTTCCGGCTGTCGAAGAACGAGGCGGAGGCCTTGGTATCACAAAATGTGATACCTTCCCGCCGGACCCTTGGCGGGCATCTTCCCTATGCCTTCACCGAGCAGGGCGTCGCCATGCTTTCGACGGTTCTCAAGAGCAGGCGGGCCGTTGGCGTCAGCGTTGCCATTATGCGCGCGTTCGTGCGGCTGCGGCAGATTCTGGCAGCGCACAAAGACCTCGCGGCCCGCATGGAAAAGCTGGAGGCCGCGCAGGAAGAGCATGGCTCGATCCTGGCCGTGCTCATTGACGAAATCGAGGAGTTGAAGGTGCCACCCCCGCGCCCGCCGAAGCACCACATAGGATTCGTGAGCGGCAAAGAAGGTTAACGAAGATGTCACCGGACGCGCCGTCATCGATGCCATAATCGGTCAATACGGATGCGCATCCTCACCCGGTACGTCTTTCGCGAAATCGTTTCGAGCGCGCTGCTGGGGACGCTACTCGCCACCTTCGTCATCTTCCTGCAACAGGTCGACAAGCTCTTCGAGTTGCTGGTGCGCAGTTCGGCCCACACCACCACCGTGCTGTGGCTCTTCGCGCTGGCGCTGCCTCCCGTGCTGCCGCTCACGGTGCCATTTGGCGTGCTGGTGGGGATTCTCATCGGCCTGGGCCGCATGTCTACCGATGGCGAGATCACGGCCATGCGGGCAGCGGGCGTATCCAGCCGCGCTGTGATCCCTCCGGTGTTGACCTTCGCCCTGCTGGCCACGCTGCTCACTGGGGCCGCGTCGTTGTGGCTGACGCCGCGGGCTATGCGCGAGAGCGCCAGGATCATCAATAAAGTGGGCGCGGAACAATTGACCGCCGACATCCAGCCGCGCGTCTTCGACGAGCAATTTCCCAACACCATTCTCTACGTGGGCGACGTCAAAACCGGCCCCGTGACGGTGTGGAGAAACGTCTTCCTGGCCGACCTGACCCCGCCCGAGCAGCGCTCCATCGGGCTGCGCGACAAGGGGCAAGGGCCACGCATCACCGTGGCGGCGGAAGCCATCGCCAGTCCCGATCCTGCGCACAACCGCATCCAGCTTTCCCTGAAAAATGCCAGCACCCACGAGGTGGACAAGGAAGGCCAGGCGGACGACAGCGTCTATTCCAGCGGGGAACAGATGCTGGACGCGTCTCCGCCCACCGAGGTTCACCGTACGTTCCGTGAAATGAATACCGGCGACCTGAAGCAGTACTCGCGCACCGGACCGGACTGGATCGAGGCCCGCATCGAGCTGCACCGGCGCATGGCGCTGCCGCTGGCCTGCATCATGCTTTCGCTAGTGGGCATTCCGCTGGGTGTTTCGTCGCGCAAGGGCGGCAAGTCGGCGGGCTATGTGACGGCGCTGTTTCTCGCCTTCTTCTGCTATTACCTGGCGTTTATCAGCCTGACCGGAATGGCCAAGCAGCGGACCCTGCCCGTGGAAGTCGCGGTCTGGACTCCCAATGCCGCGTTCATGCTGGTGGGCCTGATCCTGATCGCGCGCCTCGAGCGGCCCGGGGACCGCGACCTGGTAGGCACGCTGCGGGGCTGGATCGTGGCCGGGCTGAAGCGCCTGCGGCCGCGCTTCGCCATGCTGCAGACCAGCGAGAATTCCACGCGCCGCGCGCCCTGGCTGCCACTCGTGCCGCAGCTTGTCGATACCTACGTGCTCACCAGCTTCCTGTTCTGGTTCGCCGTGCTGCTCGCCAGCTTCGTCATGATGAGCGAGGTCTACAACTTCTTCGAGCTGCTCGGCGACATTATCCGCAACAGTATCCCGCTCTCGAAGGTGTTCACGTTTTTGTTCTTCCTGGCCCCGATGCTGATCTACAAGACCCTGCCGGTGAGCGTGCTGGTGGCAGTGCTGGTGACGTTCGGCGTGTTGACCAAGCACAACGAGGTGACGGCGTTCAAAGCCTGTGGGGTCAGCCTGCATCGCCTGGCCATTCCGGTGCTCGCCATCAGCAGCCTGTTCAGTGCCGGGCTGTTCGCCTTCGACCATTTGTATCTGCCCGACACCAATCGCCGCCAGGAGGCGCTGCGCAACGAGATCAAGGGCAAGGCCGCCCAGACCTATCTGCATCCCGAGCGCCCGTGGATTTTCGGCAAGGGCTCGCGCATCTGGTACTACAAGTATTTCGATAACCAGCACGAGGTGATGGGCGGGGTGAGCGTTTACGAGCTGGATCCCCGGACGTTCGATCTGCGGCGTGAGATTTCAGCCGAGCGGGCCGAGTGGCAGCCGTCCCTGCGGACCTGGATCTTCCAAAACGGCTGGGTGCGCGAGGTTCGGCGTGTCAAATTCCAGCGCTTCCAGGTGACTACCTTCCCGGATCTGGAGGAGCCGCCCGATTACTTCCTCAAAGAGCTCAAGCAGGACAAGCAAATGAATTTCCAGGAGCTGGAGCGCTACATTCGCGACCTGCAACAGAGCGGTTTCGACACCGTGCGGCTGCGCGTCCAGCTCTACAAGAAATTTTCCGTCCCGCTGTTCGCGCTGATCATGGCCATGATCTCGGTTCCGTTCGCGTTTTTGGTGGGGAACCGCGGCGCCATGGCCGGCATCGGGGTGAGCATCGGGATCGCCATGGCGTACTGGGGAATCGGACAGCTTTTCGAGCAGATCGGCAACGCCAACCAGCTGCCGCCTAGCGTGGCAGCGTGGTCACCGGACGTGCTCTTCGCCCTGGCCGCGTCGTATCTTCTGCTGAGGATGAGAAGCTGAGAGTCATCCGCCGCTTCAGACGGTCTTGTCGCGGGCGTAGCAGAGTGGCTCGAGCCTGCATTCGGCGCAGCGCGGCTTGCGCGCCATACACAACGCCCGGCCGTGATGAATGAGCTGGTGAGCGAACAGAATCCATTTTTCCCGGGGAATAATTTTGATCAGGTCGCGCTCGATTTTCACCGGCTCCGTGTTTTTGGTTAAGTCCAGCCGGCGCGCGATGCGCTGCACGTGCGTATCCACCACGATGCCGGACGCAATACCGTAGGCCGTACCCAGCACTACATTGGCCGTCTTGCGGGCTGCCCCGGGAATGGTCAGCATCTCCTCCATGGTGCGCGGCACTCGACCGCCGTAATCGGCCAGGATTTTTTTGGCCGCGCCCACGATCGATCTGGATTTGTTGTTGAAAAAGCCGGTGGAGTGAATGTCCCGCGCCAGCACTTCGGGACGCAGCGCCGCGAAATCCTGAATCGTCGGATACTCCTTGAACAAGCCGGGCGTCACCTGATTGACCAGCTTGTCGGTCGATTGCGCGGACAGAATTGTCGCCACCAGCAGTTCCCAGGGCGTCCCGTGCACCAGGGCGCAGGCGGCATTGGGGTACATCTCGTCCAGCCCGCGCAGAATTTCATGGACGCGCGCCTGGCGCTCGGCGGCATTCCTGGGCCGTACGATCTTTTTCTTGCGGGCTGCTTTTGCGGCGGGGGGCATGAGCCTGGGTGCCATGATACCAGCAGCCGCGCGCCCATCAAAACAGCTATTGCTGAAATGCCGGGAGTCTTCAGCCGGCGGTTACTGGAGCGCCGCGGCGGCGCTCGGCGGCGGCGGCACATCCTCCGGCCGCAGGTACGAGATGAATTTCCACGCAATACCGTCCAGCCTGAATAGCGCCACTTCGTGTCCCGTCAACTCAAACTTCGGCAAGCAGAGCTTCAGATCGGCCGGCGCCTTGGCCCAGTCGATTTGCCATTGAAATTCGACGATCCTGGTATCAGGCTGGGTTCCCGGCGTGATATTGGTTATTTCAAAACTATAAGGTCCGCGCAGAGTGATCTCGTGCCCTTTTCCGGATTCCTTCAGATCGATCGCGAACAGGACCTTGTTGCCTCTTTCCGTCAATTGGTACGCTCTGCGCGTGTAGCCGCGATCCACGGTCTCGACCAGCTTCCACAAATCGCTTTTCCCGCCGCATTCCACCAGCGTGTCCGAGTGCAGGATCACGCTTAAATGATTCAGCTCATCACCAGCCCATTTCTGCAAGATGAGGGCGCTGGCAGACACTGGCGTCAGGTCAGCGGGTTGTGCATTCGACGAGCAGCCGGGCGCTGTGCAACCGGCCACCATCGCGATCACTGCGATCGCGTCTCTGAGATTCGACTGAGTAACTGCACGCATTTGTAGAGACCTTCTTCCGGATCAGCCGGAGATCGGGAACCTCCGCGCCCCTGCCCGGTTGATTCACAACCAGAATAGACTCTTTGATGACGATTTCGATATATTCTCAACCGTAATCAGAGTTATTGTTATCGATAGTTAATGGGTTGCTGGCGGCTGCAGACGGCGCGCCAACCGCCCCTCGTGGAACTGAGCGATACTGTTGGAACCTTCCATTTAGGAGCCGATGATGCCCGCCATCCCGCTGCATGTTTTGATCACGCCATTTTCCGAAAAAGGAGAGGCGGAAGCGGCAAGCTGGAGCTGTTCCACCGTCGTCGACGCCGTGAATGCGGTCAACAGCATCTGGAAAAAGGCTGCGCTGCAGTTCGCCGTCAAGGACTGCACCGTGGACACGCCCATCGACCTGCCGAAAGGCTCGCGCAACAGTGATCAGCGCGTGCTGGACGTTCTGTCCTTCCGCCGTCCCGCCACCGGCCTGGTCACCGTATTCCTGATCAGCGCCCAGACGAATCTCAGCGCGGGCGGTTCTTCCTATCTCAACAGCGACCCGGAAGCCTCCTGCTTCGTGCAATGGTACGGCAAGACGGAGGCCAACGGACGTGCGCTGGCCCATGAACTGGGGCACCTGTTGGGCCTGGATCACGTGAAGGTCGACTACTCCAACGAGCGCCGCGCCGCCAAGCAGATCGGCAATCTGATGGTGGAAGGCCTGACTACGGGGACCGACCTCGCGCCGGATCAAATCCAGTCCGCCAAAGCCTCCAAGCTTGCTAAGAAGTTCGGCGCCTGAAGCCGGCTCATCGCAACGTGTTTGTTACAATCAGTGCATAGGGATGCCCTCCACGGAAACGGACCGTTCTCGACTTACGGTTGAAGAGCTGGCTCATCGCTTTCGCGGCGAAATGGTCCCGCTAAGCAGCAAGTTTTCGTACTTCACGGCCATGCCCGTGGCGGAGGAGGATCTCAAGCAGTATCTCGACGATCCCATAGCGGCGCTGCCGCCCGCCGTCTGCGAGATCCTGACGCCGGTGAGCGTTCTGCTGGTCCCTTACCTGGAGAAAGGCAACGGCAAGGAGGGCGACGTCGTCACCTACGAGAAGCCGCACGAGAACCGGCAGATGGTGGCCTCGCGCTATATCTCCGATGACGTCGCCACGCTGGTGTTCGCCATCAAGGACGAGGACGTTTCCGACTACCACTATTGTTTCTACAATGCCATCGCTTCTCTCGCCGTGCGGCGCTTGCCGGCGGACACGCAGGAGAGCTTTTTTCGCGTGCTGCGCGAAGAGCTGTCGAGCGAAGTCCACGGCGAAGTGGATGAGAAGAGCTGGCACCTCAAGCAGGGCCTGTTGCGGCGCCAGACCAATATTCGCCGCGAGACCAAGCTGTTTCGCGAGTACGCCGCGCAGTCATTCGAAGACACCCTGACGCTCTACCTGCACGGGATCTGCTGCGATATTGATGTGGAAACCGGCCCACGGCAGATGCCCAGCCGCTATTTGCGCAAACGGCTCGAGCTGCTGCATTCACTCTATCCGCCGCCGGACGGCTTTGCGGTTTTTCCCGAGGAATTAAAACGGCGGTAACGCGCGGCCGCGCGCCTGCTACTGCTTTTTGGAACCGATCTCGTAGAGGTAGATGGTGCGGGGACGGCCTTCGGTGGCCACTTTTTCCACTGCCGACGGCGTCCAGCCGCGGATCTCGAAATCGTGTGATACCACGCGGGCGCCGGGCTTGAGGTCGCGCTCCAGGTTGGGTTTCAAAAGCTCGTTCGAAGCGGTGAGCAGGTAGATGGTAACGACGTCGGCGGGTTTGAGATCCACCTTCAGCAGGTTGCCATGCACGATCCTGACCAGGTCTTGAAGATCCAGCGCCTTCACCCGTCCGGAAGCGATCTTGCAAAGCTCCGGCGAGAGTTCCACACCCACGGCGTGAGCCTTGAATTTGCGCGCCGCGGTGATCACAATCCGGCCGTCCCCGCTCCCCAGGTCATAGAGCATTTCGCCGGGCTTCAACCGGGCCACTTCGAGCATGCGCTCCACCACTTCCTGGGGGCTGGGGAAATCCGGCGCCAGGATGTCAGGATTGCCGAAACGCTGCGCGTGCAACGTGGGAGCGCACAGGAACACGGCAATGGTTGCAACAAATCCGGAGGCAGACGCGGCCCGCATAAGAAATGGTGGAGAACCCACTCACCATAGTATACGGCGCTGGCGATGAAGAGATTACAGGAAATTAAGGGGAATAGAGGCTTAGTGCAATGCGGCCGGATCGGACTTGCCCAGGTTGAATTTCACGATGCGGGTCATGATCTCCGTCCAGGCGTACCAGACATCGCGCGGCCGCGAAATCGTGTATTCATAGCCCTTCAGGTGTTTCACGGCGTTGCCGATCGCATCCCGCCAGGGGTTGGCCTGCGGATTCAGGTTGAAGTTCATGTAAAAAACCGGATAATCCACGTCGCCCAGCTGGGTGAGCGATTCCTGCGGCACGCTGTCGTCGAGCATGACCTTTGGGCCGGCGAAAATCACGGCGTCCGGGTGGTCCTTGGAGTGGCTCATCTCCTGGTTCAGCAGGGTGGTCAGAAATTCCGTCTCACCGTGTTTCTGGCTGAGCCGTTTGAGGTCCACCGTGCCGAGATTGAGCGAACTCAGCGCATCCCCCAGCGCCGGAAAGTTGATTTGGTCGGTATTCTCCTGCCGGTACACCACCCGCTGTTCCTGCATGTTAAAGGCGACGATGGAGAACTTCCGGATGCGCGGCTCGCGCGCAATGCTCCTCAGGATCGAAAGCAGGGCATTGGTATCCAGAGGCTGCAGAGTCGCTGAATGCGAGTTCTGGGGGGCAAAGTTGATGATGACCTTTACGTTGAGCGGTCCGGTGGTCTGCTCGCGCTCGACTGGGGGTTCGTCCTTAAACGGCTCCCGCTCCGCCGCCTGCACCGTGCCGGGTGCCGCCATGAGCACCAGTTGCTTGTCCTTGGCCGGCAGCTCGGCTTCCGCGTCCCAGTAAAAGGAGCATACGCGCTCGCTGCGGTCCCGCATCAGGAAGTCCACATGGTAGCTGCCTTCGCCGAGGTCGAAGGCTCCTTGCAGGTAAGCATTGCCCTTAGCATCTTCCTCGATGGCGGGAACGCCCAAGCGCTGCGAAAAATAAACCGGATCGTCCTTGTGACCGTCCGGCGTCACGCGGAACAACATCGTGAGCTGGTCTTCCGAGCCGGACAGGTCCTTAAGAGGAATGCTGACTTCGTAACCGGCGTGAAAGCGCAGATCGAAGCCCAGCGCAGGCTTGATGGGGGTCACGATACAGGGAAGATCCTTGCGCACGTCCTGCGCTTCCAGGACCGCGGCGTCGGTATTGAAGATCCGGACCATGCCGCCGGGGCCGGAACCCTGAATCACGGTTTGACCCTGCATGCCGGAGGCGCTAAGCAGCGCGAGCACGAACAGCGGCCATGCAGGTCCGCTAACGTTTTCTCGGATTCGGATCATCACCACGCGCTCTGCACCTGAGGTTCCAACGGAAGGCCAGCCGCGTTCCCCCGTCCGTATAAAATGGTATTATCTGCCAAATTTCTAAAACTGCAAGGAAAACATGGCCTGAGATGAGGTCGCCAAGTTCCAGGACTCCTCACCAACGATGTTATCCTTCCGCGCGATCTCTCTCTGGAGAAAAGAAACACCACTGTGTACATCTAACCCGCTTCCATGCACGTCCCGCGATCATCGTATCACGCGTGGAATCCGCCGGCGTCATCCAAGCGTCTAGTTTCGCGCGCTGTGCCCGAGGGTGAATGTTAACTGTTCCTGCCAACTTCTTGCGCCGGTTGTTCGATAGCTCGAACATGGAAACCCGGCGGCCCGTGCTCGGCGCCAGCTTCGAGAGCAATATTTCCGGGTTGTATGTGATCGGCGACCTGGCGGGTGCTCCCGTGGTGAAACTCGCCATGGAGCAGGGCAGCGATGTGGCGGCGCACATCGCCGGCAAACCTGACGCCAAAGGTAACGATGTTAACGTTTATGACCTGATCGTCATCGGTTCCGGAGCGGCCGGCCTCAACGCAGCTCTGGGAGCCCAGGACCGTGGACTGCGCGTCCTGGTACTCGAGAAAAACAAGATCGCCAACACTATCGAGGATTTCCCCGAGGGGAAACGGGTTTACGCCGAGCCCGAAACCCGCCCGCCCAAGGGCAAGCTGTGGCTGGACGGCGCAAGCAAAGAAGATTTGCTGGGGCGCTGGCACCAGATCATTCGCGAGAATGGACTTGCGGTCCACGCGGGCGAGGGCGTGGACACCATCCGCAAGCAGAAAGACGGCACTTTCGACATCCAGACGCCGGTGGCGCTGTATCAGGCCCGCCGGGTGGTGCTGGCTACCGGGCTGCGCGGCAATCCGCGCCGGCTGGGCGTCACTGGAGAGGATCTGGAGCAGGTCTACCACCGGCTTTACAGCCCGAAGCACTACCACGACGAGGACATCCTGGTAGTGGGTGGGGGAAACAGCGCCGTGGAGGCTGCTGTAACGCTTTCGGAACAGAACCGGGTGACCCTTTCCTACCGCGGCGGCCAATTCACACGTGTTTTCAAAGACAACCGGCGGCGGCTGGAGGGCGCAATCGGCTCCGGCAGGCTCAAGGTGATCTATAACTCGACTGTGAAGGGGTTCGGCGACGCTACCTGCACGCTGGCTGTAGGCGGTGGGGAGCAAGACCTTGAGCTTCCATACCACCACGCGTTCGTGCTGATTGGCGCCGAGGCGCCCGAGACCTTTCTGCGGTCGCTGGGCATCCACCTGGAGAACGACTGGACGGGAAGTCCTTTGGCTGCCGCGTTACCGGCGTTGGCGGCGCTGGCTGGCATATGGGTGCTGGGCGGCAAGACGGGCTTCACAGCGCTAGAGGGGCATGCCTGGGCCGGGGGGATCGTCGCGCTGGTATCGTTCATGGCGCTGGTCTTTTCAACCGTGCGGGGCAGCCGGTTTGCGCTGCTGGGCCTCTCGTTTGTGACCTGCTATTCGATCTACGCGGCCAAGCAGGCCGAAGGCTTCGAGTATTGGCCTTACCGCGGCTGGGGCGCGCGGGCGCTGGCCTTCTGGAACCGGCCGTGGTCGTTCTGGTATACGGTGCTCTACACCGCGGTAATGACCGTCTTCGGCTTGCAGGCCATGAAACGCTGGGGGTTCGACAAGCGGGACCGTTTCCAGATCTGGCGATACGTGAGCCTCATCAGTTTTCAGTGGATCTTCTTCTTCCTGATTCCGGAATTCCTGTTCCGCTGGGCGGTGGAGTATCAGTGGGTGGGGGCGCGCCTGGCGCACGATCCAGTGTTCGCCGGGCAGGCTTGGCGGGCATATGGGCTGGTCTACGCCTGGCCGCTGTTCTTTTACACGTTTTTCGGCAATCCGAGCCAAGTTTGGGTGGTATGGGGCCTGATCCTGGCGTTCGGCATCATTCCGGTGCTGGTGCTGTTTCATGGCAAGCGCTATTGCTCGTGGATCTGCGGCTGCGGCGGCCTGGCGGAAACGTTGGGCGACCGCTGGCGGCACTTGGCGCCCAAGGGCAAGACCAGCGTGAGGTGGGAGTGGATGAACTCCGTTGTGTTGGGCGCTGCGGTGGTGATCACGGCGCTGGTGCTGGCGCGGGACTTTTTCCACATTTTCGGAAAACCGGCCCAGATGGGCCTCGAATACTATCACCTGTTCGCGGACGTGTGGCTGGTGGGCATCATCCCGGTGACGCTTTATCCGTTCTTCGGCGGAAAGGTATGGTGCCGCTACTGGTGCCCGCTGGCGAAGCTGATGCAGATTTTCAGCGCGGCATTCACGCGTTTCCGCGTGAGCCGCTTTGCGATTCACGCCAACGAAAAGTGCATCGCCTGCATGGAGTGCACGCGCAACTGCCAGGTAGGCATCGACGTCATGAATTACGCGCTCAAGCAGGAGCCGATCACCAACGCCAACAGCTCCTGTATCGGCTGCGGCATCTGCGTGACGGTGTGTCCCATGGACGTGCTGTCATTCGGGCGCGAAGCGGCACAGGAGTCGAAACTGGTGCAGATCTCGGCGGGGTGAACGAGAGCATACTGCACCGTCCGCGGATTTGGACCAGCGGGAAGCTTAGTTCGGGAGGAATCCGTGTGGTTAGATCGAAACGCACCATGGAGCGGTTTGCTGGCGTGTCCATTGCTCGTCGGCCTGACGATCGCGCCAGCCGCTGCACAAGCTTCGGCCACGCAACCACAAATCCAGGACAATAGTTTCTTGGTTGAAGAAGCCTACAATCAGGAGCGCCATGTTGTGCAGCACATCAACACATTTTCTCGCCTGTGGAACAGCAAGGACTGGGTCTACACCTTTACGCAGGAGTGGCCGGCTCCCGGCAATCCCCGCCATCAACTGAGCTACACGCTGGTCACCGCGCACGCGGGTGCCTATGCCGGCTCGGGCGCGGGCTGGGGCGACGTGATCCTGAACTATCGCTATCAAGTAGTGGGAAATGGAGGCACGCGGATGGCTTTCGCGCCGCGCTTGAGCGTGCTTCTTCCCAGCGGCGATGAAACCCGAGGCCGCGGCTTCGGCGCGCCGGGAATACAGATGAATCTGCCCTTGAGCGTAATTTTGCACCCCCGGCTGGTGAGCCACTGGAACGCGGGCGGCACCTTTGTCTCCCAGGCGCACGACGCCATGCAGAATCGCGCGGATACTGTAGGCTACAACCTGGGACAAAGCTTTATCTGGATGGCGCATCCGCGGTTCAACGTCATGATGGAAACGGTCTACGCCAGCGCACAGTCGGTAGTGGCCCCAGACCAGACCCAGTGGAACCGATCGTTCTATCTCAGTCCAGGGATCCGCTGGGCGTACAACTTCAAGAATGGCCTGCAAATCGTGCCTGGAATCGCCGTTCCACTGGGCGCGGGTCCGAGCGCGGGCGAAAGAGCCCTGTTTGTTTATCTCAGCTTCGAGCACCCGTTCGGCAGTCGACAGGACAAATAGCAAAACGGGAACCGGCGCCGGAGGGCAAGCGAAGAGTGCATCGCCTGCATGGAGTGCACGCGCAACTGCCAGGTAGGCATCGACGTGATGAACTACGCCCCGAGCTATTCTTATAACAGGGCTTCAAATGGGGAGACTCGTACTATTGGTGTTGTTGTGCGCGGGAGTGTCGCAAGCGCAAAATCCGAAGTTTCAGGTGATGAACCACATCAGAAGCGATGAGACGTTTCAGACCACAAAGCTGACATCCGCTGAACTGGAGGAGATCCGCAATCAGTTGGAGAAAACCAGCTTCGATTTCCCCGATTCCTGGGGCCGGGAAGTTCGTGTTCGGCGTATTTCTCTGGGTTCTGTAGACGGCTTGGCCGTACAAGGCGCGGCGCTCTTATGCGGTGGAACAGGAAACTGCCAGACATGGATATTCCGTCGTTTGCTCGGTCATTGGATCAATCTGTTCAAAGATCAGGCCCCAATGGCTTCAGGATTCGGCTTCGCGGAAAAGATGAGCCATGGAATCAGGCGTCTGGTAATCAGTGCGAATTTTTCCGCTGAACGCGCCGAGTACTCGGTGTATGACTTCGACGGCCAATTTTATACGAGGACGCAGTGCTACGAAGCTTTGACGGGCGAGACGGCCGGTGCAAAGGAGATCATGAAGCCGCGACCTTGCCAGTAGCCTGCTGAAACTGCGGCGACCCTGCAAGTGAGTTTCGAATGCGGCTCTGCAAAATGCTGAGAAGTGGAAACTTGTTGGGCGGTCTGGCTTTCCCTGCTTGCTTCAGGATTAATACTGAGCGCGATCGCGCAAGATCCTCACACTCGCCGATATGCCGATCCTCTTTTTCCCGCGGGGGGGGCGGACCCGATCAAAGTGGCGGATAAGTTAGTGATATTGGAGAGCCGGTTTGCCCCGTTTCATCTGTCGGTCAAATTTCCACTGAAGGACATGATGTACAAGGGCGAGTTGGCACTCTGAGCATTCCCGAACCTAGAATGCAAACTTGCATGGTGCTTCCTGATTGCCGTTTAGCGATTGATCATTCGTTGCGCGGCCTCGCTGTAACGAGCTCCTTGCACCGTGATCTTGGATGTGGCGCTCTCAATTTCGCGAAGATCTTCCTCGCTGAGTTCGATGGATGCTGCCGGGATGTTCTCCTGCAACCGATGTAGTTTCGTCGTTCCTGGAATGGGCACGATCCACGGCTTCTGCGCAAGAACCCAGGCGAGTGCGATCTGAGCCGGTGTCGCCTTCTTGCGCCGGGCGATTGTCTCCAGCAGATCCACTAACGCGCGGTTCGCCTTCCGAGCCTCCGGCGAAAAACGCGGTGCCGTGTTGCGGAAGTCGGTGCTGTCAAAAGTGGTATTCTCGTCGATCTTGCCCGTTAGGAAGCCTCTTCCCAGCGGGCTGAAGGGAACAAAGCCTATTCCGAGCTCATCGAGCCTCGGAATGATCTCAGCTTCCGGCTCCCTCCACCAAAGGGAGTACTCGCTTTGAAGTGCCGTGACGGGCTGGACGGCGTGCGCGCGCCGAATCGTCTGCACTCCTGCTTCAGAAAGGCCGAAGTGCTTAACCTTGCCCTCCTGAATCAGGTCCTTCACCGCTCCCGCTACGTCTTCGATCGGCACGTCCGGGTCAACACGGTGTTGATAGAACAGATCGATGACATTGGTCTTAAGTCGCTTAAGCGAGGCTTCGGCGACCTGCTTGATGTGCTCTGGCCGACTGTCCAGCCTAGTCTGTTTGCCGGGCTCTGGTTTGCCGGCCTCCGAATCGAAGTTGAAGCCGAACTTCGTTGCAATTACCACTTGCTCACGCATGGGAGCGAGGGCTTCCCCCACGAGTTCTTCGTTGGTGAACGGACCATAAACTTCGGCAGTTTCAAAATATGTGACGCCGAGTTCGAC
>JACXTT010003896.1_pt1 | contig 22539 bp, 19 predicted proteins | sample 9270951 | NCBI WGS metagenome assembly JACXTT01 (sample SAMN15532306, study PRJNA645909) | rock metagenome | isolation source: weathered quartz diorite | place: Puerto Rico | collected 2017-06-21
CCACGGCGTTCCCACTGACGCGCGCGGGCATGCATGCCCGCCACGGCCTTGGACGAATAGGCCAGTTGCAGCCAGCCAGCGCGCACCGGCTGGCAGTCGATGCCGTGGCGGTCGATGAGGTCGAACACCAGGTCGGCGGACTGCGACACCGCTTCGATCAGCGGCTCGGCGCACGCGCTGCCAAAGAGGCGCACCAGTTCGTCCGGATCGTGCTTGAGCGTGGGATTGACCTGGCCGCCATTGCGCCCGGAAGCGCCCCAGCCCGGCTCATGGGCCTCCAGCACGCGCACGCTGGCGCCCGCCTCAGCAAGGTGCAACGCCGTCGACAGCCCGGTAAAGCCGCCACCGACCACGAGCACATCGGCCGTTACCGATTCGCGCAGCGCGGGCGTGGGCGGTGCCGGCGGCGCCGTGGCCGCCCAGAGAGACGGCGGCAGTGTTTCGGCGGATGCCTGTTGATGGAAAGGGCTGGCACTCATAGCGCGAGATCCCCCGCCGTCTCTGTCGGCTTGTGCAATACGCGACGCAGGAAGTCCTGCGTGCGCGGCTGCCGTGGCGCGCCAAGCACCTGCGCGGCCGGCCCCTCCTCGACAATCGTGCCGCTGTGCAGGAAGCAGACGCGGTCGGCTACCTCGCGCGCGAAGCCCATCTCGTGCGTGACCACGATCATGGTCATGCCTTCGCGCGCCAGGTCACGCATGACCTCAAGGACATCGCCGACCAGTTCCGGATCCAGCGCCGAGGTCGGCTCGTCGAACAGCATCGCCTCCGGACGCATCGCCAGCGCGCGCGCAATGGCCACGCGCTGCTGCTGTCCGCCAGAGAGCTGCGCCGGGTACGCCTGTGCCTTGGCCACCAGGCCCACCTTGTCGAGCAGCGCCATGGCTTCCATGCGCGCCTTGTCACGGTTCTCGCCGCGCACGTACACGGGGCCTTCCATCACGTTCTCCAGCACGGTGCGGTGCGGAAACAGGTTGAAGCGCTGGAACACCATGCCCATGCGGCTGCGCAGCCGGTGAATGTCCTTGCCGTGGCGCTCCACCCGCTCGCCGAACGCGCGGATCTCGCCGCCATCGTAGGACTCCAGCCCGTTGATGCAGCGCAGGACCGTCGACTTGCCGGAGCCAGACGGCCCGATCAGGCAGACGACCTCGCCCTTGTTCACATGCAGGCTCACGCCGCGCAGCACGTGGTGTTCGCCAAAATGCTTCTGCAGGTTTTCGATATGGATCATGAGCGTTTCCTTGCGGCGCCGAAACGCTGCTCCAGGCGACGCAGGCCATAGACGAGCGGCAGGCTCATCACCAGGTAGAGCAGCGCCACCAGTGTGTAGACCGTCATGTTCTGGAAGGTCGACGACGCGATCAACTGACCCGCGCGCGTCATCTCCGCCACGGTGATCGTCGAGACCAGCGACGAGTCCTTGAGCATCATCACCAGCGTATTGCCATAGGGCGGCAGCGCGATACGGAATGCCTGCGGCAGGATCACACGGCGCATGATCAGCGGCCCGCGCATGCCCATCGCCTGCGCGGCCTCGCGCTGGCCCGGGTCCACGGCCTCGATGCCCGCGCGGAAGTTCTCCGCCTGGTAGGCCGAATAGGCAATACCCAGCCCGATCACCCCGGCCTGGAAGGCGCTCAGGTGAATGCCAGCGTCCGGCAGCACGAAGTAGATGTAGAACAGTTGCACGATGATCGGCAGGCCGCGGATCACGTTGATCATGGTCGACGCGCCGACGGACAGCGCGCGCACCGGCGACAGCTTCATCAGCGCAAGCGCAAGCCCGATCAGACTGGAGAGCAGGAACGACAGCACGGTGACCTGCACAGTCACCACCGCGCCTTGCAGCAGGATCGGCAGGAACTCACGCGCGTTGGCGAGGAAAGTGGCAGCGTTCATCGGGACTTACATCCCCCATTTCTGGACGATCTTCGCCAGCGTGCCGTCGGCCTTGATCCGGGCAATCGCCTTGTTGATGCGGGCAAGCGTTTCAGCATCGCCCTTGCGCACGACGAGGCAGACGTCGCCAACATTGACGGCCTTGTAGCTCTCCACGAGCTTCACCCCCGGAAACGCGTGCTGGCGCAACTGGTAGGCGATCAGCGGCTGGTCACCGAGGCCGGCCTTGATGCGGCCGAGCGCCAGGTCGCGCGTCATGTCGGCGACGGAGTCGTAGCTGCGGACTTCCTTGAAGACGCCCTTCTTGTTGAGCATGTCGAGGAACACCGTGCCGACCTGCGCGCCGACGACTTCACCCTTCAGATCGTCCAGCGAGGCGTAGGCCTTGCTGTCGTCGCTCTTGACGATCAGGCCCTCGCCGTAGGCGTAGACCGGGTCGCTGAAATCCACCACCTGCGCACGGGCGGGCGTCTTCAGCATGGCCGCCGAGATGATGTCGATCTTGTTCGACGTCAGCGACGGAATCAGCGCGGCGAACGCGGTCTGCTGCACGTTGACGTTGAAGCCGCCCGCCTTGCCAACCGCCGTCACAGTGTCGACCATCATGCCCTGGATGCTGTTGGTCTTCACGTCCAGGAATGTAAACGGCACCCCGGTCGCCGTAGCGCCCACGTTGTAGGTCGGCGCACCGCCCTGTGCCCAGGCGAACGAAACGGTGCCGGCCAGGTACAGAACCAGTGCGGCGCGGCGGGAAATGGTGGCGATAGACATGGGAATACTCCTGGCTAGTGGAATCGGGGGCGCCTGCGTGGAGCATGGCACGCGGTTTACGCAACGAGCATGCCAATCTTCGATCTTGATCAATCAATAAGTAATAGATAAAAACCACTAGTTGCATCATATGAATCGATATGCGATTCTTATTGCATCCATCGATGCCGAAAACGTGATGCCCACTCCTCAATCCCAAGCCGAAGCGCCCGCAAGCCTGCTGTTCAACCAGTCGCTGGAAAAAGGGCTGGCGGTGCTGGCCGCCTTCAGTGCCGTCCGCCGCACGATGACCATCGGGGAGATTGCGGAAATCGCCGGCATCAACAAGAGTTCGGCGCAACGCATGGTGTTCACGCTGGAGCAGCTCGGCTATCTCCGCAAACATCCGCAGACGCGGCGTTACCAGTTGACGCCGCAGGTCATGAAGATCGGCTTCAACTACCTGGCGGCCGACCCGCTGATCGACGTCGCCAACCCATTCCTGTCCGAGCTGACCAAGCTGACGACGGAGACGACCTGCCTGACCGAGCCGGACCAGGCCGACATGGTCTATGTAGCGCGCTTTGTCAGTGCCCACTTCGTGCCGGTCCACATGCCCATTGGCAGCCGCATTCCGATGTACTGCACCGGCTCCGGCCGCGCCTACCTGAGCGCCCTGCCGGAAGCCGAGGCGCTGGCGATGGTGGAGCGCGCCGACCGCATCGCCCACACGCCCCATACGCGCACGGCGGTGGCCGACATCGCCCAGCTGCTGCGCGAGACACGGCAGCGCGGCTATGCGGTCAACAACGAGGAGTTGTTCCTGGGGGATATGACGATCGCCGCGCCGGTGATCGGCGGCAACGGGCGTCCGCTCGGCGCCATCCACGTGGTGGCGCCCACCAGCCGCTGGTCGATGGAAGACGCGCAGCGCAAGCTCGCCCCACCCCTGCTGCAATGCGCGCGCGCAATCAGCAGTTCGGTGCGGGCGCTGGGCTGAACAAACGCCGGCTTACGGGCCGGCGTGCGCCGCCGCCAGGCACTCCTGGAACAGCAACGAAGCGCGGGCGGGCTGTGGCGAGCGCCGCAGCAGGCTGACAAAGCGGCATTCGTAGTGGAAGCGCTTCGGCGCCACGGCCTGCATCAGCCCCTGTCCTTCGAAGTACGCCGCGTAGTGGTCCGGCAGGAAGCCGAGGAATTCGCCGGAGAGAATCAACGTGGCGATCGATTCCTGGTCGAAGCCCGTGGCCTTGCGCGTCAGCTTGGCGCGATGGCTCAGGTCCATGTTGGGCGAGTGGTAACCCAGCCCGGCAAACCCGTAGGTGCGCAGCTGGCTCCAAGTCAGCCTGGCGTGCGACGCGCCGAACAGCGGATGGCGGGCTCCGCAGTACAGCAACATGGTCTCGTCGAAGAGATCGCCGTAGATCAGGCTGCGCGAGCTGCGATGCGCCGGGATGATGCCCACGTGGTAGCGCCCGTCGATCACCCCGCGCTCCACGGCGCCGATCCCGGCCACGTGCAGGTTCAGCGCCACCTCGGGCGCCGCCTTGCAAAAGCGCGCGATGGCGTCACCCAATCGCGCGCGCGGATTGGTGGCCGTCTTGTCGAAGACGGCAACGTGTAGTTCCCCGCCCATGCGGCGATGGATGCCGTCGATGCTGCTGCGGAACGCCTCCACCGACGCCAGCAGCCGCAGCGTCTCCTCGTAGACGCCCTGCCCCTCCGCCGTCAATGTGAAGCCGCCCCGGCCCCGGCGGCACAGCGTCAGCCCGATGCGGGTTTCCAGGTCCTTGATATGCCGGCTGATGGTAGAGATGCCGATATTGAGCTCCAGCTCCGCGGCCGCCATCCCGCCACACTCCACGACCGCCTTGAACACCCGCAGCAGCCGCAGGTCCATGTCGCTCAACTGCCCTAGCAGGGCGCGGCTTTTCGGTCCGGATACTTGCATAGTTACGCAACTAAAGATTGATAAGTGTGCATTCACAAGACTATCGCCGAACCCAATAATCCGCAACAGACCTTGACCGACCCGCGCCGCGCGCGAACCGCCATGACCACACCGCACCCCTACACCGACCCCGCCTGGCTGGACGCCCACTGGATGCCCTTTACCGGCAACCGCAACTTCAAGGCCGACCCGCGCATGATCGTCGCGGGACAGGGCGCGTACTACACGGACGCCGACGGGCGCCGGATCTTCGACGGGCTCTCCGGCCTGTGGTGTTCGGGGCTCGGCCACGGCCGGCCGGAGATCACCGAGGCCGTCAGCCGCCAAGTGGCGAAGCTCGACTACGCCCCGGCGTTCCAGCACGGGCATCCGCTGTCGTTCGAGCTGGCCAACAAGCTGCGCGCCATGACGCCCGCCGGCCTGGACTACGTGTTCTTCACGGGATCGGGTTCCGAGGCCGCCGATACCTCGCTGAAGATGGCGCGCGCCTACTGGCGCACCAAGGGTCTTGCCAGCAAGACGCGCCTGATCGGCCGGGAGAAGGGCTATCACGGTGTGAATTTCGGCGGCATCTCGGTCGGCGGCATCGGGCCGAACCGCAAGCTGTTCGGCCAGGGCATCGAGGCCGACTTCCTGCCGCACACACTGCTGCCGCAGAACGCGTACTCGCGCGGCCTGCCGGAGCAAGGCGTGGAACTCGCCGACCGGCTGCTCGACCTGATCGCGCTGCACGACGCCTCCAACATTGCCGCCGTCATCGTCGAGCCGTTCTCCGGCTCGGCGGGCGTGGTCATCCCCCCGGCCGGCTACCTGAAGCGCCTGCGCGAGATCTGCACCGCGCACAACATCCTGCTGATCTTCGATGAGGTCATCACGGGCTTCGGCCGCGCCGGTGCGCTGACGGCGGCGGAAGCCTTCGGCGTGGTGCCGGACATGATGAACGTCGCCAAGCAGGTCACCAACGGCGCGCAGCCGCTCGGCGCGGTGATCGCCAGCAAGGAGATCTACGACACCTTCATGCAGGCGGGCGGCCCGGACTACATGCTGGAGTTCCCGCACGGCTACACGTACTCCGCGCATCCGGTCGCCTGCGCCGCGGGCATCGCCGCGCTCGACGTCCTGCAGAACGAAGACATGATCGGCCGCGTGCGCGCGCTGGCGCCGGTGTTCGAGGAGTCCGTGCACAGCCTCAAGGGCAGCAAGCACGTGCTCGACATCCGCAACTACGGCCTCGCCGCCGGCCTGTCGATCACCCATGCGCCTGGTGAGCCGGCGCGCCGCCCCTATGAGATCGCGCTGCGCTGCTGGAAGAAGGGCTTCTATGTTCGCTACGGCGGCGACACCATCCAGCTCGCGCCGCCGTTCATCGCCGAGCCGCGCGAGATCGACGACCTGGTCAACGCCCTGGGCGAAGCCCTGCGCGAGACCGACTGACTCCACCCACGTCCCCCAACATCTTCCGCAGGCAGCGTCATGCAACACGAAAAGAGCGTCACCTCCACCGTCGGCCACCTGATCGACGGCAAGCATGTTCCGGGCGGCACTCGCGTGCAGCCCGTCTTCGACCCCGCCACCGGCGCGTCTTCCCGCAGCGTGGCCCTCGCCGACAAGCTGACCGTCGAGGCGGCCATCGCCGCCGCGCAGGCCGCATTCCCCGCCTGGCGCAATACCCCGCCGCTCAAGCGCGCGCGCGTGATGAGCCGCTTCAAGACGCTGCTTGAGGAACACGCCGACGAACTGTGCGCGCTGATCACCGCCGAGCACGGCAAGGTGTTGGCAGACGCGCTCGGCGAACTGCAGCGCGGCATCGAGAACGTCGAGTACGCCAGCTACGTGCCGGAACTGCTCAAGGGCGAGCACAGCAAGAACGTCGGCCCCGCCATCGATTCGTGGAGCGAATTCCAGGCGCTCGGCGTCGCGGCTGGCATCACGCCGTTCAACTTCCCGATCATGGTGCCGCTGTGGATGTGGCCGATGGCGGTCGCCTGCGGCAACACGTTCGTGCTCAAGCCGTCCGAGCGCACGCCGTCGTCGACGCTGCGCATGGCCGAGTTGGCGCTGGAAGCCGGCCTGCCGCCCGGCGTGCTCAACGTGGTAAACGGTGACAAGGAGGCCGTGGACACGCTGCTCGCGGATCCGCGCATCAAGGCGGTCAGCTTCGTCGGCTCCACGCCGGTCGCCGAAACTATCTATCGCACCGGCTGCGCCAACGGCAAGCGCGTGCAGGCGCTGGGCGGCGCCAAGAACTTCGCCGTGGTAATGCCCGACGCCGACATCGGCAACGCCGTCAGCGCGCTGATGGGCGCGGCCTATGGCTCGTGCGGCGAGCGCTGCATGGCGATCCCACTCGTGGTGGCCGTGGGCGACGAGACCGGCGACGCGCTGGTCGCGGGTCTCACGGACGCCATCGGCAAGATGAAGGTCGGCCCGGGCACCGACGCGCGCAGCGACATGGGCCCGCTCGTCACGCGCGAGCACTTCGAGCGCGTCCGGGGCTTTGTCGACGCGGGTGTCGCGGCGGGCGCGGAGCTGGTGGTCGACGGCCGCACGGTCAGCGTGGACGGCCACGCATCGGGCTACTACCTCGGCCCGTGCCTGTTCGACCGTGTGCAGCCCGGCATGTCGATCTACCAGCACGAAATCTTTGGCCCGGTCCTCGGCGTGGTGCGCGTGCCAACGCTTGCGCAGGCCATGGATATGATCGACGCGCACGAGTACGGCAACGGCACGTGCCTCTTCACGCGCGACGGCGAAGCCGCGCGCTGGTTCAGCGACAACATCCAGGTCGGCATGGTTGGCATCAACGTGCCGCTGCCCGTGCCCGTCGCCTACCATTCGTTCGGCGGCTGGAAGCGATCGCTGTTCGGCGACCTGCACGCCTACGGCCCGGATGCGGTGCGTTTCTACACCCGGCGCAAGACCATCACGCAGCGCTGGCCGTCGGCCGGCGTGCGCGAAGGCGCCGTGTTCAGCTTCCCGTCCAGCCGCTGACCGCCGGCGGGGACGCGGCGCCACCGCGTCCCCGGCTGGCCGGCAAGCCGCATCTTGCCCATTCCGCCAACCGGAATTCAGGGTTTTGCCTCCCTTGACCGCCCATGGTGGGTGCCCGTATTTTGAAAAGCGAATCCGAATTCGAATACGGGAATTGCCATGCACACCCCTCAGGCAGGTAGCTCATTCACCACATCCGCGTTTCCCAGCATTGAGACGCCTTCCATCCTGCAACCGCCACGCCAGCGGCGTGCGAAGGAAACCGAACAGGCCTTGCTTGCCGCGGGCCGCCAACTGCTTGCCGAGCGTGACTTTGCCGCGGTGTCGGTCGCGCAGATCGCGGCCTCGTGCCAGGTATCCGTGGGTGCGTTCTACGGCCGCTTTCGCGACAAGGACGCGTTCTTCGAGGCCTTGCGCGCACTCGTGACACAGGAAACGGACGACTCGATCGCTCGCTACCTGGCCGACAAGCGCTGGGAACCGGTACCGACGCGCGTGCTGCTCGAAAAGACGATGCTGTTCCTGACGCGGGGCTGTCATGCCAACCGGGGCGTGATCCGTGCCTCGCTCAAGTATGCGTCGACGCGGCCCGAGGAGTGGCTACCGCATCAGGAGAGTGGGAAGCAAGTCGTCCAGCACATGGTGTCGCTGCTCGTGCCGCGCCTGCCGCTGCCGGCGGACGAGGCAGAACTGCGCGTGCGCTTTGCGATGCAGGCTGTGTTCAGCATGCTGGTCAACGCCGTGCTGAACGATCCGGGGCCATTGCGCCTCGACGACGAGCGCCTGCCTGTCGAGATGACCCGGCTCGTGGCCAGCTATCTCGGCCTCGAACCCTGACCGCAAGCCCCGTCGGGGCCCGCGGTATCGCCGCGCCACGCACGGGGCGAACCGCATCGCTGCATGGCTTCCTCCAGGAGACAAGTGATGACGAGACACCGTTCGCCGCGCGCAGCGTGGGCACGCCTCTTTGCCTGCGCCGCCATAGCCGTCCTGCCGCTGGCTGCCCAGGCACAGGGCAGCTACCCGAGCAAGCCCGTGCGGCTTGTGGTGCCATATCCGGCCGGCGGACTGACCGATACCGTCGCGCGCACGCTGGCGGAGGCGCTCGGCAAGAAGCTGGGACAAAGCGTGGTGGTCGAGAACAAGGGCGGCGCCGGCGGCATCATCGGCACGGATTTCGTCGCCAAGTCCGCGCCGGATGGCTATACGCTGCTGCTGACCATTCCCGGCCCGATCACCGCCAATCTCGCGCTGTACAAGACGCTGCCCTACGACCCGCGCACGGACCTGCGGCCGGTCTCCGACATCGCCTTGGCCCGCTCGGTGCTGGCGGTCAACAGCAGCCTACCCGTCAAGAGCGTGGCGGAACTGGTCGCCTATGCGAAGAAAGAGCCCGGCAAACTGCGCATGGGTTCCTGGGGGCCCGGCACCCAGCCGCACACCATCCAGGCCTACATGGGCAAGACTTACGGCGCGGACATCCTGCACGTGCCCTACCGTGGCGAAGGCCCGATGGTGACCGACCTGCTGGCCGGGCAGGTCAACGTCACGATCGGCTCGGTCACCACGCTCAAACAGTATTTCGCGGTGGGCAAGCTGCGGCCGCTGGCCGTGATCGGCGCCCAGCGCGCCAGGGCCCTGCCCGATGTGCCGACCTTTGCCGAGGCGGGCTACCGCGACGACGCCTACCAGTTGACCGGCCCGATCACCCTGCTGGCGCCCGCAAAGACGCCAACCGACATCGTCGAGCGGCTCGGCCGCGAGGCAAGTGCAGTGGTGAGATCGCCCGAACTGAGCCGCCGCATCGAGGAAATGGGCGCCGAGCCGATCGGCAACACGCCCGCCGAAGCCGAACGTGCCTACAAGGCCTACCTCCCGGTTGTATTGAAGCTGACGAGAGATACCGGTGTGACCCTGGACTGAGGCACCACCGGGCCCGCCAGGTGGCCCGGGATGCACGGAAGCCGCTCGCGAACCATGCAGCCGGAGTATGGCCGCCATGAAATTTCGCTGGCGTCGCTTGGGCGCCGACGCGGACCTGCCTAAAATCCCCACGCATGCCCACGCCTCGCTTCGCGCGCGGCGGCGCCTCCCCAACCCGATTCCGCGGCGTTCGCACGTCGCCCACCGTCATGGCAACGCTTTTCCTGGTCCGGCACGGACAGGCCTCGTTCGGGGCCGCCAACTATGACTGCCTGTCGCCAACCGGCCGGCAACAGGCCCGCTGGCTGGGCGAATACTTCCGCGAGCGCGGCGTGCAGTTTCGCCGCGTCGTCGCGGGCTCGCTGGTCCGGCAGCAAGACACGGCAGCGGAGATTCTCGCAGCGATGGGGGCGACCGGCGAGTCCGTCGCCACGCATCCCGGCCTCAACGAATACGACGGCGAGGCGTTGTACCGCGCCCACACCGGCGTCGATCCGCGCGCGCACCAGAACGGCAACTACCAGGATTACTGGCGCACCTTCCGCGCGGCGTTCCAGGCATGGACGCAAGGCAGCCTCGCCGGCATGCCGGAAACCTGGGACGACTTCGGCGCGCGCGTGCGCGACGCGCTGTCCCATGCTGCCGAAGGCGCCGCCCGCGACGACGCACTGCTGGTGGTCAGCTCGGGCGGTGCCATCGGCCGCGCCACCGCCGACCTGCTCGGCGCCCCGGCATCGACCGCCATCGAACTGAACCTGCAGTTCCGCAACACGGCCTTCTGCGAAATCATCGTCGGGCGCGATACGCGGCGGCTGCTGAGCTACAACAGCGTACCGCACCTGGAGCGGGCGGACCGCCGCGAAGGCATCACGTTCGCCTGACCGGCCGCCGCGGGCATTACAGCCGCTCGACGATCGTCACGTTCGCCAGCCCGCCGCCCTCGCACATCGTCTGCAGGCCATAGCGTTTGCCCTGCGCGTGCAAGGCATGCACGAGCGTGGTCATCAACTTGGCGCCGGAGCCGCCCAGCGGATGGCCCAGCGCAATCGCGCCGCCATTCACGTTAAGCCGTGCCGGATCCGCGCCGGTGGCCTGCAACCAGGCCACCGGCACGGGCGCAAAGGCCTCGTTGACCTCGAACAGGTCGATATCGCCAATCGTCATGCCCGCCTTCTTCAGCGCGTGCAGCGTGGCCGGCAGCGGCGCCTCCAGCATGATCACCGGGTCGTGGCCGATCACCGTCATGTGGTGAATGCGCGCGAGCGGCTTTACGCCCAGCTTCTTGAGGCCGGCCTCGTTGACCACCATCAGCCCGGCCGCGCCGTCGCAGATCTGGCTCGCGGACGCGGCGCTCACACGGCCGCCCTCGGCGATCAGCTTGACGCTGGCAATGCCTTCCAGCGTGGCGTCGTAGCGGATGCCTTCGTCTGTGGTGTGCATGTCGCCATCGCCTGCGCCGTCGGCCGTGCGCACCTCCACCGGCACGATCTCGGCGGCAAAGCGCCCCGCGCGCGTCGCGGCGGCCGCACGCTGGTGGCTCTCCAGCGCGTACCGGTCCAACTGCTCACGCGACAACTCGTACTTGCGCGCGATCATCTCGGCGCCCATGAACTGGCTGAACTTGACGTTCGGGTAGCGCGCCTGCATGGCCGGGCTCATCGGCACGCCGAAGCCATGTTGCGCCGGCAGCGTCGCCGGCAGCCCCATCGGCACGCGCGTCATGCTCTCCACGCCGGCGGCAATGACGACGTCCATGACGCCCGACATCACCGCCTGCGCGGCGAAATGCAGCGCCTGCTGCGATGATCCGCACTGGCGGTCCACCGAGGTGCCGGGCACGCTCTGCGGCAGGCGCGACGCCAGCACCGCGTTGCGCGCGATATTGCCCGCCTGCTCGCCGGCCTGCCCGACGCAGCCCATGATCACGTCCTCGACCAGCGCCGGATCGGCGCCGGTGCGATCGATCAGCGCATTGAGCACCTGCCCGGCCAGGTCGGCCGGATGCCAGCCCGACAGTTTGCCGCCCTTGCGACCGCCGGCGGTGCGCGCCGCGGCAACGATGTATGCCTCTGCCATGTGTTCTCCTTGGTATGTGCCCGATCGATGGTATCGATGACTGCGATTCTCGCGTCCTGCGGACCGGCGCGGCGTCGTCGGAAGCGACGAAACACCGACGGCGGATTCAGTCGCGCGGCGCCAGCACCGAGAAGATCGCCGTGGCGCGCAACAGGCAGCGCTCCCCCGCCACCAGCCGGCAGGTGCCGAAGCGCAGCCGCGAGCCGAGCCGGTCGAACTCCACATGCGCCTCCACCCAGTCTCCCGGGCGCGCGGCGTCGAAGTAATCGAGGCTCAGGTTCACCGTCACGGCCGGATGATTTTTTCCGGCTTCCAGCAACATCATCATGCCGATCGCCGTGTCGGCGAGCGTCGCCAGCATGCCGCCGTGCGCAATGCCAAGCGGATTGACGTGCCTTTCCGTGACGCGAATGGCCACCACGCGCCGCTCGCGGTCCACATACAGTTGCCCGAAGGACTCCAGGAATCCGGTGCTCGGACGCATCGCGACAAAGCCCTCGGGGACGGTGTCCTGCGCCAAGGCGGTCGTTTCGGCCTCTGCCATGACGTCAGCCAACGTAACGCGACGCGACGCCGAGCTGCTCGCGGCACTCGGCCACCATGCGCTGGATCAGTTCCTCGCAACTTGGCACGTCGTCGATAAGTCCCACGCACTGCCCGGCGCTGATGATGCCGCCGTCGGTTTCGCCGGCGGTCAGCGCGGCCTTGCCGCGCACGCCGGCCACCAGATGCTTGACGTCCTCGAACTGCGCATTGCCGCGCCGCTCGATGGTGACGACCTCGTCCGACACGGCGTTCTTCAGCACGCGTGCCGTGTTGTGCAGCGTGCGGAAGATCAGGTTGGTGTCGCGCTCGCTGGCCTGCACCAGCCGCTCCTTGACGTTGGGATGGATGGGCGCCTCGCGCGTGGCACAGAAGCGCGTGCCCATATTGACGCCCTCGGCACCCAGCACCAGCGCCGCGGCCATGCCGCGCCCGTCGGCGATGCCGCCCGATGCGATCACCGGGATGCCGAGCCGGCGCGCCGCCAGCGGGATCAGCACCATGCCGGGCACGTCGTCCTCGCCCGGGTGGCCCGCGCACTCGAAGCCGTCGATCGACACCGCATCCACGCCCAGCCGCTCGGCCGACAACGCATGGCGGATCGCCACGCACTTGTGGATCACGACCATGCCGGCGGCCTTGGCGCGCGCGATGTGTTCCTTCGGATTGTTGCCCGCGGTTTCCAGCACCTTGACGCCGCTTTCGATAATGACGTCCAGGTAGCGCGCATACGGCGGCGGGTTGATCGACGGCAGCAATGTCAGGTTGACGCCGAAGGGCTTGTCGGTCATCGCGCGGCAGCGGCGGATCTCGTCCGCCAGCGCCTGCGGCGTCGGCTGGGTCAGCGCCGTCAGGATGCCCAGTCCGCCGGCATTGGAAACGGCCGCCGCCAGTTCGGCGTAGCCGACCCATTGCATGCCGCCCTGGATGATCGGATAGCGTGTGCCCAGCAGTTCCGTGATGCGCGTCTTCATGAGGATCCTTTGCCTGGCCGGACCGCCGCCCGCGCGACGCGCGCGGGACACCGGAAAAAGCGGACCGGGCCGATGGCGGCCAGTCTATGATGGCCAGACGCCCCGGTCCTCGTCGGAAGCGACGATTGCGAGCGCCGCACCCTGCACTATCGTCGGAGATCCCGCCAGCTGTTCCTCCATCGCCATCACGCCATCGCCCGAGAACCCGCCATGACCCAGCCTACCTTTGAAACGCTGCTGTACGCCGTGGACGACGGCATCGCCACGCTGACGCTGCATCGGCCTGACAAGCTGAACGCCTTCACGGCACAGATGATGCTGGACCTGATCGACGCGCTCGACGCCACCGACGCCGACGACAACGTGCGCGCCGTCATCGTGACCGGCGCCGGCCGCGCGTTCTGCGCCGGTGCCGACCTGTCCTCGGGCGGCTCGACATTCGACTACGAAAAGCGCTACGGCGCCGCGCCGCAAGCCGCCCACCGCGACGGCGGCGGCCGCGTGGCGCTGCGCATCTTCCGCAGCCTGAAGCCCGTGATCGGCGCCATCAACGGCCCGGCCGTCGGCATCGGGGTCACGATGCAGTTGCCGATGGACATCCGCCTGGCCTCCACCGAGGCCAAGTTCGGCTTTGTCTTTGCCCGTCGGGGCATCACGCCGGAGGCGGCCTCGTCGTGGTTCCTGTCGCGCGTGGTCGGCATCTCCACCGCGCTGGAATGGTGCTTTACCGGCCGCGTGTTCGGCGCGCAAGAGGCGCTGGAGCGCGGGCTGGTGCGCTCCGTCCACGCGCCGGAAGACCTGCTGCCCGCCGCGCGCGCCATCGCACGCGAAATCGCCGACAACGCCGCGCCGGTCTCTGTCGCCATCTCGCGCCAACTGATCTGGCGCATGGCCGGCGCGAGCCACCCCATGGAAGCGCACAAGCTCGACAGCCGGGCGATCCAGTCGCGCGGGCAGTCGGCCGACGTGAAGGAAGGCGTCAATGCCTTCCTGGAGAAGCGTGCCGCGGCCTTCCCCGAGCGGGTCTCGCACGACATGCCGGACTTCTTCGACTGGGGCGGCGAGCCACCGTTCGTGTGAACGCCGCCGGACGCTACAGCAACCCCAACTGGCGCGCGATGGCCACCGCCTGCGTGCGGTTGCTCGCGTGCAGCTTGGCGCTGATGTTGCGCAGGTGCGTGCGCACTGTCGTCTCGGAGACGAACAGCCGTTCGGCCATCGCCACGTTGGAGAACCCCTCCGCCAGCAGTTTCAGCACCGTCTGCTCCTTCGGCGTCAGCGGCTCCACCAACGCCGCCGGCACCTCGCGGGCGTGCGGCACGCCATCGGCCGGGCCGCACGCCTTCAGCAACGTCTCGACATAGGCCGAAGGCAGCGCGGCGCCCTGCCGGGCGCAGGCATCCGCCACCAGCCGGCGCACCTCGTCGCCCTCGTCCGCAAAGATGCGGATGAATCCTTCCGCCGCGCCGAAGCGCAGCGCCTCGCCCATCGTCACCAGTGCCTGCGCGCCGTCTCCCGTGCGCAGACAGGCCTGCGCCAGCAGGATGCGCAACTTGAGCGCGCGGCGCATCAACTGCCGGCCCAGCGCCTGCGCCAGCTCCCGTTCGACGGCCTCGCGCGTCTGCACGCCCGGCACGCCATGCAATGCCAGGCGCAGCCCGCCGGTGACAATGTCCTCCACGTCGTTGGCAAACGAGCTCACGCCCGGGCGCGTCTTCCACAGGCCGGGATCGCCCGCGCGTTGGAAGGCCTCGTCGGCCGCATGCCGGTTGCCTTGCCGCAGCGCCAGGCGGGCGCGCTCCAGCATGGCGGACACTACCAGTCGCGCCAGTCCGCGATGGTGGCCCAGATGTTCCAGCGCGGCCAGCCATTCGTAGGCCTGGTCCACGTCGCCGCGCTCGAACGCGATGCGCGCGAGGATCAGGTGCCCGGAGATGATCTGGTCGGGCAGACCCAGGTCCCGCGCCAGCGGCAGGTAGACGTTGAGCAGGCGGTCGGCCTGCTGCGTGTCGCCGGTTTCATACAGCGCCTCCGCGAGCAGGATGCCAGCCATCGCATTGCCATTGGTCGGCCCGTAGCGATTGGGCAGCATGGTACTGGCCGCGATGCGAAAGCGTGCCAACGCCTGCTGCAGGCGTCCCTGCCGCAGGTCGACCAGGCCCTCCACCGACTCCGAGAAGATCTTGTTGAAGTTGCTGTCCGATCCGCGCACGGCCTCGCGCGCCACCCCCAGCAGCCGGCGCGCCTCGCGGTAGTCGCCGCTCACCGCCGCCAGCCGTGCCATCGAGGTGGCGAGGATCGCATCGGGAAACGCGTGTCCCATCGGCAGCGGCGGCAGCTCATTACGCGCGAAGGCGCGGGCATCGTCGCAGCGATCCATCATGTTGAGCAGCACATGGCGCAGCGCGCGCACGTGCGCGAGCAGCTCACCCGCGGCGCCCTCGGTGGAAATCGCCTGCAGCAGCGCAATCGCGGCGGCGGGTCCGCGCGTGAACGACACGGCCCACACATGCGCGATCTGCAGCTTGGGCCAGTCCGCCAGCGCCGGCGCGGGCACCGCCTCCAGCCAGCGCGTCAGGAGCCGCATGCGGCCCTGCGCGAGCAGATCGTCCGCGGCGCCGGCCAGCAGTTGCAGCGCATGCGCGATGGCGCCGCCTGCCAGGGCGTGCTCGATCGCCGGCACCAGCCGCTCCTGCGCTTCGTACCAGCGTGAAGCGGCAAGGTGCAGGCGCGCGGTCTCCCCCGGCATGGCCTGCATCAACTGGCCGCGCAGGAAGCTCGAAAACAGGCTGTGAAAGCGATACCACTGCGTGGGCGCCGGCACCGCGCCACGCTCGCCATAGCGCTCGGACTCCAGCGGCATCAGGAACAGGTTGGCGCGGTCCAGCCAGGCGAGGATCTCCGCGCTGTCCGCTTCGGCACGGGCGTCGTCTTGTCCAGACCCGCGGACGGCAGCGCAAACCGCATCGCACAGCGGGCCGCAAAGCTGCGCCAGGATCGAGGTACGCAATAAGAAGTCGCGCACGCGCTCCGGCAGGTGCAGGAACACGTCTTCGACGAGGTAATCCGCGATGGCGGCATTTGATCCTGAAAAATCCGCGATGAACCGCTCCGGCTGCGCGCGCCGCTCCAGCGCGACGGATGCCAGCCACAGCGCCGTGGCCCAGCCCTCGGTGCGCCGGTGCAGGGCGCTGATGGCCGCCGGCTGCAGCGACAGGCCGCGCGCGTGGCGCAGAAAGGCATCGGTTTCGTCGGCGGAAAAGCGCAACTGCGCGGGCTCGATCTCCAGCAACTCGCCGCGCGCGCGCAGCCGCGCGAGGCCCGACTCCGGCACCCAGCGCGTGCCAACCACCAGGCGTGCCCCGGGCGGCAGGTTCTCCACCAGTTGCCACACCAGCCCCGCCACGGCGACGTTCTGCAACGCTTCAAAGTCGTCGAGGAACAGCGTGAACGGCGATGGGTGACGTGCCACGCGGTCGAAGAGCGCCAGCGCGCGCTCGCCCGCGGCGTGGCTGCCGGCCGCCTGCCCGTCGTCGCCGAGCACCGTAGCCAGCGCCGCATCGAGCGAGCCGAGAAAGCGCGTGGCGTCATTGTCGGCGCCGTCGAGCGTCAGCCACGCGGTGGGCATGCCCGTCGCCGCAAGCCGCGCGCGACACTGCAGCATCGCCGTGGTCTTGCCAAAGCCTGCCGGCGCGCGCACCAGCACCAGCCGGACGAAGCCGGCTGCGCACACGGCGTCGCAAATCGCCTGCCGTTCTACCTGGAATGGGGTCAGCATGGGCGGCCGCAGCTTGGCCGCCAGCGCGGCCGCGCCCATGCCGGGCGCCGCGCGCCCACTTGTCTCCTCGATACTCGCCATTGGCTATGCTGCCCGTTGCGCGCACGGTCTTGCCGCCGGTTGCGCGGTCCATTCATCTGCTGCCGGCCGTCAACGGACGGACCCGGCCATCGAACGGAGCATTATGGCGCAAAACGCCCGGACCTCGCCGGGTAGCACCGGCTAGACGAGCTTGCTGGCGTGCTCCGCCCAGTACCGGTCGCGCAGCAGCCGCTTGAGCAGCTTGCCGGTCGGCAGGCGCGGCAGCTCGGCCTGGAAGTCCACGGAGCGCGGGCACTTGATGCCCGACAAGCTGGCGCGGCAGAACGCGATCAGTTCCTCGGCCAACTCCGGCCCGGCCTCGCGCATGTCCATCGGCTGGACCACGGCCTTGACCTCCTCGCCGAAGTCCTCGTTGGGCACGCCGATCACAGCCACGTCCATCACCCTCGGATGCGTCATCAGCAGGTTCTCCGCCTCCTGCGGGTAGATGTTGACGCCGCCGGAGATGATCATGTTGGCCTTGCGGTCCGTCAGGAACAGGTAGCCGTCCCCGTCCACGTAGCCGACGTCGCCAATCGTGGTCCAGTCCGCATGCACCGGGTGACGCGTCTCGGCGGTCCTGTCGGGATCGTTGTGGTAGGCAAAGGGCCGGCCTTCCGCGAAGTAGATCGTGCCAGCCTCGCCGGGCGGCAGCAGCGTGCCGTCGTGATCGCAGATGCGCAGCTCGCCGATCGATGCCCGCCCGACCGTTCCCTTGCGCTGCAGCCAGTCCTGCGGGCCGACGGTCGTGACGCCGTTGCCTTCGGTGCCCGCGTAATACTCCCAGATCACCGGCCCCCACCACGCGATCATCTGTTCCTTGACCGGCACCGGGCACGGCGCGGCGGCGTGGATGGCAAAGCGGAGCGAGGACACGTCGATGGCCTCGCGCACATCCGGCGGCAGCTTGAGCATGCGCGAGAACATGGTCGGCACGAGCTGTGTGTGGGTGATGCGGTGCGCGGCCACCAGCCGCAGGTACTGCTCGGGATCGAAGTGGTCCATGACCACGCATGTGCCGCCCAGCGCCTGCACGGTCAGGCTGTAGCGCAGCGGCGCGGCGTGGTAGAGCGGCGCCGGGGACAAGTAACGGGTATCGGGCCCGAACTGGAACAGCGCCTCGCACATCGACGCCAGCGCGGTGGGCACCTCGATCCGCGGGCTGGCCGGCGGCGCGAACACGCCCTTGGGCCGGCCGGTGGTGCCCGAGGAATACAGCATGTCGCCCCCCGTGACCTCATCCTCGATCGGCCAGCCCGGATAGGCGGCGAGCGTCGATTCGTAGGGGGTGAAGCCCGGCAGCGCGCCGTCCGTCATCAGGCACGCCTTGAGGTCCGGCAACCGCGCAAGTTCGGCGGCCACGCCCGCCTGCGCGCGCGAGGCGACGAGCAGCCGCGCGCCGCTGTCCTTCACGATGTAGGCAGCGTCGGCGGCATTGAGCCGCGTCGAGAGGCAAACGTAGATGATGCCCGAGCGCTGCGCGCCCCAGCACAGCTCGAAATACCTTGGGTGGTTCTCCAGCAGGAAGGCCACGCGGTCGCCGGGACGCAGCCCGTGGTCGCGAAAGAGCCGCGCCACCTGGTTGGAACGTTCGTCGAGTTCGCGATAGGTCACGACGCCGCCATCCGCCATGATGACGGCGGGCTTGGCCGGCGCGCGCTGGGCGTGAACGTAAGGATGCACGGCGCTCTCCCCCTTGGAAGTGGCCCGCCATCGACGCGGCGGCGGATACGTGCATTCTGGCGAGACGACGCGGCCTACGGCATCGTCCGAAGCGACGAACGAACGACGGCGCGCGACATGGCGCGGCGCAGCATCCCCGCCGGGGCAGGCACGCGCGCGGTCAGCAATGCGCGGCAGGCGCGTTTTCCCAACCGTGCATGCCCTCGATCGCCGCCGCGCGGATCGACTCGGCCTTGGCGCGCAGGCGCAACGCAATGTCCGCGCCGCGCTCGTTGGCCACGCGGGTGATGAAGGCATCGCGCACGGGCTCGCACAGCGTGGCCACATGCGCGGCCTCGCACAGCATGGACCACGCGACCGGCTGGCCGGCATAGTCGGCGCGGCGGCGCAGCAGCGTGGCGTCGATGGCGGCCATGACGCGCGTGTTGTGGGCCATGGCATCGTCGCGGCGTGGCTCGGTTCTGGCTTGCATGGCGCTCTCCTGGTATCGGTCCGGGCAGGTTCGGGTCAGTCGTCGAGGGTGTCGGCCATCAGCCGCAGGTCGGCCGCGCGCGCGGGCGCGGCAGCCGCCCACTCCAGCGTCGCGCCAAGCTGGCGGGCGGCATAGACCGCCTCGCTCTTGCTGCGCACGGCCAGGCGCTTGTACAACTGGCGCGCATGGCTCTTGACGGTAGCCAGGGAAATATTCAGGCGGCGGCTGACGGTCTTGAGCGGATAGCCGTAGGACAGCAGCACCAGCACTTCATACTGGCGCCGTGTCAGCTGCAGCAGGCGGGCCTCGTCGATGCGCAGGCGTTGCGTCGGGGCCGGCCGCGGTGTTGGCACAGGCATCGCCTCGTGGTGGTCGAGCGGCAGCGGCGACGCCTCGACGGCACCCACCGACTGCGCCGCCATGCGCACCAACGTATGGACCGCCGCCTCGATGCGCTCCAGCGGGGCGCTTTCCGGCAGCCACGCGCACACGGCGCCAGCCAGCTCGGGCGGCAGCTCGCGCAACGACAACTCGGCCGACAACAGCAGCACGTAGCGCACCCCGAGCGCGGCATACACCGGCCCCAGGCGCCCCCAGGCCTCTCCGCGCTCACGCGGCACGCCCAGCACCAGCAGGTCGATGCCACCGAGGCTCGCGCTCAGGCGATGTGCATCGGCGGGGGCCGGCAATTCGGCCAGGTCCACGCTGCCGACCTCGTCAATGCCGGCGGTGTCGCCGAGCATGCGCGACAGGCCCAGCCGCAACAGCGGGCTGCTTTCGATCAGGAGAGCGTTCATGACCCCAGCCCTCCCCATGTTCCGATGTTCCCCGTGCTCATGGTTTCCTCCCCTGCGCCTGCGCCTCGTGGACGAGGTCGGCGCATTGTTGTATGGGATTCACTGCAAGCGACATGCCAGGGATGGGAATCGAACGGCGCGGGGCGGCGGCCACCGGCGACCGCCTGCTGCCAGGCCGCGCCGGTAAAGTCTTCCGGAAGATACAACCCTACTTTCGCCGGGCAAGGGGTACGCAAGCTCGGACGGCGGGAAGCATGGAGGGAGGTGTTACGGGTTACGTTACGCAACCGGCCGTGCAGAACATTCGGCCATGCGTGGCGCGGCGTGGGCGTCACGCCGCGCCGACCCGTGCCGACCCGTGCGGTGCCGATAGCGGTTATCACGGCCCGCTGATAGATTGCCGTAGCCCGCGCCAGCGCAGGCCCGCGCGGCTGCCCGTCGCGCGCGGCACAAGCTTATGCGAAAGCATTCGTTCGACGCCGCGTGGGTCGTTCTTAGCATGGGCCACTTTCCCAACACAACGTTGAAGCGAGAGAGGCGCATGACAAGAACGACAGCATCTTCCCGCCGGCAAACCGGCTTCCACACGGCATTGGCCATTGGCGTGCTGGCGCTGATGGCCGGTTGCGGCAGCGATGGCGACAACCGTGACGCTACGACCGCCGGCGCCGCGCCCACCCCCACGACCACGCAGCCGCAGGCGGTGAAGCGGCCGAACATCCTGTTCATCATGGCGGACGACCTCGGCTACTCGGACCTTGGCGCGTTCGGCAGCGAGATCCGCACGCCCAACCTGGATGCCCTGGTTCGCGACGGTCGCATCCTGGCCAACCACCACACCGCCGCCGTGTGCGCGGTCACGCGCTCGATGATCACCTCGGGCACCGATCACCACCTGGTCGGCCAGGGCACGATGGCCAAGTCCGACCCCAACTACCAGGACGAGACCGGCAAGGCGCGCCCCGGCTACGAGGGCTACCTGAACGACCGCGCCCTCTCCATCGCGCAGTTGCTGAAGGACGGCGGCTATCACACGTACATGGCCGGCAAGTGGCACCTGGGCAGCGGTCTGCCAAACGGCACCAACCAGGGCGCGGCGGTGGGCACGTCGGCTCCCGGCCAGACGCCGGTATCGTGGGGCTTCGAGAAGAGCTACGCGCTGCTGGGCGGTGGCGGCGATCACTTCGGGCGCAACGGATCGACGGCCTATGTGGAGGATGACCACTACGTCACGCCGAACCAGACCAACTTCTACTCGACCGACTTCTACACGTCGAAGCTGATCCAGTACATCGACAGCAACACCGGCAAGTACGCGGACGGCAAGCCGTTCTTCGCCTACCTGACCTACCAGGCGCCGCACTCGCCGCTGCAGGCGCCGGCGGCCTACATCGACCGCTACAAGGGCGTCTACGATGCCGGCTACGAGCCGATCCGCGCGGCGCGCCTCACGCGCCAGAAGGCGCTCGGCCTGATCCCCGCCGACTTCACGCCAAACCCCGGCCGCGACGAAGCGCTCGCGGTGACGCCCGCCACGGCCAACTGGGGCAAGCCGGAAGCCGTCTACGTCTCCGCCACGCGCACCGCCGCGCAGGGCGGCGTCGATACGCGCGTGATGAACGCCAACAAGAAGTGGGACAGCCTGAGCGCCGACCAGAAGAAGGCGCAGGCGCGCTACATGGAGATCTACGCGGCGATGGTCGAAAACCTCGACGACAACATCGGCCGCCTGGTCCGGCACCTGAAGGACATCGGCGAATACGAGAACACGGTCATCGTGTTCCAGTCCGACAACGGGCCGGAAGCCAGCTACTACGAGTTCAGCGGCAACTACGACCAGGACTACGATGCCAAGAACGCGGCACCGGCCGTGTTCCCGACGCTGGGCACGCCCGCCTACAAGAGCGCGGCGACCCTCGACTACGGGCAGCGCTGGGCCGAAGTCAGCGCCACGCCGTTCAAGCTGTGGAAGTCCTTCCCGGCCGAGGGCGGGCACTCCGTGCCGACGATCGTCAAGCTGCCCGGCGCGGCACCGGCGCAACCGCAGGGCAAGCTGAACGCGCTCACGCACGTGGTGGACCTGGCGCCGACATTCCTGGATCTCGCGGGGATCGCCGCACCGTCCACGCCCGCCGCGCCGCTCTATGACAACAAGGGCGTCGACCGCAATGCGGGCAAGGTGGTGTACGACGGCCGTAACGTCTACCCGATCACCGGCCTGTCGCTGCTGCCCGCGCTGCAGGGCAAGACGAGCGGCCCGGCGCGCACGACGTTCGCCGAAGAACTGTACGGCCGCACGTACATCTACAGCGACAACTGGAAAGCGATGTGGATCGAGCCGCCGTTCGGCCCGGCCGATGGCGAATGGACGCTGTTCGACATCCGAGCGGATCGCGGCGAAACGCAGAACCTCGCCACGCAACGCCCCGACGTGCTGGCCGACCTGAAGGCCAAGTGGAACGACTACGCGCAGCGTGTCGGCGCCGTCCTGCCCAAGGTTCCCGGCATGATCTACTGACATGGCACGCAGTCAATTCGACAAGGGCCCCGCGCGGACCCATGCGCGGCGGGCGGTCACCGTGGTGGCCGTAGCCGGCGCCGCGTTCGCCGCGGGGCTG
>JACXTT010003897.1_pt1 | contig 22538 bp, 16 predicted proteins | sample 9270951 | NCBI WGS metagenome assembly JACXTT01 (sample SAMN15532306, study PRJNA645909) | rock metagenome | isolation source: weathered quartz diorite | place: Puerto Rico | collected 2017-06-21
GGCGATCACCAACCAAGAGGCCGGCGTACAGCGGTCGTCACCACCGTTGCCCTTCGCCACTCCCCCGATCCGCAGCTTCAGCGAGGCGAACAGACCCGCGGTGAGAAATCCGGGCTAGATGCGGCGGCCTCGTCGATAGAGAATCCAGCCGAAGCCGAGCAGCAGAATGCAGCCGCCGAGGATCTTCCCTTCGAAGACCCAGGGGTCGGAGTCGACGGGCGGGATGAATGCCAGGACGATCGACACGGCCGTGGTCAGGAATCCGACCACCCCGGTCAGGATCGTTCCGCGGCGCCCGCCGGGCACCGCGATCGTCCCCGGGGGGGCCGTTCCGGGGACGCCGAGCTTCAGGAGGGCGGCGAACAGATAAAGGTAGGGGATGAAATACACGACGATGGTGAAGTCGGCGAGAAACAGATAGGCCTGGTCGACATCCACGCCCACGAATCCGACGAGAATCAGGAGGCTGGAAATCGCTCCGGTCGTCAGAAGGGCGACGTGCGGCGACGCGAAGCGCGGGTGCAGCCGCCCGAACGCCGGCGGCAGGTAACGGTCGATACCGGCCACGAACGGAATCCGCGAGCATCCGGCGAGCCAGGCGCTGCAGCCGCCGACGCCGCCGAGCGCGATCAGGAGCGCCATCAACCCGGCGAGAAACCCGAACCCCATCCTGTCCTGCACCGCCGCGATCGCCGCGGCGACGCCGTCCAGAAGACCGATCTTGTCCTGGGGCAAGGCGATGAGAAGCGCCGCCGTCCCCAGGATATAGATGAGGGTGATGATGACGCCCGAGATCAGGATGGCCCGCGGCACGTTCTTGCGCGGCTCGACGATCTCCTCCCCCATCAGGGCGCCCAGGTCGAGCCCGGAAAAGCCGAAACAGATCGCCGAGAAGAACGAGACCGTGCCGAGGCTGAACACGGGGACCAGGCCGCCCTCGCGCAGCGGCGTGGCGGCGCCGTACCGCGACCAGGCGAAGACCCCGAGGAGGATCAGGATCGACGCCGGCAGCCAGGTGCCGTACGCGCCGAGATTGTTCAGCCAGCGCGCGCTCTTGAGCCCGCGCACGTTCATCCAGACGACCATCCAGAAGATCAGGAGCGAGGCCGCGGCCATGAACGGCGGGCTCTGTCCGAGACCCTTCTGCCTGTCCCCCAGCATGAACACCAGATTCCCGACGGTGAAGATCAGCAGATGCGGAAAGTAGATCAGATTGTTGGTCCACAGGCACCAGCCGGAGATGAACCCGTGGTTGTCGCCGAACGCGTGCTTGGTCCAGGCGTAGATCCCGCCCTCCTCCGGGTAACGCGTCGTGAGGTCGATCACCGCCAGGCCGGAGGGGACGAAGAAGCAGAAGAAGGCGAGGATCCAGAGCGGCAGGGCGGCGTAGCCGTAGCCGCCCGCGGAGGTGAGCCACCAGCGCAGGCCGACGATGGCGACGACGTTCAGGAGGACGAGATCCCAGAGGCCGAGCTCGCGCCGCAGGCCGGAGGGTGCCGTCGGGGGTCCGGTCGGCGCGCCGCCTCCCTCGAGGGAGACGGCCATCAGGAGGCGATCTCGCTGATGCTCTTGCGGGCGGTGCGGAAGAGCAGATAGCACAACCCGCCGAAGACGATCAGGGCAACGAGGTCGCCGCCCGGGCCGCCGCGCGCGATGCGATCGAGATGCAGGAAGTGGAACACGGCATCGCCGACGCCGCTGAGCTTCGCCTCCAGAAGATTGCTCCCCTTGTAGGGGACTGCCGAGAGCGCGGCGATCAGGACGCCGGCCACCGAGCCGCCGGCCACCAGACCGGTGCTGTAGAGCATCCCCGACGAGACCTCCGTCTCGGATTCCTCGCGTCCGCTCAGCCGCTCGACGATGAAGCGCACGAAGCCTCCCACGAAGATCGGCATGGTGGTCGACAGAGGAAGATAGGCTCCGACCGCCCAGGCGAGCGCCGAGATACCCATGACCTGGATCGACACCGCGAGCGCGGCCCCGACGAACACGAAACCCCATTGCAGCCGGTGCCCGAGGATCCCCTGGATGATCGTCGCCATGAGGGTCCCCTGAGGGGCGGGAAGCTTGTCCGAGCCGATCGGCCCGTAACCCGAATGGTGCATCAGGTAGAGCGTCCCGCCGATGGCGAAGGCGGACGCGAACACGCCGATCAGGAACCCGACCTGCTGCCGCCATGGCGTGGCGCCCACGATGAAGCCGGTCTTGAGATCCTGCGAGGTGGCCCCGGCGTTGGCGGCGGCGGTCGAGACGATCGCTCCGATCACCAGGGCGGCGGTCTGGTAAGTGATGCCCGACCACCCGACCGACAGGAACAGCATGCAGGTCCCCATGATCGTGGCGATCGTCATGCCGCTGATCGGGTTGCTCGTCGTGCCGATGATCCCGACGATGCGGGACGAGACGGTCACGAAGAAGAATCCGAAGACGATGATCAGGACCGCCAGGAGCAGGCTGCCCGGGAACCGCGTCGGCAGACCGGGCATGAACACCGAGATCCCGAGAGCCAGGACGGCCGAGCCGATCAGGACGACGTTGATCGGAATGTCGCTCTCGGTCCGACGCGCCGAGGCCGCGCCGCCTCCTTGCGACAGGCTCTTGATGCTGTCACGGAACGACGCCCAGATCGTCGGCAGCGTGCGCGCCAGAGACATCAGGCCGGCCATCGCCACCGCCCCGGCGCCGATCAGGCGGATGTAGGCCCGGTAGTACTGCTCGTTCAGACCGTGCGACGCGATCCACTGGTCGCTGAAGCTCAGGGAGCGCAGCTGCTGGTGCAGCGTCTCCTCCGGGACGAACATCGACAGGAGCGGCGTCAGCGCCATCCATCCCAGGATGCTGCCCGACACCATGATGCCGGCAATCTTCGGGCCGATGATGTAGCCCACCCCCAGATACTCGGGGACGATCTCGCAGTTGATCGTCGCGTTCGGCAGCGAGGACGTCCGACTGAAGACCTTCTGGGGCGCCTCTTTGAAGAATCCCAGGACGGTGTTGAACAGCTTGTACACCATGGCCACCCAGAGGCCACCGAACACCAGCTTCGCCATGGCGCCGCCCTTTTCCCCGGCCACCAGGACGTCGGCGCAGGCGGTCCCCTCCGGATAGGCCAGCACACCGTGCTCCTGCACGATGAGCGATCGCCGCAGCGGGATCATCATCAGGACGCCGAGGAACCCGCCGGCGAGCGCCAGCATCAGCGTCGGCCAGTACTGGAAGAAGGCGTCGCCGCCGGCGCCGGCCGACAGGAACAGGAAGCCGGTCACCGTGAACACGATGCCGGCGGCCACCGACTCGCCGGCCGAGCCGATCGTCTGGACGATGTTGTTCTCCAGGATGGTCGAGCCGATCTTCTTGAACACGGCGATCGACAGGACCGCAATCGGAATCGACGCGCTCACGGTCACGCCGGCCCGCAGCGCGAGGTAGACGGTGGCCGCTCCGAACAGGACGGCGAAGAAGGCCCCGAGCGCGATCGCCTTGGGGGTGAACTCGGCCACGTTCGCCTGGTCCGACACGAACGGCTTGAACCCCTTCGCCGCGGTGGCCCGTGCGCCGGCCGTCCGGGTCTCGGTCTTCATGCCGAATCTCTCCTTGCGCGGAACCTGCGCCTGTACTTCGTCGTGCTGAGTCGCAATGCGGGATGCCACTGCCGTCTTCGGCGGACTCTACCTCAGCCCCTGGGGGGTGTCAAACAGGGCTTGCGACGGAGCGCCGTGATCTTCTACAATCGTTTCAGCCGATCGAATCCGAGCGAACATGACAGCGTCCTCCGTGCCATCACGTCGGCGCCTTCTCGCGGTCGCGGCAGCGATCTGCGCCGCCCTGGTGGGCGTCCTGCCGGCGCAGACACCGCTCCCTCCTCCGGACGCGGAGCCCCCGACCCCCGCACCGTCCCCGCGACCCGCGGGTCCTGCGGGGACACCCGCGCCGAAGGCGGAGGCGGCGCCTCCGATCGCCGTGGACGAGGCGTCCGTCTTCTGTCCCGTCTGCGGGACGCGCAATCGCGCCGGCAGCAAGTTCTGTCTCAAGGACGGAACGCCCCTGCCGGCGATCGACCCGGCGCTCGTCCTGACCGGGTTCGCGCGCGACGGCGACACGCTCTCCCAGCAGGAGATCCAGCAGGCGGTGCATCGCGCCTCGGCCTCGGTCGTGCGCATCCGCGCCAAGACCGCCAGCAAGGTGAGGCTCCCGGTCATCGACAGGCTGGAGGACGCGCGCGTGCGGATGGGACGGCTCGAGATCGAAGATGGCGAGACGCGACTCATCGGGTCGGGCTTCGTCGTCGGCAGCAACGGGGAAATCGTCACGAACGCGCACGTCGCGAGCCCGTTCGGGGCGCAGGCGCAGCTCAACGTCGACACCACCGACGGCCGCTCCTTCCCCGCCCGGCTTCTGGGCATCGACTACGCCTCGGATCTGGCGTTGATGCAGGTCGATACCTCCTCCATGACACCGCTCGTCTGGGGGGACTCGGATGAATTGCGACTGGGCGAGGAGACCTGGGCGATCGGCGACCCGCTGGACGTCGGGCTTTCGGTCACGCGCGGGACCGTGGCCACGCTGGCACGCGTGCGCGTCGGCATGAATCAGGTCGAGGCCTTCCTGCATTCCGATGCCTATATCACCCACGGCAACAGCGGTGGGCCCCTCGTCGACACGCGGGGGCGGGTGGTCGGTATCAGCGACATGGGGTTCGAAGACAGCAAGAGCCAGGGGTATTCGATTGCCTCCAGGATGGCGAAGCTGGTCGTTGATCGCCTGCAACGCTTCGGCCGGTACGACCGGGGCTTCGTCGGACTGCACGTGCGACAGATCGACGCCGACAGCATCGGCCGCTACCATCTCAAGCGGACCACCGGGGTGGTGATCGAGTCCGTGCTGCCGGGAACCCCGGCGGAATCGGCCGGGTTCCACGCCGGCGACGTTCTCTACGGAATCAACGGCCGCCAAGCGTCCTCCTTCTATCTGCTCCAGGAGTCGGTGTCCAGCGTCGGCCCGAGCGCCCTCCTGACGATCAACACCGATCGGGGCGGCCAGGCGATGGAGATCAAGGTCACGACGGCGCTGAGGCCGGCTGAGCCCCACATCGATGCGCTCCTCGACCTGCAGAGTTATTTGATGCTCCGCTTCGAGGAGGATGCGAGGGATCGCCTGGTTCACATCAAGATTCCGCAATCCTTCAGCCCGGCTTCACGCTACGGTTTCCTCGACGACGACATCGTGCAATCGGTGCTGGTCGCGCAGGATTGGCCCGATGAGCCGATCACGTACGACTACTACAAGAAGAAAGCGAAAATTGTCCGCATCACGACGCTCGACGATCTGAGAGCGCCCCTGAGACGGATGTATCTGGGTGGTCGGGTCGGGGTCGTCTTCGAGCTGAAACGCGCCCGGGAGCCGATCGCAGCCGTGGCCTACGATGAAATCTGGCCGATCGTTTTCTGAGCCCTCGTCGTGGCGCTGGATCGGCCGGCTCGGCGTCCTGTGCCTGGCCTTCTGCCTCCGGCCAGCTCCGGCGCCCGTCTCGCTGGCTGCGGTCTCTTCGTCCGATCCTGCGCGGGTGGCCTCGTCGGCGCCGGCTTCCGAACGGCTCAAGGCCTGCCCCCGTTGCGGGTATCGCTGCGACGCCTCCTGGCGCTACTGCGTCCGCTGCGGATGGGAGCTGCGTCTCCTGGTTGGCCGGGAGGCCGAGGAGCGGCTCGATGCGCTCACCCGCGCCATCGTCGGCGTCACGGTGATCCACAAGAGTCCCACCCTCCAGCAGATACTCTCGCCGAAGGATTACGAGACGATCCGGCGCTATATCACCTGGAACCCGGGGCTGCACAAGTCCTTCGGCACCGCCATCCCGATCCTGCAACCGGGGCTCTTTGTGACCGCCGCCGACACTCTCACTTGGGTGGACAAGATCGAGGTTCGAACCCACAACAACACCGTGTATCCCGGTGAGGTGATAGGTTACGACCTCGCTTCAGGCGTCGGTGTCTTCAGGGCGATCATCCCATCCGTCGAGCCGATCGTGCCCTCGGAGGACAGTCAACAGACCGAGGGGGCGTGGATTGTTTGCTACCCGGTGACCCGCGATGATGAGATTGTGAGATACCTTCCGGTGTCGCTGCATCGCGGCCGAATGACGGGCGCCGGTGAGTCGGGAACGTACCTGGCCTCGTTCGAGAACCTGCTTCGAAGCGATCACACCATCTCGGACGGTTGTCCCGGGGGCGGTCTGATCGATCAGAGGGGGTCACTTGCAGGAATGGTTCTCGGGAGCCCCGATACCGGAATCACCTACGAGATCCCGATCCAGCAGGTCGCGCCGATCGCCCGGGCCTTCGTCCGAGGGGAAAAGCCGACATGGGCCTATTTCGGGATCGGGCTGGTGACAGCGGACAATCGGCGGCGGGCCCGTTTCGGCATCGACGTGACGCCGGAACATCCGCTCGTCGGCTTTCTCGTGCCTCATTCGCCCGCGAGCGAGGCCGGTCTGCGGCCCGGTGACATCCTCGTCGCCGTCGACGACGAAAACGTCGTCACCGCCGCGGCCGCCGGGCTCCGGCTGCTCGCCTACAAGCCCGCTGGACCGCCCGTGATGCTGTCCGTCCGCCGCGGCGGCCAGGACGTGCGGGTCCAGGTGAAACCGGCTGCGCGTCCGTCACGCATCGTCCTCGAACCGATCGACGAGCTCCAGGAGGGCCTCGAGGCCAATCTGATCGAGGTCACCACAGGATCCTCCTCGCAGATGGGGTTGCGAGTCGCCGACCTCGTGCGTGGCGGCCGCGGGGAGGTCGATCACTACAAGGACGGGGACATCATCATCTCGGTCAACGGGAAGGGCGTGCGGAAAATCGAGACGCTGAACGAAATCATACGATCGCAGAACCCGCACATCTTCACGCCCGCCGAGGAGGAGGGCGACGTGTTCTCCACCTACGCAATCTCCCTGGAGGTGAGAGCCAAGGGCGAGGAGAAAAAGGAGCGGGAATATTTCAGCCGCTTCCCCGACAGCTTGTCGCCACCGGTGTACTGAGATGATCCTCCGCCCGGGCGGTCTGCTCGTCCTGCTCGTCCTGGCGGCGATCGTCGGCGCGGCTCTGGCCGGTGACGCCGTGTGCCCGAGGTGCGGGGCGCCTCTCGAACCAGGGGCGCTGTTCTGCACGCGCTGCGGTCTGAAGCTCGAAGGCGCCGCCGCACCTCAGGCGGCGGTCCCCGCCGACGCACGCCGCTCGGTCGTCCAGGTGATTGCGGCGCACGACAAGGAGCTTATCTCCACGCTCGGATCGATCGAAGTCGGCGCCAAACTGAGGATCGATTCCCTTCTCGGCAACGCTTTTGCGGTCGCGCCGGGCGAGTTCGTCACCGACGCGGGGCTCCTGATCGGAGCCAAGTCGGTGACGCTCCGCACCGCCGGCGGCCGCAGCGTCCCGGCAAGGATCCTTGGCATCGACCCGATGATTGGCGTCGGGCTTCTCGCCTCCGACCTGCCGGACGTTCCGGTTGTCACACAGCGACCGGGGGGCCTGCCGCCGCTCGGAGAGACCGTGACTGCCCTGGGCATCCCTTCGTCCCGGAGCGCCGGTCAGGCGATCACGGGCTCGAGCGGCGTCGTGAGCGGTTTGCGACGGGGAGAGTGGGGTGTGCACCCCATCGAAGATTACATCCAGACCGACGCCTCGCTGCCGGAAGGCTTCGCGGGCGCCCCGGTCGTCGACGGCGCCGGACAGGCCGTCGGGATGAGCACGGCGTATCTCTACTACTCGATCCTGATGCTCGGTCCGAGTTCCGGCATCGGCATCTCGATACCGAACGGCTGGATCAATCGATCGCTCGACTGGATCCGCGCCGGCTCGCCGCCGCGCGCCTGGGTCGGGGCGTACACCGTCCCGGCCGATTCCGAGAGCCGGACCCTGTACGGCCTGCCGGGGAACGTGCGTCGGGTGGTCGAGATTGTCTTTCCGGACACGCCGGCGGCCGCCGCGGGGCTCAAGAGCGGGGACGGTCTCCTGAAGCTGCAGGGCGAGGAGATCGAGTCGCTGGCCGGCGTGCATGACCGGCTGCTGAAGCTGAAGCCGGGCGACCCGGTCGATCTCGTGGTGGCCCGGAAGTCCGAGACGCTGCCGATCCATCTGAGCACGGCGGCGCGGCCGGATCGCGCCCGGCCCGCCGGTCTCGACACGCTCCGGTTCTACGGCGGCGTCGACCTCATCGCCGATCGGAAGGAGGGTCTGATCGTCCGTCGGGTCCTCCCGGGGTCGCTGGCGGCGCAGGCCAAGGTCTCGATCGGCGACCAGCTGGAGAAGGTGCTCAGCAAGAAGGACCTGGAGCACGTGGAGCGCAACAACGCCCGCTGGCGCTCGGTGGACGATGTCCAGGATCTGGAGCGCTTCCTGGCGACCGCCTACTCCGACGTCGACTTCTACGTCGGTCTGCGGTTCAGGTCGCGAAGCAACGTCCGGCACGAGCTCTTCCTGTGGAATCTGCTCGGTCCCAGCAACGCCTTGTAAGGTCTTCGGTCAGGACGAATGTGACTCCCTCCCGGGCGCGTCCTTCACTATACTAGTCGGCCTTCCGGGGCCTGTCGTGGGCGCCCGCGATGAACGGCTCGATGAAACGGCGAATCCAACCTCTGGCCCGAATCCTGGCGATCCTCACGGTCGCGGCGCTGCTGACGGTCGGCTGCGGGGGCTCCGGAAGGGGACCGATGCAGACCAGCAAGGAATCCGACGAGCGACCCTACCTCCTCGAGACGGTGGACGAGTTCGCCGTCGCCCGCCTGTACGCCGACGGGTTCGACGCGCTGTCGCGCCGGGAGCGGGTGCTGGCCTTCTACCTGTACCGCGCCGCCCTCGCCGGCCGCGACATCTTCTACGATCAGATGGGCCGTGACGTCCTGGAGATCCGCGACCTCCTGGAGGAGATCCTGACCCATCCGGAGGGGGTCGACCCGCAGTTCCGCGACCGGCTGCTGCGCTACCTCAAGCTGTTCTGGATCAACAACGGCAACCACAACGACCGGACGCGCCAGAAGTTCGTTCCGGAATTCTCCTTTCCGGAGCTTCAGGTGGCGGCCCGGGCCGCGACGGCCGCCGGGGCGCGCATCCGGCTCGCCTTCCGCGAGACGCTCGACCAGAAGCTGGCGCGGCTGCGGCCGGCGATCTTCGACCCGGCCGTCGACCCTCTGTCCACCTGCAAGACGCCGCCGCCGGGGCAGGACATCCTGACCTGCAGCAGCGTGAACTTCCAGGAGGGGCTGCGTCTCGCCGACCTCACCGGGATCGCCGAGAAGAACCCGCTGAACTCGCGCCTGGTCAGGCAGGACGGCCGGGTGGTGGAGGAGGTCTACCGGGCCGGACGCGCGGCCGTCCCCCCCGGACGCTACGCCAAGGAGCTGAGGACGGTCATCGGCTTTCTGGAAAAGGCGCGCGCCTTCGCGGACGAGACGCAGGTGCCGGCGCTGGACCGTCTGATCGACTACTTCGCGACCGGCGACCCCGGAGCGTTCAGGACGTACAACATCGAATGGGTGAAGCACGATGCGCCCGTCGACGCGGTGATCGGCTTCATCGAAACCTACAAGGATCCGCGCGGGCAGAAGGGGGCCTACGAGGGCATCGTGCACTTCGTGGACACGCGCATGACCCGCCTCCAGAAGGACCTCGCCGGTCTGGCGCAGTATTTCGAGGACCGGGCCCCCTGGGACGAGCGTTACAAGCGCAAGGGGTTCAACATCCCGATCGCCAACGCCGTCAACGTGCTGGTGGCCTCCGGCGACGCGGGACCGATGCCGCCGATCGGCATCAACCTCCCGAACGAGGAGGAGATTCGCGAGCGCTACGGCAACAAGAGCGTGTCGCTGGTCAACGTCATGGACTCGCACGGCCGCGCGGTGCACGCCAAGGTGGTGGACGAGTTCTTCCTGCCGGAGGATCGCCCCCTGCAGATGAAATACGGCTCGATCGTCGACCTCCTGCAGACGACCATGCACGAGGTCCTGGGGCACGCCTCGGGCAAGGTCAGCGACACCCTGAAGGGGGACCCGCGGGATCACCTGCGCGAGTACTACTCGGCTCTCGAGGAAGCGCGCGCCGAGCTGATCGCGCTGTTCCATTTCTTCGACCCCAAGCTGGTCGAGATCGGGGCGCTCCCCTCGGCCGAGGCCGCGGAGGCGGCCTACAGAGATTACGTCACCAACGACCTGTACCTCCTGCGTCGCGTGCGCCAGGGCGACGTCCTCGAGGACGATCACATGCGGGCGACGCACCTGATTGTTGGCTACCTGCGCGGCACCACCGGTTCGGTGGAGCTGGTCCGGCGGGACGGCAAGACGTACGCGCGCGTGACCGACATCGCCGCCATGCGGCGGGGCGTGGCCGAGCTGCTGGCGACCATCCAGCGCATCAAAGGGGAGGGCGACTATCAGGCCGCCCGCGAGCTGACCGAGCGTTACGCCGTGCGCATCGACCCGGCGCTGCGGGACGAGATCGTCGCCCGCGCCCGGCAGGCCGGCGTCCCCTCCTACGTCGCCTACGTGATGCCCGACGTCGTGCCGGAACGCGCCCTGACGGGCGAGGTGTGGGACGTGCGGCTCGCCTACACTTCCGACCTGGCGACGCAGATGCTGAAGTACTCCGGCAAGCTGCCCCTGGAAGAGCCGACCGCGGCCCCTTCACCGGCCGGAAAAGGCCGCTGAGAGCGCGGTTCCGCCGCCCCGCCTTCCGTCCCGTTCGCATGGCCCGTCGCGGCACGCTGACCTATATTGGACGTGGCCGCGCTCTCGTGCGGCGTCAGGTGTGTCATGCGGCCGACTCCCTTCGATGCGCTCAGGTGTCCATGGTACGCGCTCACCCTCCTCGTGGCGGTGCTCGTACCGCTCCTGTCCGGCTGCCTGATGTTCCGCCGCTACGACATGACCCGCATCCACCGTGAGGCCGCCGCCATGCCGCGCAATCCGGTCATCGTCCTGCACGGCTTCCTGGGCAGCCGGCTGAAGAACCGCCATACGCAGGAGTCGGTGTGGGGCCGGGTCGTGAACGCCATCCGCCGCGGCAAGCCGGACGACCTGGCGCTGCCCATCGACCGTCTGCCGCTGAGCGAGAATCGGGACGACCTGGTGCCCTACGCCATCTGCGACACCGTGATGGGGGTGAAGTTCTACGGCGCGATCCTGGACGCGCTGCGGAACGTGGGGGGCTACAGCCTCGGCGACATCAACAACCCGCATCCCGGCGATTCCCTGTTCATCTTCAACTACGACTGGCGGCGCGACAACGTCGAGTCCGCCATCGCGCTCGGGCGGGCGATCCGCAAGATCAAGACCCGCCTGAAAGCGCCGGACCTGCGCTTCGACATCGTGGCCCACAGCATGGGCGGTCTCCTGGCGGAGTACTATCTCCGGTACGGCACGGTCGACGCGCTGGACGATCGCTCCGCGGTCACGTACGCGGGGGCGGCGGACATCGGACGGATCGTGGTGATCGGGACGCCGCACCGCGGCACGATGTCGGCCTTCCGGATCCTCAACAACGGGATCTCGCGGACGCTGTCGCCGCGCGACATCTTCACCATGCCCTCGGTCTACCAGCTTCTACCGGACGACCCGGGCGGGCATTTCATCGACATGGAGGGACAGCCGGTCGCCGTGAATCTGTACGACGCCGCGACCTGGGTCCGGAACCACTGGGCGATCTGGAGCCCGCACGTCGAAGGCGATGTGCCGCCCGGTCCGCAGGCCGAAGCGTTCCTGCAGGCGGTCCTCGATCGGGCGCGCGCCTTCCACGAGGCCCTCGATCGACCGGCGCCCGGGGCTCCGCCGGCGGTGCCGATCCACCTGTTCGGCTCCGATTGCGTCCCGACCCTCGATCGCGTCGTCCTCGACGTCACGTCGGAGGGGGTCCAGCCCCTGTTCAACGACGGCACGGCGCCGTTCCGCAACGCCCGCGAGCTGGAGCGGCTGATGCTCTCCCCCGGCGACGGGACGGTCACCGCCGAGTCGCTCACCGGTCTGTCCGCGGCGCCGCCTCCGTCGCGAACCACCTCGACGTTCTTCTTCTGCGCCACCCACGGGCTCCTGCCTGCCAACCGCGGCTTCCAGGACAACCTCTTCTACGTGCTCCTGGGAGACGCCCCACGCCGACCGGCGGTGGTGCCGGCCGTCGCTCCCGCCATGCAGGGTGGATAGGTCCTTCCGGCCGGCGGGCTACGGAATTGTCGCTACGAAAAAGAAACGGGCCCGGAATCGGGCCCGTTCGCATGTTGCGTGTCGTTCGGCTAGACGCGGGGCGCCGAGGACGACACCGCCGCAGTGGCCACGGCGACGCCGGTGCCGCGCGCGGAGATCTTCAACATCAGCTTGAACAGCAGCGATAGGGCCAGCGCCCCCGTGCCGAGACCGAACAGGACGCCCAGGAAAATGACCACGAACAGCAGGAACATGTCCATAACCCCGTCATCCCTCCCGCACAAAACCGGGGGTGGCGTGGGCCGCCACCCCCATGATCCATTCCGCCCGAAGCGCGACCGCAAGGCTAATATAGGCGTCCCGCTTCGTCAAGCAAGTTGAGCAGAATCCGTACTCAATTCTGATCCGTTGCGGAGGGTTCTGTCGCGCTGGTCGGCTCCACCGAATCGTCATCGACGCTGCCGCCGAGCCGGGACAGGTTGCGTTCCGCCGCATCCGAGCCGCCGCTCTTGACCGCGGCGCGATACGCCACGATCGCCTGGTCCTTGCGCGCCGTGCGCTCGTAGGCCATTCCAAGATTGTTCTGGAAGATGCCGACCCCGGGCTTCAGACGCACCGCCTCCTCCAGGAACGGCACGGCGTCGGAGAACTTGCCGGCCTCGATCAGCGCGTAGCCCAGGTTGTTCCGGGCATAGGCGTTGGAGGGATCCTGATCGACCGCCGTCCTGAACGCCTCGATCGCCTCGTCTTTACGGCCGAGATTCAGAAGCGCGCGACCGCGCACGTTGCTGGCCGACGAGTCGCCGGAGTCGATGGCGATGGCCTCGTCCGCCGCCTTCAAGGCGTCTTCGAAGCGTCCCACATCGCTCAGGGTCCGCCCGAGATTGACGCGGGCCTTCACCGACTTGGGATCGAGCGTCGCTGCCCTGCTCAAGGAGACGATCGCGCCGTCCAGATCCCCGTCCTTCCACAGGGAGATTCCCAGGAGATAGCTGGGATAGAAGCGATCCGGGTGCCCGTCGACCTCCGCCTGCAGGTAACGCGACGCCGACGCGAAGTCGCCATCGCGGAAGTACGCCTCACCCTTTCCGTAGTACGTCTCGCCTTTCTGCAGCACGAGACTCTCGGTCACCGACGCGGGCACTCCCCCGGTCGGGGCCAAACCCTGCGGCGCGACGGGGCCGGCGACGGCGCTGGACGTCGCGCCCGCGCCCTGACCCGGTCCGGTCGACGACGAACCCTCGGCCGCTCCTCCCGACGCGAGCCTCGCCGGAACCTCGCCCGCCGGTCGCCGATGGCTCGCGCTGATGACGACGATCCCCGCGGCCGCGACGACGATCGCCGCGCCGCAACTGCTCACGATCAACCTGCCTGTTCTGCTCATGCTCATGTGTGGAACCTCCTCGCCCCTCATTAGCGAGACCGGTGCCACCCGTCGCGCCGCGCGCGATCGACCACGGACTCTCAACGGTGTCAGACGGTTAGGGTGTCCCCGGTGGCCGCACGGGACGCCATGGTGCGAGAGCGGGAGCACGCCCCCGTGTCCGGGAGAACACACTCCGCCGCGGCCCCGCCACGCTTCGGGGCCGCGCGGACACGGAGTTGTCCGCTCACTCCGGCGGCTGGATGCCGAGCCCCTTCAGCTTGCGATACAGGTGGCTGCGCTCGAGACCGAGCTCGCGCGCGGTCCTGGCCATCTGCCAGCGATTCCGCTCGAGCGCTTCGAGAAGGATGGCGCGCTCGGCCCGCCGCAGACTCTCCTTGAGCTTGGCCCGCGTCGGCGGGTCCGAGGCGGCCGGACGGACCGCCGGTGGGGCGGGCGCCGGGGCGGGACGGGTCACGGGCAACGGCAGGACGGCCCGTGCCTCTTCCTCGGTGAGTCGCTCCCCCGCCGCGCCGAGAGCCAGCCGCTCGACCAGATTGCGCAGCTCGCGCACGTTGCCGGGATAGTCGTGGCCCTGGAGAAGGGCGATCGCCTCCTCGGAAAAGCCGCGCGCGCGCGTGGCCCCCTCGCGTCGCGCCTCCTCCAGGAAGCACGCCGCCAGGGCGGCGATGTCCTCCCGCCGATCGCGCAGGGGTGGGACGGCGATCGGCAGGACCGCCAGCCGGTAATAAAGATCCTGCCGGAAGGCGCCCGCGGTCATGGCGGCGTGCAGGTCGCGGTTGGTGGCGGCGATGATGCGCGCGTCGACGCGCACCGGCGCATCGCCGCCCAGCCGCTCGATGGTCATGGTGTCGAGCGCGCGCAGGAGCTTCGCCTGCAGCGACGGCGGGATCTCGCCGATCTCGTCGAGGAAGAGCGTCCCGCCGGAGGCTCGCTCGAACCGGCCGATCTGCCGGCGCAGCGCTCCGGTGAACGCACCCCGCTCATGGCCGAACAGCTCGCTCTCGAACAGCTCGGCCGGCAGGGCCGCGCAGTTGACCGCCACGAACGGCCCGTCGCGTCGCGCCGATTCGGCGTGGATCGCCAGCGCGACCAGCTCCTTGCCGGTGCCGTTCTCTCCCGTGATCAGCACCGCCCCGCCGCCCGCCGCGGCGCGCGCGATCTCGCGCCTCAGCGCCTGCATCGCCGGGGAGCCGCCGGCCAGACGGTGCACCGGTGCGAGGGCCCGCCGCAGATCGCGGTTCTCCCGCTGCAGCCGGCAGAGACGCAGGGCGTTTGCGGCGCTCACGAGAAGACGCTCGGGGTCGGGCGGCTTCTCGAGGAAGTCCTGCGCGCCCTCCTTCACCGCCTGGACCGCCTTCTCGACGCTGCCGTGGCCGGTGAGCACGATGACCGGGGCGTCGTGACCCATCGAGCGCATCTCCTGCAGGACGGCGAATCCATCCCGCCGCGGCATCTGCAGGTCGAGGATCAGCAGATCGATCTCGTCCCGCCTCAGGATCGCCAGCGCCTCGTCGCCGTCGGCGGCCGCCAGCACCCGGTGCCCCTCCAGATCGAACAGGCGCTGGACCGAGAGGCGGATGTTCTTCTCGTCGTCCGCGATCAGGATCGTCGCCACGCGCCCTCCTCCGGCCCGCCCCACGGCAGGACGATGACGATCTCGGCGCCCCCCTCGGGACGGTTGCCGGCCTCGATGCGGCCGCCGTGGTCCAGAACGATGCGACGGGCGATCGCCAGCCCCAGACCGGTCCCGCCGGGACGCGCCGAGACGTACGGCTCGAACAGACGGCGCCGCACCTCCTCCGGCAGGCCGGGACCGGTGTCGCGGACGCAGATCTCGGGGCCGGCGGCTCCGGCGCGCGTGCTCAGCGTGATCGTGCCGCCCGCCTCCCCCATCGCCTGCAACGCGTTGCCCACGAGATTGTGGATCACCTCGCTCATCCGATCGGGGTCGATCGCGACGGGCGCCAGGGCGGGGTCGAGATCGGTGCAAAGGGTCGCCCGCGCGCTGTTCTCCGCGAACAGCGTCAGGGTCCTCCGGATCACGGCGTTCAGATCGGTCGGACGCGGGCGCGGCACCGGCAGGCGCCCGAAGCGGGAGAAGTCCTCCAGGATGCTGCGCATTCTGGCGATCTCCTCACGGATCGTGCGCACCGCCTCCTCGAAGGCGGCCTCGAACTCGAGCGGGCGCGCCTGCCGGGTGCGCACGAGCCCCTCGAGAGTCAGCGCGATCGGCGACAGCGGGTTCTTGATCTCGTGCGCCACGCGCCGCGCCACCTCCTCGGCCGCCGCCAGCCGCTCGGTCTGCCGCAGGCGCTCGCGACTCTCCGCCAGGCTGCGGGCCATGCGGTTGAACGCGGCTCCGAGGGCGCCGACCTCGCCCGGCCCCCCGAGGTCCGCGAGCGGCTCGTAGCGCTCCTCGGCGATCCGGCGCGACATCTCCTCGAGACGGCGCAGGGGGCCCGTCACGCCGCGGGCCAGCGCCGACCCCAGGAGCAGCGAGCCGAGGATCCCGGCGGCGACGACCGCGAGGGCGATCGACCCGAGCGCCGACGACAGGAGCGCGAGCCGCGCGAGGGAGACGGCCGCCACGAGCGAGCCGACGGCGCCTCCCAGCCGGTCGTGCAGCGGGATCATCCGGAAGGTATGCGGCTCCCCGCGGACGTCGAGAAGACCGCGTTCGGGCCCGGCGCCGGCCGGCGGCACGGGGAGAGGATTGGCGGGATCGCTGGCGGCCAGGATGGCGCCGCCCCGGTCCAGCAGAATCGCCTTCACCGTCCCGCCCGGCGAGAGCCTCCGGAGGAATTCGGCGTCGAGAAAGCGCCCCCCGACCAGGTGCAGCCTGGAGCCCGCCAGGTCGACCGGGCGCCGCGATTGCAGCGTGAGCACGCGGCCGATCCCCGGAGTGATCTCCTCCTCGAGGAACGACGAAGAGGATTCGGGAAGCTGGAGCCGGGCGCGCTCGACGCGCCCGACGTCCTGAGGTGCATGACCGGAGGCCAGCACCACCCCCGTGGCGTCGAGGATCGACAGGCAGTCGAGCCCCCCGTCCTCCATCAGCCGGTGGAGCTCCTCGGGAGAATCGAAGGGCATGGGATTCTCCGCCCGGCGGGCGGGCGGATTCCGGTAGCGGGGATCGTCCAGGAGCAGACGGGAGACGGTGGAGAGCGCGTCGCCGGCGTCCTTGCCCTCGCGCTCGATGGCGGCATCGAACTCGGAGAGCGCGTCCTCGATGCGCCGTTCGTCCTCCGACCGGACGAGACCGAGCACGCGGTTCCGGATGATCCAGACGACGGCGCCCGGCGGCACCACGCTGAGGAGCAGGAGGAGGGCGGTGATCCGGGCGCGCAGTCCCAGCCTCATGAGGTCCGACGATATCACGCCGCGGGAGGACCCGCGCGCTGTCGGCCCCCGGCCCGGCCCTCCGGGCGGTTCAGTGAATCTCTGACTTCAGGGACTTCCCCGCGGTGAAGCGCACGACACGACGCGCCGGTATCTGGATGGGGGATCCCGTCTGCGGATTCCTGCCCGTGCGGGCCCTTCGCCTCGTGACGGTGAACGTCCCGAAGCCGACCAGGCTGGCGCGTTCCCCCTTCTTGAGGGTCTTGGTGATGTGCTCCAGAAGCGAATCGATGACGCGTGCCGCCTGCACCTTCGTCATCTTCGTCTCCCGCGCCACCCGGGCGGTGAGTTCTGCCTTGTTCATTACGACACCTCCTGGAACTCCCGATGCAGAAACCTAGTGTATTCGGAACGTCAATTTGGGCGCTTATAGCAAATGCACCCCACCCTGTCAATCGAGGTTCACACCCCCATTTTTCGGAGGAATTCCAACCCCTTTTCGCGCGCGCAAAGAATCGGCACCGGACGCGGAGAATGCGCGGTCGAGAGGGTCGGAGCGGTGGTCCCGACGCCGCCCCGCGGCGCAGTCCGCGAGTCCCGTCGCCCTTCGGGCCGGGACCGGAAACCGGCGATCCAGGGGGATGGGCGGGGGCGGCTATAATGGGTTTCGGGCCGGCGCACCGCGGGGCCCGCTGCATCTCGGAGACGAACATGTCGACGCTGTTTCAGATCGAATTGCCGCGGCGACGCCGCGGCGGCGAGAACGCCGCGCCGCGCAGCCTGTTGAAGCCGCTGGCTCGTCGCGTGGGTCGGGCCATCCAGGACTACGGACTGATCCAGGACGGCGACCGGATCCTGTGCGCCATGTCGGGCGGCAAGGATTCGTACGCCATGCTCCACCTGCTCGATTACCTGCGCCGCCGCGCCCCCGTCCGGTTCGAGCTCCTGGCCGTCACCGTCGACCAGGGCTACCGGGGCTTCCAGACGAGCGTCCTGGAGAAGTTTTTCCAGGAGAAGGGCTACGCGTACCACATCGAGCGGACGAACATCGCCGAGGTGATCGACGACACCATGCCGCTCGGCGACACGCACTGCTCCATGTGCGCACGTCTCCGGCGCGGGGTCCTCTACCGTCTGGCGCCAGGCCTCGGCTGCAACAAGATCGCCCTGGGTCATCACGCCGACGACCTCCTCGAAACGCTCCTGATGAGCCAGTTCTTCAACGGCGAGATCTGCTCGATGCCGCCGATCCTTCGGGCGCGCGACGGGAAGAACACCGTGATCCGCCCTCTGTGCTATGTCTGGGAGGACGAGATCGTGCGGTTCGTCGCCGAGGTGGGCTTCCCGGTCATCTGCTGCGCCTGTCCCGCCTGCGGAGACAATTCGCTCAAGCGCAAGCAGATGAAGCTTCTGCTGCAGCGGCTCGAGAGCGATCACTCCGGCATCAAGGCCTCCCTCCTGCGCGCGCTGTCGAACGTCCGGGCTGGACATCTGCTGGATCGCCGTTTCCTTCAGAAAATGCCCGACGAGCGTGTGGGTGGTGGGGGCGGGCTCATGCAGGGAGAGGAGGGCTGAGGGGACCCCAGTCCTGCCTCCAGGCGAGGACCTCCTCGGGGCGGTAGCGTCGGGGCGCGACCGCCACGGCCTGGGCGGGGGTGGTGCGGGTCCTGTTGGTGATGGGGCGGCAGTAGTTCGACCACAGGGTGGCGATGTGGAGATGGGCCTGGAGGCAGACGCGTCGTTTGGTGACGCACCAGGTGCGGCGGCGCAGGCGGGCAAGGAAGTGACGCAGCCGGGCGTTGGTGTGATTGATGGGGAACAGGGGGTTGCCGCGGTCGCGACGCGCCGAGGCCGAGTGGGTGCGCCAGACCAACGCGTCGCCGAACAGGTGGGTGCCGACTTGTCCGTATAGAGGCTTGCGATCGGACTCGAGGACGATGGGAGGCGATGCGACCTGGCATAAACGGCTGAGGACGGTGTGGACGGCGGCGCGGGAGAGCGAGGGGCGGCGGCCGTGGAGGGCTTCGTGCTCGGCGCGGCGCCGGCGCTGCCGGGGAGTCAGGCGCCCTTTGCGCCGCAGCGGACCGACCGCCGTGGCGACGATGAACAGGGAGGAACGCTCGATGAGCACCGGGACGGTGACCGGTTGGTAGCGGTTGGCCTCGAAGCTCTCGAGCTCGTCGAGCTGGAAGGGACCGGAGAGGGTGGCCGTGGCCAGCCGGTTGGCCTGGAACTGGGCGGCGTGGCGGGCGAGCCAGCCGAAGCGGCGCTCCACGGTGCGCCGTGCGACGCGCAGGACCCGGGCCGCCTGGCGCAGGCCGACGCAGGCGACCATGAGGTCGAGGCAGGCGGAGTTGAGGAACGGCTTCTTCTGGCGGCGGTCGGCGCGGAAAGTCTGACGCGAGAAGCCGCGGTCGCACAGCCGGCAGCGGAATCGGGGCACGGAGTGATTGCGGCACAGAGGACGATAGAAGCCCGCGCGCGTAAAGAAGCCGACCACGACCTGCTGGTGAGCGCGACAGTCAGTGTAGGGACAACGGACGGGAGTGAACACGAGACCTCCACGCGACGCGGGGAGGCTCTAAACTGAAAGAAGTGTGCCAAGCGCCGAGGGGGCCCGGGCGCCGAGGATCGCGCGCCTGTTTAGACGCTGCGGGGATCGCGCAAGCTTCACCTGCGACCGAGGCTGAACGCGATCAGCGAGCAGCCGTTCGCTTCCGTACACCCACCCGCATGCTTGTCGGGCATTTTCCAAAATGGGGCGATGGCCCCAAACCTCCGGGTCCACCGCCCCGACGCGGGCAGACAGAACACCCTGCCCGTGGGAGGGAGCAAAAGCCGGTCGCTGTCAGAACACGTCCTGGCTCGCCGCTAACCAGAATGGCCCTGAAAACTCAGCGACCGTTTTAAAGCCTTTGGTTCCGGAATGACCTTGCTATTACGCCATCAACCTACGGTCAATTTTGTAATTGTCAAGGAAAAAAATAACGCGCCATTCTCCTCCCAGGCCGCGACCATTCGACCGGGACAATGATTCTCCTACTGGTCGAAGCGCACGATCGTTTCCGCTTCGATGCGCGTGATCGAAGTCGCCCCGGATGGCGCAGTCGCGGCGGCCGGTCTGGGCGTCGCGCCGGCCCGCGGCGGCTTCGCCGTGCCACGCCTGTCCGAAGAGCGTGAGGATGGAGGGGTCGGGGCCGGGTCCGGCGCCCGAGCGTCGGAGCCCGCCACGATCTCCGCCGCCAGGTCGGCGAGGGTTGCGCGCACGCGATAGCGGCCGGCCGATGGGACCGGTCCGACGGTGAACTCGTAGCGGCGGACTTCACCCGGCATCAGGACGATCATCTGCTCGGCCAGGGACGACGAGAGTGCGGCACGCCGGTCGCCCGAGGAGGCGCCCGGCGGACGAGTGACCTCGTCCGGGAAGGACGGAACCGCGACGTCGATTCGTCCGACGCGCACGATCGGACCGCCGGCGGGCGGCGCGATGACGACCGGTCGAGCCGAGGCGTCCCTCACCTGAAGCCGACACGGGACGCGATCGCTCGGGCGCGGGGGCTCGTCCGGCTGGCAGGTCACCTCCGCCTGAACGTCGTCGGGCGAGCGCCTGACCAACGCGCGCAGGTCCGCGAGCGCGGGTTCTCCGATCAGCGCGAGCAGCCGGAGCCCCTCCAGGCGGTGCGGCGGGTAATCGCGCCCGGCGTAGTCCCGCGCGCGCGCGATCCCCTCCCTCAGCCACTCGTCGCGCGGCTCGGCACGGTGCTCGACGTACCACTGGCGCCAGCGCGACAGGGCGTTGCGCCGATCGTCCTCCGTTCCCGCCGGATCGTAATGGAAGGACTGGCAGGTGATCTGCTGCAGCGCGCGATGCGCGCTGTCGCCGATCCTGCGGGTCCCCTGCTCCGAGACGATCCGGCGCGGATCGGTCAGGCGCGCCAGCAGGTACGGCACCGCGTCCGGCATCAGGTGCCGCCGGGTCGCCTCGATGACGGCGTCGGTCACCCAGGCGTCCGAGTCGTCCAGATAGGCGCGGTAGGAGGCGAAGTCGGAGCAGCCCGCGTCGGCCAGCGCGCGGACGGCGTGCTCGCGCACCCGGCCGTTGCGGTTTCCCGCGTAGGACGACAGCGCGTCGCAGGGCCGCCGGCCTCCAGCGCGGAGCGCCTCCAGTAGCTCCGGTCGCACCTGTTCGTAGTCCTCCGCCGCCAGGAGCGTCAGGACCGCATCGGCCTGTGGAGGCGACGATGCGGCGGCGAGGGCGTTCGCCGCCAGCGCTCCCGCCAGCGCCAGTCCGAAACCGGCCCACCACGCTCTACGGGTGGCCTCCTGGACACCGGGGAATGCGGATCGTGTCAAAAACTTGCCTCCTCGTTTTGCGGCATATATATATTGGTCGGGATGCGGCAGACAAGGCCAGGGAGCTGCTCCCGGTCGCCTTGACGCTCCTCGGACCGTGTGTTAGAGTCCGCGCCATCGCAGCGAGAACGGTCTCGAGTGATCCCGTGAGGAGCATCGGCTCCTCATGTGTCCTTCCCGCAGTCGCCCGATCGATGCACCGGGCGATCGACGCATGACCCGCCACCCCACGAGGTGGCTGTCTGTCGAGCGGGGATCAACGATCCACCCGGAACCCACCGGGTCATTCAGGGAGGTCTCCATGTGGGACAAGAGAGACGCCAGCGGTCGCCCGAGCGAGTCACCCGTTAATCCCGTCTACACTCCGGACGCTTCGAAGGGAGGCCGCATCGTGAACATTGGACCGTCAATCTTCATCAAGGGCGAGCTGCAGGGCGATGAGGACCTCACGATCGATGGCCGCGTCGAGGGAAAGATCGAGCTGCGGGATCACAATCTGACCATCGGACCCAACGGGAAGATCAAGGCCGACCTGCACGCGAACACCATCGTGATCGCCGGTGACGTCCAGGGCCACGCCTTTGCCAAGGAGCGCGTCGAGATCGCGCCGACCGGTCGCTTGAACGGCGACATCGCGGCTCCGCGCATCACCATCGCGGACGGAGCGCACTTCAAGGGCAGCGTCGACATGGAGCGCACCTCCGACACGACGCGCAAGACCGCCGCTCCGGTGAAGTCCGAAGAGGTCCGCCGGATCCCCGAAATGAAGGACGAAGTGAAGCTCCAGGGCTCCCGCCTGTAGCGGCCGGCGTCCAGGGACCCGCTCCGGCCTGACCGGACGGGCCCCCCGCCCCGGAGCCGGAGGCTCCGGGGCGCGGAGACCGGGGCGCGGGAGGTGCGGCGTCTCACGTCGCGCCCACCGGGACCCCGGGAGGGCGAGTCGATGCTGCATCTGTTTCGAAAGCTCGGCGTGCAGGACGGCGTCCCGCTCGACGGCGTGGCGGGAGGCGTCGGCGTGTCGCACATACTCGCCAAGTTCCTCAAGCGCCTGCGTCATATGCAGAAGCCGCATCTCCTGGATCTCGGACGGCTCTCCGGCTCCAATATCGAGTTCTTCGCGCAGCGCGGCTGCCGGGTGCACGTCGAGGATCTGCTCCTCTCCCTCGAGACGTCGCCCGCCGCCGACGAGCGCCCCGATTCCGGCGGCGACGTTGCGGCGCACGACGAAGCGCCGGCCGGCCGGGGGATCGTGCGCGCCAGCGACGCCGCGGCGCCACCGGC
>JACXTT010003898.1_pt1 | contig 22523 bp, 18 predicted proteins | sample 9270951 | NCBI WGS metagenome assembly JACXTT01 (sample SAMN15532306, study PRJNA645909) | rock metagenome | isolation source: weathered quartz diorite | place: Puerto Rico | collected 2017-06-21
TTCTCGCTTGCGCTCTGCGGCGCGCCGACCTCGAGACCCACGGTCTCGAGCTCGCGCTGCAGCGCCTCGGCCTCGTCCTCGTTGAGCTCGTGCTCGAGGACGAACGCCTCGAGCTCCGCAGGCTCGATGAAGCCGCGCTCCTCCGACCGCTCGATGAGCGCTCGAATCTGCTCGGACTCGAACAGTTCCATCAATTGGTTCTGCGTCAAGCTCGTTTCAGTCCTTTCGGTGCCGCTGGTCGCTTCTCGCTGTAACTATCTGTACGCAGTCTAAACCGGTTTTCCTGTCTTTTCCAGGGGATGCAGCGTTCGCCAGGTGTCACGAACTCGTAACGAATGCGCCGGTATCAGTATTCCGCTGCAGGTCGCTAGAGCGGTTTGATCGCGCACCAACTAAGCCGTGACGGCACGCACATGATACGACGCCTGGCGGCGCGCTTGGTTAGGGGACTGTTAGCTTCGCGAACGGCGTTTTGGGCGCTTGCCCGGACCCGCGGCGCGCCGCTCGGCCAGAAGCTCCTGCGCCCGCTCCACGGTCAGCGACTCGACGTCGTCACCGCGTCGCAAACTTGCATTGGTCTCGCCGTCCGTCACGTACGGCCCGAAGCGGCCGTCCTTGACGACGATCGGCTTGCCGCTCGCTGCGTCCGCGCCGAGCTCTCGAAGCGGCGGCGTCGGTCCTCCTTGCCCTCGGCCTCTCCTGACCTTCGGCTGCGCGAGGAGCTCGAGTGCCTGTTCGAGCGTGAGCGTCAGCAGCTGTTCCTCGCTCTCGAGCGAGCGGGTCTCGGTCCCCATCTTCACGAACGGGCCGTAGCGGCCGTTCTGCGCGACGATCTCGACGCCCTCCGGCCCTGTGCCCAGCACGCGCGGAAACGACAGCAGGCGTAGTCCGTCCTCGAGCGTGATCGTCTCGAGCGACATCGTCTTGAACAGCGAGGCCGTTCGCGGTCTCTCCGTGGCGCCCTCGGGGAGCAGCTCGGTCACGTAGGGCCCGTAGCGTCCGTTCCGGGCGGCGATCTCGCGTCCGGTGGCGGAATCCGTGCCGAGGACGCGATCCGCGGACGGTGTCGCAAGGAGCTCCTCGGCCCTCTCGACGGTCAGCTCGTCGGGCGCCATGTCGTCGGGGACGCTGGCTCGCTCGTCACCGCGCTCCAGGTACGGGCCGTAGCGGCCGACGCGGAGCACGATGTCGTTCCCCAGCGGCAACGAGTTGACGGCGCGCGCATCGATCGCGTCGAGATGGTCGGTGACCAGCGCGTGGAGACCCTCGCCGTCGTGACCCGTCCCGTAGTAGAAGCGGCGCAGCCAGTCCACCCGCTGCTCGTCTCCGGCCGCGATCCGGTCGAGGTCGTCCTCGAGACGGGCCGTGAAGTCGTAGTCCACCAGCTGGTCGAAGTGCTGCTCGAGCAGGCCGACGACGGCGAAGGCGATGAACGTGGGAACGAGGGCCGTCCCCTTCTTGAAGACGTATCCGCGGTCCATGATCGTGGCGAGGATCGAGGCATACGTCGACGGCCGGCCGATGCCCCGCTCCTCGAGCGCCTTGACGAGCGTCGCCTCCGTGTAACGCGCAGGCGGCGTCGTCTCGTGGCCCTGCGGCTCGAGCGCGAGAACGTCCAGGGTGTTTCCGGGCTGCAGCGGCGGCAACCGGCGCTCGTCGCCGTTCGCCGCGGCATCCTCGTCACGCCCCTCCTCGTAGGCCGCGAGGAAGCCGCGGAAGGTGATGACCGTACCGGAGACCCCGAACTCTGCGTCCTCTGCCGAGCTCGACGTCGCGCCGAGCCGCACCGAGACCGTGTTGCCGCGCGCGTCCTCCATCTGGGAAGCGATCGTCCGCATCCAGATCAGCTCGTAGAGCGCCAGCTCGTCCCTGCGGACCTCGCGCGAGATCTGCTGCGGTGTCCTGAACGTGTCGCCTGCTGGGCGCACGGCTTCGTGCGCCTCCTGCGCGTTCTTGACGCGCCGCTCGTACCGGCGCGGCCGCGCCGGGACGTATTCGGCTCCGTAGAGCTCGGTCGCCTGCGCCCGTGCAGCGGCGAGGGCGGACTCGGAGAGCGTCGTCGAGTCCGTGCGCATGTAGGTGATGTAGCCGGACTCGTAGAGCCGCTGTGCGACCCGCATGGTCGTCTGGGCGGAGAAACGGAGCTTCCGGCTTGCCTCCTGCTGCAGCGTTGACGTCATGAACGGCGCCGCCGGCTTGCGCGAGTACGGCTTGTCCTCGACAGTGCGGACCGAGAAGGTCGATCCCTGCAGGCGCGTCGCGAGACCGCGCGCCTGCTCCTCGTCGAGACGCACGACGTCCGAGCGAAGTGTTCCGTCCTGTCCGAAGTCGCGTCCCTGGGCGACGCGACTGCCGTCGAGTGATACGAGACGGGCCGCGAACGAGCCTGGGTCGAAGGTCCCCTCGATGTCCCAGTACCCGGCCGCGACGAAGGCACGTCTCTCCCGTTCGCGCTCCACGACGAGACGCGTTGCGACCGACTGGACGCGGCCGGCCGAGAGACCCTGCATGACCTTCTTCCACAGCACCGGGGACACCTCGTACCCGTAGAGCCGATCGAGGATCCGCCGCGTCTCCTGGGCATCGACGAGCCGTTCGTCGATCGTGCGGGTCTCCTTGAGAGCGCGCCGAATCGCCTCGCGGGTGATCTCGTGGAAGACCATGCGCCGCACGGGTACCTTCGGCTTCAGGACCTCGAGGAGGTGCCAGGCGATCGCCTCACCCTCGCGGTCCTCGTCTGTCGCGAGCAGGAGCTCATCGGCGTCCTTCAGCTTCTTGCGGAGGTCTGCGACGACGTTTTTCTTGCCGGGGTCGACGACGTAGTAGGGCGTGAAGTCGTTCTCGACGTCTACCGCCAGGCGGCCCCACGGCTTGCCCTTGATCTCGGCCGGGATCTCGGCCGCCTTCGTCGGCAGGTCGCGGATGTGGCCGATGCTCGACTCCACGACGAACCCCTCGCCGAGATAGCCGGCGATGGTCTTCGCCTTGGCAGGCGACTCCACGATTACCAGTCGCGTCATGGTTGGCCGCGTACGTTAGCGCTGCGCTGGCGCGCTCCTGCGGCAGTCCCGTGATACTCCTCCGGATGAGCGTGCGCGAGCGTCCGTCACTGACCTACCTCGTCGTCGCGGGGTTGAGTTGGCCGATCCTGCGCGGCTTGTATCGGCTGAAAGCCGTCGGACTGGAGAATCTGCCTCCCCACGGAGGGTACGTGCTCTCCGCCAACCACACCTCGAACTTCGACCCCTGGCCGCTCGGCATACCGCTCTATCCCAGGCGTTTTCTGCGCTTCATGGCCAAGTCGGAGCTCTTCTGGCCTCCGCTCGGCTGGATCGTCAAGGGCGCCGGAGGCTTCAAGGTTCGCCGCGGCGAGAGCGACACGGAGGCGATTCGAACCGCGGAGGGACTCGCCCGCGAGGGGTACGTGGTCGTGATGTTCCCCGAGGGGACGCGACGCTCGAAGGGTCTGCGCAAGAAGCACATAGCGCGAGCTCACACCGGTGCAGCCAGGATCGCGCTCGCCGCCGGCGTCCCGCTCGTGCCGGCAGCCATCTCCGGAACAGACCGATTGCGCTTCTTCGCCCGTCTGCGTGTGGCGTATGGTGCGCCGCTCGACATCGATGATTTGCGTGGACGCCCCGCGGGCGAGGTGGCCCAGGAGGCGACCGACCGCTTGATGCGGGCCATCTACGCCCTCGAAGACTCCCTGACGTGAAGACGCCGCTGCTCGCGGTCGACGGCGACTCGCTCGCCCATCGTGCCTACCACGCGCTGCCGAGGACGATCCGCCGCCGCGACGGCGGGCCTGGAAACACGCTCGTCGGTTTCGCGACGATGCTGCTCAGGCTCTGGCAGACCGAGCGGCCGCGGGCCGTCGTCGTCGGGTGGGACACGATCGGGCAGCCGACGTACCGGAACGAGCTCCTTCCCGGCTATCAGTCGGGCAGGGAGTTCGACGACGACATCCTCGAGCAGCTCGACCTGCTCCCGAGTCTCGTCGCGTCGACCGGGATCGTGTGCGGCAAGCATGCGGGCTATGAAGCCGACGACTTCCTCGGAGCTGCGGTCGACCAGGAGGAGAGACGTCGCGGCACGACGCTCGTCGTCACCTCCGATCGCGACGCGTTCCAGCTCGCGAGCATGACGACGACGATCCTGCAGCCGACGAAGGGTGTGAGCGAGCTGCGGCGGGTGGGGCCGGCGGAGGTCCGCGAGCGCTACGGCGTCGAACCGTCCCAGGTACCGGACTTCATCGCGCTTCGCGGAGATCCGTCGGATCGCATCCCGGGCGCGCGGGGAGTCGGCGAGAAAACCGCGGCCTCGCTGCTCGGCCAGTACGGATCGCTCGACGCGCTGCTCGCGGCCGGTCGCTTCGGCGCCGAGGCCGACGCCTTGCGGGCCTACCGGCATATCGCCACGTTCGACCGCTCCGCTCCGCTCCCCGAGATCGCGGATCACCAGCCGGACTGGGCCGCGGGCGCTGCTGCCGCCGATGAGCTCGGCCTGCGCGTGCTCGCCGGCCGACTCGAGGAGGCGGCATCGAGCCCCTGACCAACCCGACGCTTGCCGAGCTCCACCCGACCGGAGCGCATCCCGAGCGGCAGGAGCGCATCGCCGTCCTCGGGGGCGCGAGGGTGGATCGCACTGCGATGCCGGAGCAGCTCGTGCGGGCACACACCGCGGAGCATCTCGAGCGGCTGTCAGCGATCGACGGGCCGGTCCACCTCGACCCCGACACCGTTGCCTCCGAGACGTCCTGGGAGGCGGCGACGCTCGCCGCGGGGATCGCCATCGAGGCTGTCGACCGCGATGGGTTCGCGCTCGTTCGTCCCCCCGGTCACCACGCGCTCGCCGACCGGGCAATGGGGTTCTGTCTCCTGAACAACGTCGTCGTCGCGGCGCGCTACGCGCTCGGCGAGCTCGATCTCGCACGCGTTGCCATCCTCGACTGGGACGTCCACCACGGCAACGGCACGGAGGCGATCGTCCGTGACGACGAGTCGATCCTCTTCGTCTCGCTGCACCAGTGGCCGTTCTACCCGGGAACCGGCGGGCCCGGGACGACCAGCGGGAACATCGTCAATGTCCCGCTTGGCGCGGGATCGGGCGACGCGCAGTACGCCGCCGTCTTCGAGGAGATCGTCGAGCCGGCGATCGCTTCCTTCGCTCCCGATCTCCTCCTCGTCTCGGCCGGGTTCGACGCGCACGAAGACGATCCGCTGGCGGAGATGCGGCTCACCGCCGGCGGGTTCCGCGAGCTCGCAGCACGCGCTGCTCAGCTCGCGCCGCGGGTCGCTGCCGTGCTGGAGGGCGGCTACAACCTCGAGACGCTGCCCCTGTTGGTTGATGCAGCCTTGGAGGGCTTCTGTAGTGCTTGATCGACGATGTCGATCAAGCACTACGCGCTACCCCCTCGCGACAGCGAGACGCTCCAAGGCTTCCCGGCGCGACGAGACACCGAGCTTGCGCAGCAAGCTCTTGACGTGCGAGCGAACCGTGTGCTCGGAGATGTAGAGGCGGGCGGCGATCTCGTCCGTACCCAGATGCTCGTCGAGGAGCAGCAGCACTTCGACCTCGCGGGCTGAAAGGCGTTTGGCGATCGAGTCCGGGACACCGCCGCCGAGGCGCCCGCCTTCGCGCACCCGGTCGAGCAGCCGCCGCGCAACCTCGCCGGAAAGCGCGGCCTCGCCGCCGATCACGCCCCGGAGGAAGCCGGCGATCCGCTCGGGCGACTCCGTCTTGAGGAGATAGCCGGCCGCTCCTGCCCGGATTGCGGCTAGTAGGTTCTCCTCGGTACCGGACGCAGTCAGGACGACGACCTCGGTCTCGGGCGCGGCCTCGCGGATTCGTGGCAGCGCCGTGAGGCCGTCCATGCCCGGCATCGTCAGGTCGAGCAGCACGAGGTCGGGTCGCAGCTCCGAGGCGCGCTCGATCGCCTCGTCGCCGTCGTTCGCGTGGCCGGCGACGTCGAAGCCGTGCTGCGTCAGGAGCGACGAGAGCGCTTCGAGCGTGAGCGGATGGTCGTCGACGACAAGGACGCGCTCGTTCACAGGTCTCTCATCGGCAGGAACGCGTGTGCCGATGAGGGTCATGTGCACTCGTCACCTGCGCGTCCCGATGCCTATCGCTCCTGGCTCATCGGCGAGCTCGTGCTCGTCGGGTTGCTCGGAGCTGCCACCGCCTATCTGGCGGCGAGCTCGTCGCTGAACGGCTACGCACTGCCTCAGGCGCGCCTGGCGCTGGACACGACGATCGCTGTCTGCGCCACGATCGTCGCGATCCTCGCGTCCGTGCGCTTTCTCGTCGAAGGGCGGGCGCTCGACGTCCTGCTCGCGTCCGGCTTCCTCGCAGCTGGGCTCGGCACTCTCGCGTTCGAAGTTGCGCCGACGCTCGGCGGCTCCAGCCTCACGCCTGTCGAGTCCTGGAGTGGGGTCGGCTCACAGCTCGTCGCCGCGGGGCTCGTCGCGGTCGCACCGTTCGTGCACAGGCGGATCGGCTCTCGTCCGTACGCGCTCGGGATTGTCGGTGCCGTCACCGCGCTGATGCTGATCGCGACCGCGGTCACCGTCACCCTCGCCCAGCCGAGCCACGTGATCGAATCGGGCGGGAGGCACAACTTCCCGCTGACGCTCGCCTACGCGGCGTCGGCGCTGCTCGGGGTCGTCGCCGTCGTGGGCTTCGGACTGCGCTTCCGGGCGCACGGACGCGACCTCGACAGCTGGCTGACGCTGGCGCTGACGCTCACGCTCTTCGCCTCGCTGCAGGACGTGCTCTCGCCGGTTCTCTCGAGCCGTTACGTGCTACCGGGTGACTCCCTGCGCCTCCTCGCGTACGGCGTCCTGCTCGTGGGAGTCTGGCGGGCGATCAGCCAGGCCGAGTTCGGTCGTGCCGTCGCCGACGAGCGGGCACGCGTTGCGCGTGAGATTCACGACGGTCTCGCGCAGTACCTGTTCGCGCTGTCGACCCACGTGAGCATGCTCGACTCCGGTGCATCGCTCGAGAAGCTCCTGCCGCGCATGAAGGAGGCGACTGAATCCGCGCAGCAGGAGGCGCGGTTCGCCGTTCTCGCGCTCTCCTCGGCCAGCGGCACGGCGCCCTTCGACGCGGCGCTACGGCGCTATGTCGAGTTCCTCACGGCCGATGGCGCGCTCGACGTCGAGCTCGACGTCGACCCGGCGGTCTCGCTTGCCCCGGACGAGCAGATCGAGATCTTCCGCATCGTCCAGGAGGGCCTCGCCAATGCCGCGCGCCATGCCGGGGCGCGCCAGGCGGTCGTGACCATCGGCAGGCGCGCCGGGCGCCGCCTCGTGCGCGTCGAGGACGACGGTCGCGGCTTCGCCGGAGAGGAGAGCGCCGGCGGGCAAGGGCTCCGCAACATGAGGCGCCGCGCCGCCGCCATCGAGGGTGTCTTCCGGCTCGTGACGGAACCCGGGCGCGGCACAGCGCTCGAGGTGACGCTTCGCGTGTGAGGCAGCGGCCGGGCCGACGGCTCAGCGGCGCGAGCGGATCGCGCGCTCGTACGTCTCGATGGAGGCGGCAGCCGTCGTCTCGGGATCGAAGACCGTGGCGACCATCTGGCGGGCGTTCTCGCCCAGAGCGTGGCGTCGACCCTCGTCGGAGAGAAGCTCGACGACGGCCGCTGCGAGAGCCTTCTCGTCCCGAGGAGGGACGACGAGTCCGGTCCGTCCATGCTCGACCATCTCGGGGAGAATCCCCACGCTCGTTGCGATCACCGGCTTGCCGAAGGTGTAGGCGATCGGCACGACGCCGCTGACCGACCCATCGATGTAGGGCAGGACGACGAGGGCGGCGGCACTGACCAGCCCGGGGATCTCCTCGTCGGGGATGCGCTCGATCCGCAGGATGAAGTGCTCCGGATTGGCCATCAGGCGCCGGTAGCGCTCGAAGTCCTCCCCCGAGCCGGCGATCTTGATGCGCGCCTCGGGAACCCGGGCGCTGATCAGCGGCTCGGCCCGGATGAGGTAGTCCAGCCCCTTGTACGGCCAGATCCGGCCGTAGAACAGGATCAGGTGCGGGTCCTCGTCGACCACTTTGGCCACGTCCGCCTCCGAGAGCACGATGTCCGGTACCGGCGGGACCACGTCGATGATGTTCCTCGGCAGCCCGAGATCGGCCACGACGGCGTCCCTCAGCTGCTCACCGTGGACGATCACGCGATCTGCGCGCCGGTAGCCCAGATCCATGATCCACTGCGGTGTGGTGGCCGAATCGTCGTCGCCGAGGTGGTGGCGGCTCTCGTGGATGCTGACGACCACCGGGAAGCGCCGGAGCGCCGGCCAGGCGAAGTTGAACCAGAGATGACCGGCCTGGTAGTGGATCACGTCGGGCTCGAAGGCGCGGATTCGGCAGATCGCCGATCCGGTCGCGCGGAGCTGCCGGGCCGGTTGTCGCAGCCGCGGTGAGTCGAGCTGGAACAGCTCGACCGCCGGGTCGAGCCCAAACCTGAAAGGCTCTGAGATGTTCCGCGGCATCACCAGCAGCACCTCGGCGTGGCGCGCGAGACCGTTCGCAAGACGAATGCAGTACGGGCCGAAGCTGAACGAAAGGAGTGCGACCTTCACGAGGCCCTCCCGCTCGAGGGATCGGTCGCTGGGGGCAGCGTCGCCGGCATGGCGGCTAGGCTAGCCCGAGCCTCCGGACAGCGTTCCGGTGTGCCCGCACGGCGGTTTCACGCCAGCAGCCCATCATGCGCGTCTTCGTCACCGGAATCACTCGCCCCGTCGGCGGCGCGCTCGCCGACTGGCCCGAATAGCGTGACGGTGGCGGGAGGCCTCGCGGCGGAGGACCGGCTGCTACTCGAATGCTGCCGCGTCGAGGTCTCGGCGGACGGCGCGCAGCGGGCGGCGTCGCTGATCGCGAGCGGGCTCGACTGGGACTACGTCCTGGAGGCGTCGATCCGGCACGCCGTCTCACCCCTCCTCAAGTCGGGTCTCGACCAGGCTGCTCGGGCCGAGGCGATCGGCGGGCTCGTCCCGCCTGCCGTCTTCCACGATCTGGACGTGCTCTATCGAGGGAGCGCCCAGCGGAACCGGCGGCTTTACGCTGCGCTCGCCGAGGTCGTTGGTCGCCTGCGCGGCGCGGGCGTCGAGGCCGTGGGGCTGAAGGACGTTCAGCTCGCGGTCGAGATCTATCCGGAGCCGGCGCTCAGGCCGATGGGCGACATCGACCTTCTGATTCTCGAGGAGGACTACGACGTGGTGGCACGGGAACTCGCACGCCTCGGGTATCTGCCACGACCGAGCGCCGACGTCCCGTACACGAGGAAGTACGCCTTCGCACAGCATTTCCGGCGCCCGTCCGACGACGTCTGGATCGACGTGCAGTGGAACGTGATGCAGCGCGAATGGGACGTCTGCGGCGAAGGGTCGTTCACCTACGACGGCGCCGGCATGTGGCGTGACGCCGTGCCGATGCAGCGCGCCGGCTTCGAGCTTCGGGTACCGGCGCTCGAGGACATGCTGTTCCACCTCTGCCTCCATCTCGAGGGGCACGGCTACGCCGAGCTCGTGCTCTTCTGCGACATCGCGGAGCTCCTCCGTCGACAAGGCGGCGAGCTGGACTGGGACCGCGTGCTCGAGATCGCGCGTGGGTACGGCGCCGAGTCGGCGGTGTACTACGTCCTCCTGCTCACGGAGCAGCTCCTGGGCGCGGCGATACCGGCTGACGTGATGCGGTCGCTCGAGCCGACGTTCTTCCACGGTGGGCTCCTGGAGCCGCTGTTCGGCAACCTGACGTCGCTCCACCTCGCTCTCGATGAAATCCGGCTGGCGGTGATGCCGCCGCACTCGGTGCTCGACGACTACGAGCGTGTCTCGCGGCGGCAGGCAGCCCGTGCCATGCGGCTCGACCGCGAACTGCGCGTGTTGGCAGCGAGCTTCGTCTCGTCTGGAGGGCGCGTGATCCTCTTCCACGGGGCGCCGTCGACGCGCCTGTTTCCGGACCCGTCGCTTCCCGCGTTCGAGCCGCTGCACGCGTTCGTGCTCGACCACGATCTGCCCGCTCTCGAAGAAGCGCTGCGCGGCTCAGGATTCGCGGCGTCCTCGGACGGACTCGGCTACCGCGGCGTGTTCGAGGTCGTCTCCTCGGACCCGGTGCTCGCCGGCATGGTGGTGTCCCTCGCGGTCGACGTCGAGATTTCCAGCGACCTCTCGGCCTTCTTCGCCGACGCCGCCCCGCAGACGAACGTCCGCTCGGCCGTGCGCTCGCTTCGTGACCGTGTCGCGGGGTCCGAGCCTGACGACGAAACGGCGCACGCGAAGCTCGTCGTCCATCCGCTCGGTCCTGAGGACCTCATCGTCTGCGCCGCCGCTATCGCCGGCCGTGCAGACGCCGACCGGCTGTTCCGTCTTGCCGGCCTGGTCGAGGTCTTGCGGAAGGTGCCGCGCCCGACCAACGCTGAGCGCCTGCGGGAGCGCTCGCGGCACCACGGCGTCGAGCGCGAAACGGCGGCGGGTCTTCGAGCCGTTCGCGCGCTCGATGCCGATGCACCGAGCATCGAAGCTGTGGCCGCCACGATCCGTGCGCCGCGAATCCTCGAATGGGCGAGATACGGACCCTCGTCCGTGGCGCGCTATCCATGGCTGCGACCGGCGTACTACTTCGCCCTCTCAATGTTGGCGACGCGGGGTGCGACGGCGAAGCTCGCATACCTCGGGCGATCGATCGTCGGCATGCGGCGGCCGCACGCGCTCCTGCCGTCGCTCGCGCTGAAGGTCGCCGCGGGCGCGCTGCGCTCATTCGTCCGGCCGAAGCCCGCGCTTCGCGACTTCGCCTACTGGGTCGAGCCGGAGACGGCGAGACAGCTCTCGGCCACGTCGCGTGCGGCCGACCCGGGCGAGACGGGTTAGTGCCGTCTGCTTGCGACCGTCCTAGCCGGCGGAGCTGTCCGACTGCCAGAGGTGGAACGCGTTGCCCTCGCTGTCCTTGCAGGCCGCAAACCAGCCGTGCGTCGGTACGGGCATCTTGCCCTCCGCGCTCCCGCCCAGCTCCCGAACCTTCGCAAGGGACGCGTCGATGTCGTCGGTGTCGAAGTAGAAGTTCGGGTGTCCGCGCTCATCCGAGGCCATCAGCGCCGCGCCGGACCGGTCGGTGACCTGCGCCATGCGGTAGTCGATTCCGGGCATGCCGGAGTCCTGGAAGCTCCAGCCGAACAGCCCGCTCCAGAATCGCTGTCCGCGCTCGATGTCCTCGGTGGGAAACTCGACGTGAACGACCTCGCCGGCCATCTGTCATCTCCTCTCGCGTTGTCCCCTCTCTGGACGGGAACCTACCCGCACATCACGGTGCCGGAAACCTCGCCGGTATCCGGCTGGTGATCTCTGCGTGTCGAACCGCCCAAACGCCGAGGGGCCGCTGGCGCGGCCCCTCGGCGTCTTCAGTCCTTGTACGGATCGTGTACGTCCCGGCCCGCCATGGCGACGCCGATCGGGCGGAGCGTGTGCTTCACCCGGATCGAGCCGCGATGGGCGTCCAGCACCTCGGGGAGGCGCTTGTACGCCTCGGGCGCCTCGTCCGCGCCGCCGCCGACCAGCACGATGCCCTGCCGGCGCAGTCGCGTCTGCACCGCCGGCCAGTCGACGAGACCGGGCTTCACCTGCTCCTGCACCCAGACCTTCATCACGCGCGCTCCCGGATGGTCCGGGCACACGCCCTGGTCGAAGACGCGATCGCAGTCGCGGTTGCGACACGCGAGACGCTTGCGTCGCCGCACGCGGCCGGCCGCCTGTGAGCGGCTCATCACGCGCCCTGCCCCGTGAACAGTCGAGTAGAGCGCCTGCTCGTTCTCGGGCGACTCGACACCCTCGAGGATCACCGAGTCGTCACCCATCGAGCCGCCGACGAAGCCCTCCTGGCCCGGTCGCGCCGGTGTGCACCCCTTCCGGATCACCCAGTAGGCGCGGCCGAAGTGCATCTCCCGCCACGCGAAGTTGTGGTGGTTGTGCACCTCGTGCACGGCCTTGGAGCCGAGGATCTCGAGCACCTTCGCCACGACGACGTCACGGCCCGCGTACGCGTACGCACCTGCGAGTTCCATCGCCGCCACGTACGAGTCGCCGAGCTCCGAACCCGCCTCGAACAGCACCGGCGGCGAGTCCATCTCACCCTCGCGCGCGTGGCCGCCGAACGGCAGGCCCTGGGCGAGCGCGAGGAAGCCCGACGCGGTCTTGTGGCCGAAGCCGCGCGAGCCGAAGTGCACACCCACCCAGATGCGGCCCTGCTCGTCCTCCATCAGGTTGACGTAGTGGTTGCCGGATCCCACCGTGCCCAGCTGCGACTCGGCCAGCGGCGCCAGCTTGCGCTGAGGCTCGAACTCTGCGTTGCGAATGTGGTCGAGCGCGGGATGGTCGGTGCGCTCTGTGGCGGGAACGCCCATGCCGAAGGAGATTCGTCGTGTGATCTCGCCCATGACAGCCTCGACGCCGCCGAACTCGTCGAGATCTGCTCGGGTGAGATCCGTCAGCGCGGCCTTGTTGCCGCAGCCGATGTCATAGCCGACGCCCGACGGCGAGATGTAGCCCTCGTAGGCGATGCCGCCGCCGATCGGCTGACTGTAGCCCGGGTGGTGGTCGGCGCAGAGCACGCCGAACTCCGCATCGCCGGCCTGCATGCACCGCTCGAGCTGTGCGAGGCTGCGCTCGTCGACGGTGCCGAACGTCTTGACCTGCATCGCACTCCTCTCTCATCGGTATTGTCGCCGCCCCGTCGTGGCGGGGCGGCTGATTCACGCCCGGACGACCCGAAGCGCGCGGCGCTTCTCCTGCTTGCGCCGCTTCCGCTCGGCGAGCTCGCGCTCGCGCTGCTCGAAGAGCAGGCCCTCCGCCTCGAGGGCCTCGCGGAGGTGCTGCAGGGCCGGCACGAGCCTGGGACCTTGCGCAGCGGGTGTTCCTCAACTACCCGTTACGGCGGTGCGTTCGTGCTCTGGCGCTGCGCGGCCGACGTCACGTCGAACTCCAGGCTGATCGGGTTCTCGCAGACCGAGGGGGCAACTGATGCGGAGGGAGATAAGAAGAGTCCCGCAGGCCGCGGGACCCTCCTCTCACGGAGTGATAGGCGAGTAAAGCGCCGTCATCTCGGCCGCGGCTGCTGCGATTCGCTCGCGCAATTGCGTCGGTGCCAGCACCTCCGCGTACGCGCCGCAGGCGAGCAGGGCGTGGAAGGCGTGTTCGAGACCGTCGAACTGCGCGACGACGGTCGGCCGCTCACCGTCCTCGACGAGACGGGCTCCGCGGAGGTAGCGGACCTGGCTGCGTGGGACGCGCACGGTGACGTCGATCCTCGTGCGGCCACGTTCGAACGCCTCTGACCGCCGAGCCCAGGCGGCCGCGAGGTCGAAGCCTTCCGGTCGACCGCACGGTTCCTGGCGCTCGCGGGCCGAGACGATCCGCGACACGCGGTAGACCCGCTCCTCCCCGCGGCGCTTGGCGAGCAGGTACCAGATGCCGGCCTTGAGGACGAGGCCGAGCGGGTCCAGGCGGCGCGCGACGACGGTCGAGCCTTCGCGGTACCGAATGTCGAGACGGTGACCGCGCCAGAGCGCACCGGCGGCCACCGGCAGGTGCGGCACGCGATCCTCCTCGCGAAACCAGCCGCGCATGTCGACGTGGAAGAGCTGCTCGGCGCGGCCCGCTCGATCCTGCAGTTCGGGAGGGAGTGAAGCGAGGAGCTTCAGCCGCGCCGCTGCGAGCTCGCGACCGAGGCCGAGCTCCGCGGCCGGTCCCACGAACAGCGCCTCGGCTTCGCTCGCGTCGAGTCCCGTCAGCTTCGTGCGGTAGCCGCGCTCGAGCCGGTAGCCGCCCGCCGGCCCGCGTACGGAGACGAGCGGGACACCGGCTGCCTCGAGTGCCTGAGCGTCGCGCTGCACCGTTCGCGGGGATACCTCGAGTCGCTCGGCGAGCTCCGCCACGGTGAGCTGCCCGCGCGTCTGCAGCACGAGCAGGAACGAGACGAGACGGCTGGCCCGCATACCCCGAATCTATTTTAGAAATACGACAGAAGATGGCGTGATTGACGTCTACTGTTCCGGCCAGAATCGTGTTGCCGCCACGAAAGGAGGAGTGCACATGTCGGTGAAGCCCATTCCCGACGGGTATCACAGCGTGACGCCGTACCTGGCGCTGGACGATGCGGCCGGAGCGATCGAGTTCTACAAGCGGGCGTTCGGCGCCAAGGAGCGCATGCGCATGAATTCGCCCGACGGCAAGATCGGCCACGCCGAGCTCGAGATCGGAGACTCGCTCGTCATGCTCGCCGACTCGTTTCCGCAGTCGACGACCAGACCCCCGCGCGAGCTGGGCGGGTGCACGGGAGGCGTGTTCCTCTACGTCGAGGATGTCGACTCCGTCGTCCAGCGCGCGGTCGACGAGGGCGCGACGGTGACGATGGAGGTCGCCGACATGTTCTGGGGCGACCGGTTCGGCTCGATCAACGATCCGTTCGGCCATTCGTGGTCGCTCGCCACGCATGTCGAGGACGTCCCGCCCGAGGAGATGGCAGAACGCAGCAAGGCGGCGATGGCCGCCATGGCCGGCTGAGAAGAGCTACGGCTCAGCGGAAGAGCCCTGGCACGAGGGCTCTTCCGTGCGACCGTGATCGGCACGGAGAACGATCGAACGGTCGAGCCCGTCCGAGCCGATTGGAGGAGCGCGCCGTCACCCTGCTGCCGGCTCGAGGCGCCTCGAGAGTCAACCCGGCGACGGATCGCCCTCGACCAAGCGGGGGCGTAGCTTCGTCCCATCCATCCAGCGACCACGCAGGTGTCTCAGCACGCCAACGATCGGAACCGGAGCGCGACGCCGCGACACGCGCTCGCAGTGGTCGCCTTGGTGCTTTTTCTTCCCGTCGGCGGTGCGCACGACGCCGGCCGGTCGCCGCTGCCCGCCGGCTTCACGCTCGTCCACCGGGGTCCGTACGGCGGCAGCGTCTGGAAAGGAAGCATTGCGAATACGTACCTGCCGAGGGCGTGGCGCCCGACAGTTGTCTACCTGCCGCCGAAGTTCGATCCAGACACGCGGTACCCGGTCGTCTACCTGCTCCAGGGTTTCCCCGGCGGCCCGTTCCAGTTCGTCTTCGGGATCGACGTCGCCGGCCACGCCGACGATCTGATCGCTGCGCACGAAGTCACTCCGTTCATCGCCGTCATCCCGCCGGCCGGGCTCACAGTTCGCTTCGAGGGCGAATGGACCGGTGTCTGGGAGGACTACCTCGTGCGAGACGTCGTGCCGTGGGTCAACCGCCACCTGCCGGCAGAGCCGGGCGTGCACGGACGCGTCATCGCCGGGCTCTCCGCCGGCGGCTATGGCGCGGTCGATATCGGCCTTCGGCATCCGCGTCTGTTCGGAACGCTCGAGTCGTGGAGCGGCTCGTTCAGCGCACCACACGACGGCTCGCTGGCGCGCGCAACGGCTGCCGAGCTCACCCGCCACGATCCGAGTCTCCTCGTCCGTCGCGAGGCTCGGCTGCTTCGCCGCCTGCGTGTGCGGTTCTTCCTCTCATCCGGAACTCGCGACCGCGCCGCCGTCCGAGAGACGGAGTCGTTTGCGCGCGAGCTGTTCTCGTTGCGAATCGCCCATCGCCTGTGGCTCGGACTCGGCGGCCATAATGGCCGCTTCTGGCGCTCGCAATTCGCCCCGGCAATCAGCTACGCACTGCCGCGCGCCGGCGCGCTGCCGCGGGTCGGTGTTGGCCGATCCACGGCGCAGAAGGTTTCAGCGTAGAAAACCACCGCAAGGTGCGGGGGCTTTCCGTAGCAGGCCTGTTAGCCGGATAGTCCTCAGGGTCGCTCCAGCGGGGGCCGGAAGGTTGCCTGAAAGAGGAGCGATGAAGAAGCGATGGACGCAGGAACTAGCCGATTTCCTGCGCTTTTGCGCGTCGGAGCGGCGGCTTGCCCCGACGACGTGCTCGGCTTACAAGCGTGACGTTTCGGCGTGCTTGGATTACCTGCAGGCTGAGGGGATTAGGGACCTCGCCGAGGTTCGGGTGACCCACCTGCGCGCCTTCCTCGGTGAGGAACAGAAGCGGCGGCCGGCGGTGTCGAGCCAGGCGCGGACGACGGCGGCGCTAAGGTGCTTCTTCCGCTTCCTCGTCGAGGAGGAGCGAATCGACCGCGACCCCGCGCTACCACTTCGGCCGCCGAAGAAGCGAAGAAGCGGGGGGCGTTGCCCGACACGCTGACGATGGCCGAGCTCGAGCGCCTGCTCGCTCACCCCGAGCGCGACGACCTCTGGGAGCGGCACTTCCCAGGCAAGCCGGAGCGCGACCGGCTGCTGCTCGCGCTGATGGCCTACGCCGGGCTTCGGCGGAGCGAGCTGCTCGGGCTCGAGTGGGACGACGTCGACCTCTCGCGGCGGCTGCTGCGCGTGAGGAAGGCGAAAGGCGGACACCAGCGGACGATCCCGATCCACCCCGCGCTCGCGCCGCTCTTCGCCGCGTACTACACGACGCGCGTGCCGTTGACCGAGCAGGCGGTCTTCGTCGGCGTCCAGGGCAACCGACTCCACTACACGCAGCTCGGCCAGGTGTTCCGTCACTACGTCGATGCGGCCGGCGTCAACGAGCGCAAGCGCGTGACGCCGCATACGCTCCGGCACGTGTTCGCGTCAGAGCTTCTTCGCGCCGGTGCCAACCTCCGCCAGATCCAGGAGCTCCTCGGCCACAAGCATCTGGACTCGACTCAGCGCTACACGCGCGTGAACGCGCACGAGCTGCGTGGCGCGATCCGGCGGCTGCGATGGGTTGGCTGAGCGGGGTCACGCGGTGAAGCTTCCGCCGGGCCGTGGCCAGGCTTGGCATTGCCGTCCAGCCCCGCGCCATGGCCTTGCGCCCCTTCGCGCGGAAGCCGAGTCGGACACCGCCGCCTTGCCACTCAGTGGTCGCTTCCGGTCCGTCCGGATCGAGCGTCGACAGCCACTCACCGACGAACGCGCGGAGGTGCCGGGAATATCGCCGAGTCGCCTGTCGAGGAACGTGCTGTTCTGCACCTGCAAGCTCGTTGTTATCAAGAACGGCATTCTCTCCAAATGAAGGCAAATCGGTACTCATTGACAATGATCGTTGCGATCGAGTACCGTAATAGCGGCAAGAGGAGAGAAAACAAGTGGCGATGACAACGCGGCGGCCCGCGACCCTCCTGCGGGAGGCATTTGCCCCGGGCGATCCGGTCTCGCTCGACGAGGCCGCCGCGCTCCTGCACGGCGACGCTCGCGGGGCTTCGAAGGCGCTCACGTACCTCGCCGACAAGGGTTACTTCGAACAGGTCCGCCAGCGCCTATGGGTGCGGGCCGGAGCGGCCCCGAACCCCTACCGGTTAGGAGCGCGGGTGACCTCTCCGTACGCATTCGCCTACGGGAGCGCGCTCGCCTTGCACGGGGCCGCGACGGCGGAGCGGTCCGAGGTGCTCGTCGCGAGCCCGCGCCGGTTCGAGTCATTCGAGCACGACGGCCTGTACTACCGCCGCGCGCAGCCATGGCCAGAAGCCGCGCTCGTGAAGGTCTCGGTCGGACCCGAGTTCGTCTGGGCGACAACGGTCGAGCGGACGCTCGTCGACTGCGTGCGCGTGCCCGCCAACGCCGGCGGGATGGCCGAGCTCCTCCGCGGTTTGGGCGCGCTGCCGCCGGTCGACGGCGAGCAGCTGCTTCGCTGGGTCGAGCACTACGGCGAGGCGAACCTCGCGGCCCGCCTCGGGTTCGTACTCGAGTCGAGCGACGTCGCAAGCCGCGACGCGGCGCTACTCGAGAAGCTCGAGCGGCGCCGACCGCACGCTCGCATCTACCTGGAGCCGGGAACGCGCGGCGGGCGCGTGGCCGCCCGCTGGAACGTCATCGTGCCTGCGCATCTCCGCTCGGCGCCGGCCGAGGCCGCGTGAACGGATTCCCCGACAATCGATACTTCGCGCGAATCGCCCGCGAGAGCGGCTTCCGCGCCGGACCGCTCGAGACCGTCTTCCGACTCGCGCAGCTTCTCGGGCAGATAGATCAGCGGTTCGGCGACGAGTTGTTGCTGCGTGGGGCCACGGCGCTCAACCTCTTCCATCTCGACCTGCCGCGCCTCTCGGTGGATATCGACCTCGACCTCGTCGGCGCCGTCGACGCCGAGCAAGCTCAAGCGCGTCGTCCGGACCTGCTTGCCGAGCTCGAGGCCCTCGCACGGTCCGCCGGCTACGACGTCGCCCATGAGCGCGCGAGCTACGCCATGGCTCACCTGCGGCTCGGTTACATCAGCGCGGACGGCCTCCCCGCTCTGCTCAAGTTGGACGTCAACTTCCTCGACCGCGTGCCGGTGCTCTCCCCGGCTCGCTCGCGGCTGCGTCACCCATTCGGAGAAGACCTCTCGGCGATCGAGATGCAGACCTTCGCCATGCCCGAGCTCGCCGCCGCCAAGACGATCGCCCTGGTCCGGCGAGCGCTCGCTCGCGACCTCTTCGACGTTGCGATCCTCGCCGGGCGTCCGGGGATCGACGACGAGCCGCTCCGCACCGTGCTTTTCGTCCGAGGAGCCGGCTATCCGGCACCCACACCTGCCGAGTACTCGCACGAAGTCGTCGACCGAGTGCGACCGGTCGACTGGCGGTCTGAAGTCATGGCACTTGCGCGGCGTCCGACTCCGATCAGTCTCGAGACGGCGAGGCAGCAAGCCGCGCGCTTCGTGCGTCGCGCAACTGATCTGGCGGACGGTCATCGTGAGTTCCTGCAGCGACTCGGGGTTGGCGAGCTGGTCCAGAGCTCCTGCCCGGCGCGACGACAAGGCGAAGCGGACAGGTCGTCGTCGACTCGATTCCGGCTGACGGGCTTATCCTCTACCCGTGGCGATCGACGTCTCGAAGCTGCGCCACGGTCGGGTTCGCGGGCGCTACTTCCGCGAGAACTTCGCGCAGGCTGGAATCGATCTCTCGCAGATCATCCCTGAGCTGGTGACGAACGCCGACGCGGCGATCGCCGCCGCCGGACGCGAGCGCGGCCGCATCCAGCTGCGGATCGGGCCCGCGGATCCGGAGTTCCTGCGCGCCTGGAAGACGGCGCTTCGCAACCTCCGGTTGCCGGCGTTGCGGGAGTGGCGCTACGAGCTCGTCTGCTCCGACGACGGCGAGGGCGTCGATGCCGAGATCGTCGATCAGCGTCTCGGTGCTCTTGGCGTGGTCCCGGAGAGCGAGGGGCAGCGTGGCTTGTTCGGCCGAGGGCTGCGCGACGTTTGGCTCGCGCAGGGCGGCGGTCGGATCCAAGGTGTGCGCGGCGACCGAGCGGTCGAGACCTGGTTCCTGCCCGCCGACGGCGACGAGCCATACGTCTACACGCACGTGCTCGACGCTCGCGCTACGCGCGCGATACGTCGTGAGCTCGGAATCGCCCACGAGGGCACGCGCGTGACGGTCCCGCTCGCGGACCGGCGGCTACCACCGAGTGCCCGGCTGCGTCGGCTTGTCGCCGACCTTGTGCAGCTGCGACCGATTCTCGAGGACGAGCGCCGCGAGCTACTTCTCGAGATTCCCGGCGAGCCGCTCCAGATCGTCCACTACACGCCTCCGGAGCCGGACCCCGAGCGGCCGGTGCTCTTCGACGACGAGATCGAGCTGCAGCGCGGCGTCACAGCGCGTGTCGTCGTCCGCCGAGCCGCCCACCCGATCCCGCTCAGTCCTGCGCGCGCCACGCGCCGTGGCGGCCTCGTCGTCCTGTCGGGCCGTGCGGCGCACGAGACGACGCTTGCCGGCTTCGAGTCCCGCCCGGGCGCCCGGCACCTGTACGGAGAGATCCGCTGCGAGGCGATCGAGCAACTGCAACGAGAAGCGCTCGACACGGCGCGGCCGCAAGTGGTCGTGCGCGTCGACCGCAGCGGCCTCAACGACACGCATCCGCTCGTGAAGCGTCTGTACGCGGCGATTGAGCGAATAGTCCGTCCGATCGTCGAGGCGGAGGAGCGTCGAGCGGGCGCACGGCTCGTGCGCGCCGGGAAGGAGATCACGGCGCGCGACGAGGTCGGGCTGCGCGCGTTGAACGACGCGCTTCGCGCCGCCTTCGATGCACCGGGGCAGGCCGGCTTCGCCCGCGGGGGCGCTGCTGAGCAGCGGCCGGTAGAGGAACCGGAGCGGAAGTCCGTAACGCCGCCGCCCGCGACGGCACCGTCCGGTGTCCCGCTCGACGCGGCGATGCGCTTCAAGCAGTCGCCGATCCGCGTTCACCCGGGCGAGCAGCGGACCGTCTCGCTGCTCTTCGATCCGACGCGGATCCCTCCGGGCACCCCAATCGAGATCGCGACCGATCCGGGACTGTCGCTCTCCCTGTGGCGCCAGGAAGTGCCCGAGCCCGGGGCGCGCGGCTGGTCGCGCATGAGCGGCAGCCTGCGTGCGCTCGTCGCGGCCGAGCCCGGGTCGCAGCTGTCCGTGTTTGCCGAGGCGGGCGGCTACGTGGCCGAGTTGTCCGTCGTCGTCGTCCGTCACCACGCGAACGGGTGGGTGCGCGAGATCGCCCGCAAGGACGAGGACTCGCCGGTCGAGGCCGAGTTCGAGCCGGAGTCCGGCGTCGTCACTGTCTACGAGGGTCGGCGCGAGTTCAAAGCGCTCGAACGTGCCGCCCGTCAGGCTGGGCTGGCGCGCTCGCGCGTTCGCGAGTACGTCCCGTACCGGATCCTCGAGGTCGAGGTGGCCGCGAACGCCGTCTACTGGTGGGCGGCCGAACGGATTCTCGAACGTCGGCTTCCCGGCGAGCGGCCGGCCGACCCGGCCGAGTACGCCGCTGCGACGCGTATGGAGGCGCAGATGCTCCGGCACCGCTCCCACGACAAGCTGATGAAGGCCTTCCTCGGGCCAGAGGTGTTCGAGGGCACGGTCGTGGTTGCGCCGCCCGCTGCGCCCGCGAGCGAGCAGCTTCGGCTCGCCTGAAAGGCGCTGAGAGCCTTTCTCCGCTCCTACGTGCCGTGCCCAACGCCCCGTTGAGCGACGCCCAGCGAGCCGATTTCGCCGTTTCAGGCGTTCGACCGCCAAATTCGGATCGTTGAGAGCCGTTCTGCGGGCCTGCGTGTATCGGGCGCGCCCAGTGAGTCGCCTGTTGCGAGGCGTTCGGCGGCTCAATGGCGCCTCCGTCTCCGGCCATGGCGGCGACGACGGCGCGGCCGATCCGGCCGGCTCGGCGGAATGGCGGGGGCTCCGGGCTCTTCAGGCTCTTCAGGCGTGTCCGGCGGGTCAGGTTCCTCGGAGGGAGCAGCGAGCTGCTCCAGCCGGCCTGCCGCGTCGTGGAGCTCGTCGCGATCGACGTGCGCGTAGCGAGCCACGGTCGAGAGGTCGGCGTGGCCGAGGTACTCGGCGACAAGGCGGGTGTCGCCTCGTTCCTGGCGCGGCCAGGTCGCGGCGGTGTGGCGCAGCGTGTGGGCGGTGACGTGCTTCTCGATCCCGGCGCGCGCGGCAGCTCGCCGGATGATGTCGGCGAGGATCGTCTCTTGCAGGCGTCCACCGTTGAGCCCACAGAAGACCGGGTCGGTCGGCTTCGGCTGTCGGGCGTCGCGCAATCTTCGCAGCTCGCGGGCGAGGCGAGCGGGGATCGGATAACTGTTTCCCGGTCGCCGAGGGTCGAGAGCAGCGCACCTGCCACCAGCGAGCCGAATGGCCTCGAGCTCTCGTACCCTCTACTCATGCCGACCGCCGTCGAGCGCGCACTCACAGCCGGGCGCGAGGCGCTCGACCGCGCCGCCTGGGCGGAGGCACGAGCGCATTTCGAGATAGCGCTCGCAGCAGGCGAGTCAATCGAGGCGCTCGAGGGCTTCGGCACCGCAGCGCGCTGGCAGATGGATGGTCCTCGCGCGCTCGCCGCGCATGAGCGCGCGTACCGTCTCGCGCGCGAAGACGGCGACGATCCTGCGGCGGCGCGCATCGCGCTCGAGCTGACCTTCGACGCACTTCAGTTCCGCGGCGAAGCCGAGACGCGCGGCTGGCTGGAGCGTGCGGGACGCCTCCTCGACACCCTGCCGCCCTTGCCCGAGCACGCGCTGCACGCATATCTCCGCGCGAACCGCGCGCTCAACGTCGACCACGATCCTCCGGCGGCGTACAACCTCGTATCAGGCGGTGTCGACGCCGCGCGCGCGGCCGGCGCGTTCGACTACGAGATGGTCTGCGTCGCCCTCGAAGGGCTCACGCTCGTCGCCGGCGGTGAGGTCGACGAAGGGATGCGGCGGCTGGACGAGGCGACGACGGCCGCCGTCGCCGGTGAGGTTGCCTCACTTCGGATCGCCGAGACGATCTGCTGCCACCTCATCGACGCGTGCCAGCGGGTGCGCGACCTCGAGCGGGCCGGAGAGTGGTGCCGTCGAGTCGAGGAGATGTCTTCGCGTCACGCCGACACCGAGATGTTCTGCACGTGCCGCATCCACTATGCGGACGTCCTCGTGTGGCAGGGATCGTGGAACGAGGCGGAGGAGATGCTGACCGCCGCGTGCCGCGACCTCGGCGGCATCCCGCGCAAGGTGGTCGAGGGGGTGGTCCGCCTCGCGGAGCTGCGCCGGCGCCAGGGCCGCGCCGACCA
>JACXTT010003899.1_pt1 | contig 22519 bp, 17 predicted proteins | sample 9270951 | NCBI WGS metagenome assembly JACXTT01 (sample SAMN15532306, study PRJNA645909) | rock metagenome | isolation source: weathered quartz diorite | place: Puerto Rico | collected 2017-06-21
TACGCGGCGTATGACGAGCCGCCGCCGTAGCCACCGGAGCCACCCTTGCCGCCGCCGCCGCCGCCACCGCCGCCACCACCGCCGGAACCGTGGCCCAGGGATTGGTTGGGGTAGCAGGTAAAGTGGCCTACGGCGGCGCCGCCACCACCGCCACCGCCGCCGCCACCACCTCCGCTACCGTCACCACCAGAGATTGCGGGTCCGGCCGCCAGGAAGTAGGTCGACCGTTGCACGGACGAAATCGGTGGCCGTGAGCCTGCTTCGAAGCCAGTGCCGAAGATGCCGACTGCGCCAATACCGCCATTGAGTCCGACTCCGGGGAACACGGCGGTGCAACTCGCTGTGCCACCCCCGCCGCCCGGGGCTCCGGGGGCGCCGACGTCACCGGACCCACCGATGCCGCCGGCCCCTGCTGTGGCTGTCTCAGGGTTATCATAGCAGTCCACACCACCACAGTCGCCACCCGCACCACCGGCTCCGCCGCTGCCTCCCTGCCCATAGGACCATGCGGCAAGTCCCCTAGCCCCGTTCAAGTCGCAGCAGCACGGTCCAGCGGTACTCAAGTTGCTGCCGGCGCCGGCGCCACCAAAGCCACCCTGGCCACACTGCGTCTCCGTTGCCGCGCTACTACCGACGCTTCCGGGCAGCCCGCTGTCACCGTCCGCCCCGACGACGCCGTTCACGCCACCGCTTGCGGCCCCGGTGGCGATCGAGACGTGAAAGAACGAATAGTCGGAGCAACTGGTGAGGTGAACGCCGTAGACCGAAATGCCGCGATTCGCGTAGCTGCCCTGCGCGCCCTGGGGCAGCACGGACAGCGAGAGATCTCGAATCGCGAAGCCCGAGCGCGAGCTGGCGTCGATGCCCACGTAATAACCCGACACGCCCTGGAAGGTGTGGAGGTCGGAAGCGACCGTGATGATCGTACCGGGCGAGAGCTTCGTCCACCTGCCGGGATCGAAGTCGCCTTCGATGACGCAAGAGTTCTGGATCGGAATGGTGAGGCCGATCACGGATTCCGTCCACGTGTACGAGCCGATGGCGATGTACACGGTGTCGCCGGGTGCCATGGCCGTGAGACCGGTCGCGAGGTCGTACGGCGACGCGATCGATCCATCGCCCGCCGGCGAGCCCGTGGTGGTGACGTGATGGACGACGGCGTGCGCGAGGTTTGGAGTGAGAACGACAGCTGCGAGGAGCAGCGCGGGCGGTAGAACGCGAGGATGGCGCATGATGGCCTCCAGCGGTACGCCGAGGCGTGCGAGTGTCCGGGCCGATTCAGCCCGGGCTCGACCGGTTAGAGTATACGCTCTTCACGGGACGTCGGCGGCCAGGGAAAATGCATTGGCGCGGCCCCCAGCGTGTTCCGGTACCTGGTCGTGGTCCTTGCCAAGGCACGCCGCGTGCTCCAATGGCGCTATGAAGATGCCAACCGGAGAGATCGGCGCCGGATTAGTGCAGCGCGGCGTGGAGAAAGAGCAGCGCGGAAGCCGGCGAGTCGCCGTAGGGGCCCTGCAGCCCGCTTGGTATGAGCGACAGCGAACCCGCAGCACCGAGGCCCACGGCGACATGATCCCGATGGAGGAAGTCGTAACGGTAGCCGGCGGTGAGCTCAGCGACATCGAAGACGTCCCCGGCGCGGGGATCCGGCGCGATGAACAGTTCGTCCTTTTCAACACGCTCGAAGCGGGCAAACACGGTGTGCCGTTCGCCACTTTCGAACGCGCCTTCCGCCGCGTAGGCATTGAGGGTGTGCCCGGGGCGGTTCTGGTTCTGGCCCCACGCGAGCATTGTCTCCCACCGACCCGTATCCCCCCACGTGCCGTCGTACATCGCCGAAGCGGTGATGCGATCCTGGTTGACCTCCGGCTCGAGCTGCTCCGGACTGTGGATGCGTCCGAAGCTGACTTGGAGCGCCCAGCGATCCATCGGATTCACCGAGAGGCGGAACGAATGCGAGTCGAGCTTCGGCGATTCGACGTTCCACCGGTCCTCGTCAGGTTCTCGGCCGCGGAACGCGGAGGCTTCAACCTTCACGCGATCGACGACCGCCCCCACGGTCGTGACCCCATAGGTGATGTGCGTCGAATCGAGCCAGTGATGAGTGATCGGGGCTAACGGAATATTCACGCCGGAGAAGCGGTGCATGAACGCCGGTGGCCCGAGCGCTGGTTCGCCCGGCAGTCCGCCGTAGAGGAAGAGCGACCGATTACCACTCGAGAGGCTGTACGAGCCAGCCAGCTCCATGAAAAGGTCATGGGGATGCTGCCGGTCGATGAGAGGCGTGCGTCCGTTCGCCGTCTCGCCAGTCTGGAGCAGCAGGGGGTATCCGTCCTTGCCAATCGTGCCAGGCTCGGCTGAGAGCATTGCGCGCAGCCCGAGTGTGCCGGCGCCGAGCGGCCGCTGCGCCATGGCCATGCCCATGTTGTTGCTGAACACCTTCGTGTCGCCGCGGTGTCCGCCCTGGTTGTCGTAGACGAGATCGGCGAAGCCATGGAGCATGGTCATCCACTGGCCCGTCATCAGGTGCACGCCGGCATGCTGCGCGGCCTGGGGCTGCCACGACGTACCGGACGCTTCGCGAGTCATGGGGTACGGACCGTAGAAGCCGTTCATCGGCATCTCGCCCATGTCCATCCCACTCATGTGCATGCCGCCCATCTCCATGGCACTGCGCGACGGCATGCGGCCGTGTCCTGACGCGCCGTGCCGAGCACCGTGATGGCTCGTGGTGTCAGCGCTTGCGGGAGGATGGTGATGCATCTGGGCCTGACCGGCGCCTGGCCACAACAGCACCCCAACTCCAATCGCGCCCAAGCAGCGTCGCAGACCCTCATTCATGGTGATGCTCCTCCAGCGGCTCCGTGTGCAACCGAGAGCCCGTGGTTCGAAGCCACGTGACGTACGCCCACAGCGCGGGCACGTCACCAGACGCCCTCGCTCAGCCGCGGACAGCTTGGGCTGGCGCACGATCGCCAACGGCGACACTGGCGATCAGCGCGAGACAAACGACCACCGCCGCAACCCATGGTCGGCTCCATGGCGGGCGCGCACCACTGCGGCGCGCGCTCGCCGAAGAAGGACGATTACCTGCTCGCGAGCTGAACCTGGCTCGCTTCGATCGCCTTCATGCCGCTCCGGGTCAGGAGTTCACCAGTGACGGTGACATCCTTCCCGGCCATGCTCTTCATGCTGTTGTAGGGGTCGGCGTTGTCGTGGTCGAGCGTCACGAGGTAGAGCGTGCCGTTGCTCGTGAGCAGGCCCATGGGCATGCCCTGGTTGAGGCACTTCGTGGCGCAGGAGATGTGCTTTTCGCCGCGAGCCGCGTGGCCGAGCCAGCAGCCCATGTCCACGACCTCGCCGGTGATGGTCTTCTTGACCACCTTCTCCCCCGGCATGTGGTGACCTTCGTGGGCGATGGCGGGAACAGTGAGGCAGAGAATGGCCGCTGCCGCGAGAATGCAGGTGATGCGCTTCATGGAATCCTCCGAAGTCGAGTGGTGGTCCGGCGCCCCTCGGGCACCGAAAACGAGGCCTGAAGACAACGTGGCTCACGCTCGTCGAGGCATACGGATTTACCGCATGCTGCAGCGAGCAGGCGTTCGTCTCAGAGGCGGAGGATGGAAATCAGCGGTGGGGGCGATTCGGAGGGGATGGGGATCAGCGCGGAGGCGAAAACGGTGTTCGGCGCCATGATCGGGAGCACGGTCGGGAACGCGGGAGGCCCCACCGGTGACTCCGTAGCGGACGGCGCGACGGGGGCCGGCGCCCACGTCGAGCAGCACATCGACGCGTGAGGGCAACCCTCACCGGGGGAATCGGTGCAACCGTGGTGATCCCCGCAGCCATCATGATCTGCACAGCCATCCTGGCCGGCAGCCGCTGCGCATTGCCCGTCTGCGCTCGCTCGCGAGGGCATATCGCACAGCCCCCCACTCGCCGCGCACGCGTGAGCAAACGAAAGCAGAGCCGCCACCAGCAAGGCGCTGATCGACCGACGAGTCGCCGATGCCGGATCGCGAAGGTTCACGAGGGGATCGTCGACGGAACCGGCTCGCAGGTCAAGGTCGGAGGATCGCCTCGCCATGACACAATCTGGACACGGGATCGCCCAGCGCACGTTCCCAGAATTAATGACCCGGCGCCACTTCCAGTGGAGCTGGAGTTCCGCAACCATCGTCGAGAGGCCGGATCGTCATCCATCAATCGCCGGACCTCATCGCGCTCCGCGTCGAAGATGCAGATGCCCGCGATCTCTCTACCATCCGTAACAGGGCAGACGATCGGCATCAGGCTTCCCGCCAGGGGTCAGACACCGAGTGCCGCGATTACTGCCTCGCCCACCTTTGCCCCCGAGTACTGCTGCTGTCCAGTGATCAGTCGGCCGTCGCGCACAACGAAGGCCTTGAACAACCCGCCCTGAACGTAGTTGGCGCCGCACTTCCGCAGCTCGTCCTCGATTCTGAACGGCATGACCTTCTGGCCAACAGCCTTGTCCGAGAGGTCTTCCTCAACGTTCGCGAAGCCGGTAACCGTCTTCCCCGCGACTAGGTACGAACCGTCCGAAAGCTTCACATCGATCAGTGCCGATACGCCGTGGCACAGCACCGCTGTTGGCTTTTCGGCCTCGTAGAACGTCGCGATCGCTCTCTTCAGGTCCTCATGGTCGCGGAACTGGAACATCGGCGCCAGTCCTCCGCAGATAACGAGGGCATCAAACTCGTCGACGTCGAGGTCGGTGAGTCTCGGAGTGTTCTCGAGGAGCGCGACGAGCTCAGGCGTGCTTAGGAAACCCATCGAGATCAGGTCCTCGGCCGACCACTTCGAGGGATCGCGAGGGTCGGAAAGGGTGTCGACCTCCACGTTGCCGCCATTCGGGCTGGCGATGACGACGTCGTAGCGCACGCGCTTGAACTGGTAATAGGGGTGCGTGAGCTCCGATGCCCAAAAGCCGACTCTCCAACCGGTCGTGGTTGCGGTCGTCGGGTTGGCGACGACCATGAGAATCTTCGGGCGCTTGCGGGTCGTGACGTCGACGACTTCTTGATGCTGATCTGCGCTCTTGACGCTCTCCGCAGCAACTTGCATGTGCATCTCCCTTCGGCAACCGTCGAATCAAACGGCCGCTAGACAACTGTAACGAACCGTAGCAACGTAGAGATCTAGGGAACAAGTACGCACTTGTTTCTTCCATACGTACCTTCCGGTGCCTATGGCTCGCCGCCAGTTCGCTCGAGAGGAGGTAGCATGTGCCCCACAAGAGCCAAGATGCCGGAACCTGAAGCATTCCTGCGATATCCGGGCAGCGCCCTTGTCGTATCGCTGCTTGCCGACAAGTGGACGATTCCGGTGATCCACGCCCTTGCGCGCGGCACCAAGCGAACCGGGGAACTCAAGCGCGTGCTTGGTGGAGTCTCGCAGAAGATGCTCACGCAGACCCTGCGGGCGCTCGAGGAACAGGGCCTCGTCGAGCGCTCGGTGTATCCGGTGGTGCCACCGCGCGTCGAGTACCGCCTCACGACCATGGGCGAGTCAATCAATCGCCCCCTGCGGCAGCTTTGTGATTGGACGCTCGATAACGGAGCGGCCCTCGTGCGCGCAGCGGCGCGTCGCAAGCGCAAGACGCCCACGCGAGGTTCCGCGGGCGAGTCGGATGGGCCTTGACGGGTCGTCGGGACCCTTTAATCGCACCTCATCTACATGGCCGCGTGCATCGTGGAGGCAATGATGAACTCCGCAGTCCCGTCCGCGAGGACCCACTGTCTGTCGCCCTCTCGGGTCGGCCCGATCCCGGGCGCCGCGTCCGGGCCCGCGCGCTACGCTCGTATGTTCCGGGAGCTCCCTTCCTTCGAGGCGGACGAGGCGTTCCTACACGCCATGGGCAAGGCCGGCGGTCCGTGCGAAAACGCGGATCCCGACGACATCTCAGGTTCCTCAAGCCGCGTCGCCGCGGGCTGGCCGCTGTTCGGACAGTTCGTGGCCCACGATATCACGGCAGATCGCTCCGTCCTTCGTAGCCACGTCGACCCGACGGCCTTGCATAACTCCCGCTCCCCGCAGCTCAACCTCGAATGCCTTTACGGCGACGGACCGGTCGGGCACCCGTTCCTTTTCCAGCGCGACGATCCCGCGAAGCTCCTACTGGGGCGTGACGGGATCGACGTCCCGAGGAACGCCGAGGGCATCGCGGTGATTGGCGACCCGCGCAACGACTCGCACTTGCTGATGTCCCAGATGCACCTCGCTTTCCTGAGGGCGCACAACCGGTTCGTGGACGAGGCGCGCAGGCGCGGGATCCCTGACGATCGGGTCTTCGAGGAGTCGGCGCGCGAAACGCGCTGGCACTATCAGGCCGTGGTCCTCGACGAGTTCCTGCCTTCGCTGGTCGGCGAGGCTCTGGTCGAGGAGGTCACGACGCGGGGCCCGAGGTGGTTCCGCCCCGAGGGGGACGCCTTTATTCCCCTCGAGTTCGCCGACGCCGCCTACCGCTACGGTCACGGCCAGATCCGGCAGCGATACCGGCTCAACGCCGAGACCGAGCCCCTGCCGTTGTTCCCCGACCTGCTGGGATTCCGCCCGGTCCCGCCCGAGCGGGCCGTAGACTGGACGCTGCTATTCGACGCGCCGGGCGCCGCGGCCGCGCAGCGTTGCAAGAAGATCGACGGTCGTCTGCCGCAATCGCTGATCCGCCTGCCGGTGGCGATCACCGGGGAATGCGACGTGGAGGAGTACCACTCCCTGGCGGTACGAGATCTCCAGCGGGGCCAGGGCGTGGGTCTGCCATCAGGTGAAGCCGTGGCGCGACTCATGGGGGTGACACCGCTGACGCCGGATGAGGTCGGCCTGCACAGAGCGGGATGGACTGGCGAGACGCCGCTCTGGTACTACGTGCTCCGCGAGGCGGCTGTGGCGACGTCAGGAGAACACCTGGGTCCGGTCGGCGCCCGGATCGTGTCGGAGGTGATCGTAACACTACTGGATCGCGATCCCAGCTCGGTGCGTTTCGCCGAGCCCGAGTGGCAGCCACGCCAATCGCTGATCGAGATGCTGCTGCCCCAAATTGCGGCGACGCATGAGGAGGCCCGGGCCTGACGGAGCCACTCGCGGACCTGAGGACCAGCCGGATAGAGGCGCTCTGTGACGGGGTCTTTGCGATCGCGATGACGATCCTAGTGCTCGGCGTCGGCGTCCCAGCCGCGCCCGCGGTGTCTTCCGCGCGCCTGCCCGTCGCGCTAAGGGAGCTGGCGCCGCAGGTGATCGTCTACATCATCAGCTTCGTAAACCTCGGCGTTCTGTGGGTCGGACAGCACAATCAGTATCACTTCATCGGACGCTCGGATCGTTGGTTCCTGTGGATCAACATCCTCTTCCTGCTTCTGATCTCGTTCATGCCTCTGTCCACCGCACTCCTCGGGCACTACCCGCTTGATCGCCTGGCACTCGCCATCTACGGTGCCAACCTGATCGGTGCGACGCTGGCGCTCGCCCTGCATTGGCACTACGCGACGCGCAAGGGTCGGCTGACGCGCGGCGACGTCACACCGGAGATCGCGCGCCTTGCCCATCGGCGGATACTCGGCTCCGCGGCCGCCTATGCGACTGCCCTGCTGTTGTCGTGGGTGGTCCCGGTGATGGCGCTGATGCTGTTCGCCGTGGTGCCGTGCCTTAACATCTTTCCGTTTCGAATGGACCGGCACTTTCGGGCGCGCACCTAGTCGCGGAGTCGAAGGATCCTAGCCACTTCCCGAAACACGACCTCCGTTGACCAAAGCGAGCCTCATTGAATGGTCGTTCATCCCAATTCAAGTCCCACTCCCCTTAGAGGTCCTTTTCACCTCGACGGTGGGCACCCAGAAGCCGTACGATCGCACGCCAATCGCTGGCGCCGCGGCACGCTGAGGTGTCGAGATGGAACGCATCTTTGGACTCGAGATTCCCGCTTCCATTACGGAGATCTGTAACCCGCAGCGCACCGGGCTCCTTATCTACGACATGCAGGTCGGCATCGTCTCGCAGGTGCCATCGGCTGCGGCCGTGATTGAGCGTATCAGCCAGGTCTTGGAATCAGCCCGTCGAGGAGGTTTCCGGGTCGCCTTCACCAGGCACATGTCGCTGCCCAAGGAAATGGCTGGCGTGACGCAGCTCCGCACCGCCAAGGCTTGGCAACGCGTCGAGCGCGTGGACGAGGTCACGCCGGCGTTCCCACGCGACTCGCCGCAATTCCAGATCATTCCCGCGCTGACTCCGCAGCCCAGCGAGGCCATCTTCGACAAGATCACGATGTCGGCCTTCCTCGGTACACCGCTCGACATCGCCTTCCGCGACTGCGGCATCAACTCCTTCGTCATTGCCGGTATCGCCATGGAAGTGGGCATCGAGCCGACCGTGCGGCACGGCATCGATCTGGGCTATATCCCCATCATCGTTGCGGACGCCTGCGGGTATGGTAATGCCCAGGCCGCAGAGCGGAGCCTAGTGGCTCTGGCGTTCGCGGGGGGATCTGTGCAGACGGACACTGCCACGATCGCGTCCCTCTTCGCGCCGGCTGGCGAAGGAGCGCATGCATGTCGTCGGAACGAACATCATCCCTGAGCCGGATCCACAACGTCCCACCCATGGAAGCCCACGGGCCGGACTCACGTCCCCCGTCCGAGGCTAGCCAGGATCGTCTGGATGCGGGAACGGCCGTGCAGCGCGCTCACTCGAGGATCGACCTTCAGGAAGTTGATCCACGGGGAACGCTCGTCGGCCGCACGTTCGATCCAGGGCTCGGCCTGGTCCAGTTCGCCCGCCGCGACTAAGCCGATCGCGATGTAGAACGCGGATACGTGTCGCTCGTTCCTCATCGCTACCATGCGGGCAACTGTCTCGAGGCATTCGTCCACACGCCCCGCGAAAGCTGCCGCTAGCGCGCTGTTGAACAGGACGGTCGGCGGATGCTGGGCGAGCCGGGCCGCGGTCTCAAAGTGCTCGCAGGCCTCCTCCGGCTTGCCCATCCCCCAGAGCGCCCAGCCCCGAAAGTGATGTGCCTGGAAGAAGCCCGGCTCCAGCTCGAGCGCCCGTGCCATCTTCTCGTAGGCGGCCTCGAAGCGCCGTTCGAAGAAGTGAATCCAGCCCGTGACCAGGTTGAGAATGATCGACAGTGGGTCCAGTTCGAGCGCGCGCCGGCACTGTTCCAGCGCCTCTTCGAACCGGGCCGCGGCCAAGAGCAGGTTCGCATACCACAGCCGAGTCACGGCGTGGGTGGGATTCAACTCGATCGCCCTGAGGCATCGGCGCTCTGCCGCATCCCATTCGCGGTCGTGATGCAGCGTGACGTACGCCAGCACTGCGTGGGCCTCGCCGAGGTCGGGCGCGACCCCGAGGGCTCGCTCTGCCGCGGCTCGAGCACGCGGGAACGCCTCGCGAGGAGGTTGGAACTCGTGAAATCCGATCAAGCCGTGCGCTTCGGCCAACCCAAGATCGGCCAGCGCGTACCGGGGATCTCGAGCGATTGCCGCTTCGAAGAACTCGATGGCGCGATGCAGGCTCTCGTGGCCACGCCGGTTCAACTGGTGCCGGCCGCGAAGGTAGAGGTCGTAGACGTCCGGGTCGACGGGATGGGCCGCCCCTGGTACCACCGACAAGTCGGCCCTAGCGCCGGCTCTTGACTGCGAATCCGGTGTCTCACCCAGCAAAGTGCCACGCAGCTCGTTTACGACCGACTGCGCGATGTCGTCCTGGACCGCGAACATGTCGTCCAGCGTACGGTCGTAGGTCCCCGACCACAGCGGGTACCCGTCCGAGACGTTCACCAGCTGGACCGAGATCCGCACGCGCTGGCCGGACTTGCGAACGCTCCCCTCCAGGATCGTCGCGACGTTGAGCGCCTGTCCGACCTCGGCGATCGTCGCGTCCTTACCCTTGAAGTGGAACGCCGACGTCCGCGCAGCGACCCTCAAGCTCCGCATCCTGGCGAGCACGTTGATCAACTCGTCGGCGAGCCCATCGGAGAAGTATTCGTCATCCGGGCTCGCGCTCCGGTTCACGAACGGCAGCACCGCGATTGACGCGATGCTCTCCGTGGGCGGCTTCCGCGTCGATGGCGCGCCGCTCTCGAGCAGGCGCTTGAGTCCTCGCAACTCGTTCAAGACATCCAAGGCGGTCTGAAATCGCTCGCGTGGTTGCTTCATGAGACAGCGGCCAATGACGCGCTCGAGATCGAGGGGCAAGTCTGATCGAACGCCCGTCAGCGGCAGCGGTTGGTCGCGCAGGATCGACGAGCTCACGTCCGCGAACGTCCGTCCCTCGAATGGTCGCCTGCCGCATCCGAGCTCGTAAACCAGTATGCCGAACGAGAACAGGTCCGTGCGCGCGTCTACGGCCTCGCCTCGGATCTGTTCCGGGGCCATGTAGGGCACCGTGCCGGCGATCTGCCCCACATCCGAAATCGGCGTCGCCATGGTCGGCGCCTGGGTGACGTCGATGCCCGAGTCGACCTGAGCGAACTTGGCGAGGCCAAAGTCCAACACCTTGACCCGCCCCTCGCGCGTCACCATCACGTTCGCCGGCTTCAAATCCCGGTGCACCACCCCCTTCTCGTGCGCCGCGACCAACGCGTCAGCGAGCGGGATCGCAAGATCGAGCAGCTGCGCGAGCGGCAGCCCGCCCGGGGCGACGAGCGCGTCGAGGCTCCACCCTTCCACCAGCTCCATGGTCAGGAATCGGATGCCGCCGTCCTCCTCGATTGAGTGGAGCACCACGATGTTCGGGTGGTTGAGCCCTGCGACGGTCGTCGCTTCGCGTTCGAAGCGGGCGAGGCGGTCGGGGGACGACGTCACGTCGGCGGGCAGGACCTTGATCGCGATGTCGCGCTTGAGGCGCGGGTCGCGGGCGCGGTAGACCTCGCCCATCCCTCCCGCGCCGATCTGGGAGACGATCTCGTAGGGGCCCAGGCGGGTTGCGGGAGTCAGCGGCATCGGGCGAATCTACTCCATGCTGGCGAGACGCGTGATGCTGCCGGACTGGCTACGACCATGGCTGCGAGAACCGTGACAATGTATGTCCGCTCGTGTCCGGTTCTGTCCGGTGGAGCGCAAAGCCCTCGCGCCGCCAACTGACGCGAAGGCTTCGGGATGAGCGCTGTCCGTAATGACTTGGCGTGAAGCCTTGGTTCTGGCCGAAAACCGCCTTCTCTTGCTTTCCCGGCCGGGGATTCCGAGGGCCGCGGGGCCGGAAGCTCGCGTCCCCCACCTTTCTTTCGCTTCCCTGTAAGCGTTTCTGCCACTAGCCTCGACCTGTGCATTGGAACCGGGTGAATCGAAGGGACCGATGCCAGCCGACCTGCAGTTTGACCACGAGCTGAGTGAACGCGCCGTACGCGGCGACGCGGATGCCTGGCGCATCCTCTACGAGTCGACGTGCGATCGCCTCTTCGCCTTCCTCCGCTACCAGGTCGGCGATCGCGACGAAGCCCGCGACGTCCTGCAGGAAACCTACCTGTACGCGTTTCGCAGGCTGGAGAGCTACCGCGGCGAAGCCCCGCTCGAAGCCTGGTTGAGGGCCATCGCGCTCGGCCGCTCGATCGACTGGAAGCGCGTGATCCTGCGACGGCTCAAACGCACGGCGCCGCTCGGCGAAGCGAGCGCTCGGGTGGAACCGGACCTCCATGCGGTGCGCTTCGATTCCGAGGGTGCCGCGCTCCGGCAGGCGCTGCGCGAGCTGTCCCACCACCAGCGGGCAGCGCTCCTGCTGCGTGAATGGGAAGGCCGCAGCTTCCACGAGATCGCCGGGCTCCTCGGTTGCGCCGAGAGCACCGCCCGGGTCCACCACGCACGTGCGCGCGAGCGCATGCGCAGATCCCTGGCCGATACCGTGCGCCCTCGACTCGAGGGTGATTGGGAAGGACAACAGACATGAAAGCCATCCTCGACGAACATGCGGAGCAACTCACTCCCCGGGAGCGCGTGGCGATCTGGGAGACGATCGCAGGGGTGCGCTCGCGCCCACGTGCGGCAGCGTCGTGGACGCATCGCGCAATGGCGATCGCGGGCGTTGCGGCGGTGGCGATCGCGGTGTTCGTGATCGCCGTGCCGCGCCACCTGCCGCCGCGCCACGGACGCTTCGTGCCCGGGGCGGAGTTCGCGCCGTCGCGCGAGATGGCGGGTGCGGCGCCTGCACCGTCGCGCGAGATGGCCGGTGCGGCGCCGGCAACGCCTTCCGTGATCCCGCATGCAACGCCACGTCACGCAACCCGCGGCTTCCGCGCTCCCAGTGATGCCGACGTGCGGCGATGGGTCGCGGAGGCAGACGCCGCGCATCGACTCCCCACGGCCGTTTCGCCCGGGGGCGGCCTCGTGGTGACCCTGCCGCGGCCCACGTCTGCCGCGGGCGCGCCGACGCGCCCCGGGCCGCCAGGCACCGTGACGGGGCGCATCACGGACATGCGCGGCCAGCCGATCGCGTTCGCCAACGTAGTGATCCCGGAGGCGCGCGCCGGGGCCATGACGGCGCCGGACGGCACGTATCGCATCGACAGGGTTTCCGCGGGGATGTACACGCTGGCCGTCCAGTTCATCGGCTACAAGAAGGCGACCCGGTCCGGACTGCTCGTCGACAGGACGCATGGCGCGGCGGTCGACCTGCAGCTGGAGGAGCTGCCCATCGCGATGCAGGAGATGACCGTCTTGGCGCCGCGGAGCGTGGTGGATACGAAGCACCTTTCTACGTCCCAGCTTCAGAGCCTTCGGGTGGACAACCGCTCCCAGGCCATCGCCCAGAGGGCCGGAATCGCCACCGACAAGGACCTGCGCATCCATGGAGGACGCACAGGTGACGTGAAGTTCCAGGTCAATGGCGTTGCGCGGGTGGCGCAGCCGCTGCCGCCGGTCGTTCCGACGACGGGCGGCAGCAGGCTCCCGAACGACGAGGCGTACGACTCGATGTTCTTCAAGAACTACGGCGTCAACCCGTTCATCGCGGCGGAAGAGGATCCGTTCTCGACGTTCGCCACGGACGTCGATGCGGCGTCGTACACGATCACGCGGCGCTACCTCGAGCTCGGCAGCCTGCCGCCCGCGGATGCCGTGCGGGTCGAGGAGTTCGTCAACTTCTTCCCTCAGGACTATCCACCGGCCGGGGACGACGACTTCCGCATCGCGATCGACGGCGCACCCTCGCCTTTCGGAGAGGGTTACCAGCTGCTGCGGATCGGCATCGAGGCACGCAAAGTCATCGAGCGGGAGCGCAAGCCTGCGCAGCTCACGTTCGTCATCGACGTCTCGGGCTCGATGGATCGCGAGAACCGGCTCGAGCTGGTGAAGCGCGCCCTGCACCTGCTGGTGGACCGGCTGCGCGCCGACGACGCCATCGGCATCGTCGTCTTCGGCACTCAGGGACGCGTGCTCCTCGAACCCACGGCGATCGGGAACGGGAACACGCGGGCCGATCTCGACCCCCGCGCGGACGAGGTCGCGGGCCGATGGAGTAAGGGCCGCGAACGCATCCTGGATGCCATCGACCGGCTGCATCCCGAGGGCAGCACGAACACCGAGGACGGCTTGCGGCTCGGCTACGAGATGGCGCGGCGTCATTACCGCGGAGCGGCGAACAACCGCATCGTGCTGTGCTCGGATGGCGTCGCCAACGAGGGTCACACCGGGCCGGAGTCGATCCTCGCGGAGGTGCGCACCGGCGCGGACGGCGGCATTGCCCTGTCGACGATCGGCTTCGGCATGGGCAACTACAATGACGTGCTGATGGAGCAACTCGCGGATCGTGGCGACGGGGATCACTATTACGTCGACGACATCGACGAAGCGCGCCGGGTGTTCGTCGAGAACCTTATCGGCACGCTGCAGACGATCGCGAAGGACGCCAAGGTCCAGGTCGAGTTCGATTCGACGCGCGTGGTGCGCTACCGCCTGCTCGGGTTCGAGAACCGCGACGTCGCAGACCGCGACTTCCGCAACGACAAGGTCGATGCGGGCGAGATCGGCGCCGGGCACGAGGTCACGGCACTGTACGAAGTGAAGCTGGCGCCCCATGTCACCAACGGGACACTCGCCACGGTCCGGCTGCGGTATGCGCGGCCGGAGGCGGCGGCCGGCGCCGCGCGCGTGCGCGAGATCGAGCAGCGCTTCACGGCCGGAGCGCTGAGCCCGACGTTCGAGGCGGCGGCGCCGCGATTCCGGCTCGACGCGGCCGTCGCCGAGTTCGCGGAGATTCTGCGCGGCAGCTACTGGGCGAAGGACGGCAAGCTGGCGGACGTGCTCGCGGTGGCGCGCGGCGCCGCGCGCGAGCTCCACGACGACGCGACGCGCGAGCTCATCCGGCTCGTCGAGCAGGCGGCGAAGCTCCAGAAGCGCGCCGGGGCCGGGGCGCACGAAAGAGAACGTTAGCGCAGCGCACGGGAAGGCTTAAGGTATGGGTCGCGCGCACGATAGACCTCGCCCATCCCGCCCGCGCACCATTCACGCGTGCTTTCTCGCGACTGCCCCGATCGCGACGCCGAATCCCGCCGCGCCGGCCCACGCTCCCGCGGCAACGCAGCGGCGCTGTCCGCAATGCTCACGTGAACGTCTCGTTCTCGCGCCACAGCCGCCGCCACCCTCCCACCGCAGCGCGATGATGCGCTCGCCATCCCCCCCGTGCGCCGTTGTTGCGATCAGTCGAGCACGATCACGCGCCGGAGCGCGTCGAACCGATCCGCCTTGAGCCGATAGAAGTAGACCCCGGCGCGGACGCGCGCATCATGATCGTCCCTGAGATCCCAGCGCACCGATTTCCGTCCAGGTGAGTGCACACCTGAAGCGAGCAGCCGCACCGAGCGGCCCTGCGCGTCGAACACGCGCAACGTGACGTTCGCCTCGCGCGGGACGTCGTAGGCGATTCGAGTGAACGACGCGGTCGGGTTCGGCTGGCTGGCGTGAAGTGCGAACGCCATCGGTCCACGACTGTTGTCCGCATCCAAGGCCTGGCAGCCGGCGACGACGTTCGGCGCGGTGCCCGACACCACCATCCAGGCGACCGACTCACCGTTCACGCCGTCTTGGCCGCGGCCACCGTGGCCTCCAAAGCCGCCCGTCCCGCCCGTTCCACCGTTCCAGCCCCAGGGGGCAGTCGCTCCGCTCCCGCCTGCCCCCGGCACACCCAGGGCTCCCCCGTCGCCACCGTTCCCGCCGATCCCTGCTGCTCCCGGTGTGAAGCGGGAGCACGTGAACGAGGTGTTGGCGCCGTTCGATACGAGATACACGGCGTATGACGAGCCGCCGCCGTAGCCACCGGATCCACCCTTACCGCCGCCGCCGCCGCCACCGCCGCCGCCACCGCCCGAACCGAAGCCCAGGAAGTTGGGGTAGCAGTCTCGGACTTGGACGTGGGCGCCGCCACCGCCGCCGCCGCCACCGCCACCTTCTCCGCTAGCGTCACCACCCGAGGTCGCTGGTCCGGCTGCCAGGAAGTAGGTGGACCGTTGCACGGACGAAATCGGTGGCCGTGAGCCTGCTTCATGGCCGGCGCCGAAGTTGCCGGCAGCGCCATTCGCGCCATTGAGTCCGATTCCGGGGAACGCGGCGGTGCAACTCGCCGTGCCACCCGCGCCGCCCGAGGCTCCGGGGACGCCGACTTCACCTGACCCTGCGGAGCCGCCGGCCCCTCCTGGGTTTTGGGGGGGCGGATAACTCCAGCAGGGGACACCACCACAGTCGCCACCCGCACCACCGGCTCCGCCGCTGCCGCCCTGCCCGTAGGTCCCAGCGGAAGGTCCGCCATTCCCGTTCTGGTCGCAGGAGAGCGGTCCGGCTGTACCCAAGTTGTCGGCGCCGGCGCCACCAGCGCCGCCCTGGCCGCACATGTCCGTGCCGATGTCGGGCATAGCGGCGAAGCTGCCGCTGCCGTTCCCGAGCAGCACCGAGACGGTGCTGGCGTAGTAGTTCGCGGTCACCAGGTCGGGCTTGCTGTCGCCGCTGAGGTCCCCGATCGCCACGGAAGCGGGACCGGTCCCCGTGGCGAAGTCGTACCTGCCGCCGAAGCTGCCGCTGCCATTCCCGAGCAGCACCGTGACGCTGTTGGCCTGTCCGTTCCCGGTCACCAGGTCGGGCTTGCCGTCGCCATTGACGTCCCCGATCGCCATCGAACCGGGACCGGTCCCGGTGGCGAAGTCGGTCTTGGCGCCGAAGGTGCCGTTGCCGTTTCCGAGCAGGATCGAGACGGTGTAGCCGAAGCCGGTACTGGCGGCGGGGTTCGCGGTTACCAGGTCGGGTTTGCCATCGCCGTTGAGGTCCACGATCGCCACCGAAAACGGAGCCTACCCGGTGGCGAAGTCGTTCTTGGTGCCGAAGGTGCCGTTGCCGTTTCCAAGCAGCACCGAGACGGTGTTCGCGTTGTAGTTCGCGGTCACCAGGTCGGGCTTGCCATCGCCGTTCAGATCCCCGATCGCCACCGAAGGGGGCTGCATCCCGGTGCCGAAGTCGGTCTTGGCGCCGAAGGCTCCGTTGCCGTTCCCGAGCAGCACCGAGACGGTGCTAGCGTAGTAGTTCGCGGTCACCAGGTCGGGCTTGCCGTCGCCGTTGAGGTCCCCGATCGCCACTGAACGGGGATAGCTGCCGGTGCCGAAGTCGGTCCTGGCGCCGAAGGTGCCGTCGCCATTCCCGAGCAGCACCGAGACGGTGCCCGCGTTCCCGGTCACCAGGTCGAGCGTGCCATCGCCGTTCAGGTCCCCGATCGCCACCGAAGTTGGAAAGCTCCCGGTGCCGAAGGCGGTCTTGGCGCCGAAGGTGCCGTCGCCGTTTCCGAGCAGCACCAAGACGGTGCCAGCGTTGTAGCTCGCTGTCGCCAGGTCGGGCTTGCCGTCGCCGTTCAAGTCCCCGATCGCCACCGAATTGGGACCGTTTCCGCCTAGGGTTGCGCCACCAGCGCTTCCCGGCAGCCCGTTGGCGCCGTCTGCTCCGACGACACCGTTCACGCCCCCGCTTGCGGCCCCGGTGGCGATCGAGACGTGAACGAACGAATAGTCGGAGCAACTGGCGAGGTGAACGCCATAGACCGAAATGCCGCGATTCGCGTAGGTGCCCAACGCGCCCTGAGGCAGCACGGACAGCGAGAGATCACGAATCGTGAAGCCCGAACGCGTGCTGGCGTCGATGCCGACGTAATAGCCCGATGTGCCTTGGAAGTTGTGGAGGTCGGGAGCGACCGTGATGATCGTGGCGGGCGGGAGCTTCGTCCACGTGCCGGGATCGAAGTCACCTTCGATCACGCACGAGTTCTGGATGGGAATGAGGCCGCTTACGGATTCGGTCCACGTGTAGGAGCCGACGGCGATGTACACGGTGTCTCCGGGTGCCATACCCGTGAGGCCGGTCGCGAGGTCGTACGGCGAGGCGATCGATCCATCGCCCGCCGGCGAGCCCGTGGTCGTGACGTGACGGATGACGGCGTGCGCGAAGCTCGGAGCAAGAGCGATTGCTGCGAGGAGCAGCGCGGGCGGTAGAACGCGAGGATGGCGCATGACGGCCTCCAGCGGTACGCCGAGGGTGCGAGTGTCCGGGTCGATTCAGCCCGGGCTCGATCGGCTACGAGTATACGATCTTCACGGGACGTCAGCGGCCAGGGGAAATGCATTGGCGCGGTCCCCACCTCGCTACGCGCCGATCGGCATGGACCGTGCCGCCGCTCATCGCCAGAGCGTCCTGCCCTCCGTTCTGCTCCTCCGGAGAACGCTCTTGTGGCTCTGCGATCTAATGCGAAATCTTAGGCAGAAAAGGCTAAAAAAATTCCTCCCACTGGAAGCCGCTCATGAGCGACGCCCATCGACTCGCACGCTGTTCCCTTTCTCGCGACTGCGTGCGGTCGCGACGCCGAATCCTGCCGTACAAGCCAGCCCGCCGCGCGGGAAAGGAGAGCTCCCGCGGGCTTCTGCGACTCACCAGCCTCTATGGGCGATCAGCTCGACCGCGACTCGGGCGCGGCCCTCGGGGATGACGATCTTCGGAACGGGCACCTGGTCGTGCCTCGGAAAGAGCACGAGGAAACCATGAGGAGTCTCCCACATCGGCCCCTGGGCAAATCCCGGACGCCACGCGGTGAGCCTCACCTCGTAGTGGCGATAGTTCCTGATCCAACCCCGCCATCCCGATCCATGCAAGGCGCCGCAATTGCACATCTGATCCGCGTATTCCCTGGGGACCGGCGCGAGCCCGGTGGGGCCACCCAGGTGGCTGCCAAGCTCTCGCAGGGAATCGCACACGCCCGGCCATGACGCGTGGTAGACGCGTTCGAGGTGTGGGACGGCCCCAAAGAACCCCATCGCGCCTGGCGAGTAGCTCTCGCTCACCAGGACGAAGTCCCGCGGCAGCGGCAGCACATCAGCCCTCTGGCGCATGTCGTCCATGGGCTCGGATTCGTACGTGTGGAACCCAGCAGCAATCGCCAGAAGCCCCCCGAGCACCACCAACACGACGACGACCGTTCGAACAACCCTCCGAGCCATCGGTTCCCCTCACTCTGCGCTTCTGGGAACTGCCACTACGGGACGTGAACCACTCACCGTTGAATCGCGGGCCTCGTGGTGTCGGCGTCGACGAATCGAAGCGCCATCGACTGGTTCAGTCCCTTCCCCGACCTCTCCATGGCCATGGTCATGCGGTGGAAGTGGGCGCTGTACCGGAAGCCGTCGACCTCGAAATGGAGCGAGTCGGAGGCCCAGTCGCCCTGCTCAAAACGCACGATGTCCAGGCCGTTGATGTAGAGGTAGCCGTCGAGCGTCTGGTCGGTGTGTGGATGGCAGATCAGAACAGTGGGATAGCCGCCGGCGCGGACCCAAAGCGCACCATCCCAGCGGCCGGCGAGCGGCGAGGCGAGGTCGACAGGGGCCGGCGCGGGCCTCGAAGTATCTGCGCTCACGAACCGGAGCTCCGCCCCATTACTCTTGCCCGAGACCGTGATCACGATGGCCATCTTGGTATGGTCGAAATGGGCGTTGTAATCGTAGCCGAGTTCTCCGAAATGGAGAGAATCGCCAGCGTAGACGCCATTCTCGATCGGTCCCATATCACGGCCATGGACGTAGAGGTAGCCGTCGAGCGTGCTGTCGGCGCGCGGGTGGCAGACCAAGACGACGGAACGGTCGCCGCGCGGGGCGTGAAGAACGCCTTTCCATCGGCCAGCGAGTGGCGACGAGAGGTCGACCGGGGCGAGATGTTCCGGCCATGGCCAGGCGCTGATCGTGTACACGGCGCCCCAGGTGATCCAGACGCCCACGCCAATGGTCAGGGCGATTCGAGCCACCCGGTGGCCTTTAATAGCTCTTTGGATGAGATACGAGGCCAGTCCAAAGATCAGGCCATTGACCAGGATGCCGACGACAAAGAAGAAGCCTATGCTACCCAGCCCAATCGCGCCGACGAGAAAGAAGAGTGGGAGCCCGACGTAATATCCCGGGCACAGGAGGCTGAGGGCCAACCTGATTGGCCAGACAAAGTCGTCCGCAGCGCCACCCTGAATCAACGCGACGATCACGCCGATGACGAAGGCCGCAGCGTCGATGAGCCGCGATTTCATTGTTCTCCGGTCCTCGAGCACCGCCTTCCCATGAGGGGTCCCTCCCACAGGGGTCATCGTCACCGGGTCAATGCCATTTGACCGGGAAAGAAGGCGCTGCCAATCGCAGCGGGAACGGGCTCGGTCGCCCGCGTCTGCGCCTGCCGGTAGGATCGATCACCATGGCGGAATGGGATCGCGAGCTATCCGTCGACGTCGAGGCCGTTCGCCGCGCGGCCGGATCTCCGGCGGGATGGCGGCTCCGTTGGTGGGCATCATGACTCAAGGCTTTGTCGATGTCCTCATTATTGGAGCGGGGCCGACCGGTCTCGCGCTGGCAGCGCAGCTGGCGCGGCTCGACACACGATTTCGCATCGTTGATCGCTCCTACGATCGTGCACGGGAATCGCGGGCGCTCGCGGTACAGGCGAGAACGCTCGAGTGCCTCGATGCCGTAGGACTTGCCGATCCCCTCGTCGCCCGGGGTCGCACCAGCACCCGATTGGTGGTTCACCTACGTGCGCGAACGATCGCCGACGTTGAACTCCGAGAGATGGGTGCATTCGACACGCGGTATCCGTTCATCCTCTTCGTTTCGCAATCCGAGACGGAGCAGTTGTTGAATGACCATCTCGTTTCGGCTGGAGTGACGGTCGAGCGTGGCGTCGAGCTGATCGAGTTTGCGGCTGCCGATCCGCACGTTGAATGCCGGCTCCGCCATGCGAACGGCCGAGAGGAGCACGTCTTGGCGACCTATCTCGCGGGTTGCGATGGCGCGCACAGCGCCGTGCGGAAGGGAGCTGGATTCTCGTTCGAGGGTGGCAGCTACTCGCAAGAATTCGCTCTTGGAGACGTCAAAGCGGATGGTTCCCTCGAACCCGGCGCAATCAACTCCTTCGTCGGCCGAGGAGGAGTGGCGTTGTTCTTTCCGCTCAGCCAGCCCACGACTTGGCGAGTGATCGCCATGTCCGGCCATCGCCAGCAATCGGATCGCGCGAGCGACCGTGCCGTGACGGGGGACCTCGCGCTCGCCGATCTTCAGGAGATGGTGGATGCTCCGACGGATGGATCGATCCGCGTGCGCGACCCGGCGTGGCTCGCGCGGTTCCACTTGCACCATCGCCAGACATCATGCTATCGCGCGGGCCGGGTCTTTCTTGCCGGCGACGCGGCCCACATCCATAGCCCTGTGGGCGGGCAGGGGATGAATACCGGCATTCAGGACGCGTGGAACCTCGGCTGGAAGCTGGCGCTCGTTCTGCGGGGAGCGGCACGAGAGAACCTGCTCGATACGTACGAAGCTGAACGGTGGCCCGTTGGTCGGTTTCTCTTGCGATACACCGATCGGGTCTTTGGCGCCATCACACGTGCCATGTCGCCGGGACGCGTTGCGTCTTGGGCACGCGAGTGGGTCATGCCGCGGATTCTCCCCGACCTCATGACCAACTCGTGGCTGCGAACGGCCGCCTTCCGCTTTGTCTCCGAACTTGGGATCCGATACCGCCGCAGTCCCCTCTCCGAGGAAGGAGCGCCACGCTTGGGAAATGGCCTGCGCGCTGGAGATCGACTGCCGGACACACGCTTGACGATGGGTGGAAGCGCAGTCTCACTCCAGCGCGCCGTCATAGGTCCACACTTCACGTTGCTCGTCTGCGGAGACGGGCACCCGCAGCATGAAGAGGTTGCCGAACTATTGGACGAGTATTCGGGTGCCCTGGAGATTCGTCGCTGCTCGTTGCAGGCAGACGTTGGCGCTCTGGTCGACACGAGCGGCTCGACACTGGACCTGCTCGATGGGCGCCAAGGCGCCCACTATCTCGTGCGGCCGGACGGCTACGTCGCCTATCGGGCTCGCGGAGCCGATCTCCGTGGGCTCCGCTCGTACTTGAGACGGTGGCTCGTCAGCCGCCGCGAACCCTACCCGAGCGCCACAGGTCCTCAGACGTGAGAAGGCCAGGGCTACTCGACCACGAGGAGGCCGGCCGTGCCGGCAAAGTCGCCCCGCGTCGTAGGCAGCCCAGGGGGCACCAGCCACGCGCCGCCGTCGATGCGCACCTGCACCTGGTGGAGGCCACCGGCGATCTGGAGCTCGCTCCCCCACCATCCGCCGCCCAGGTCGACGAGCGGGACCGGCGCCCAGTCGGTGAAGTCGCCCGTCAGCTCGACACGCGCCGCATTCGGGCAGCGCACGCGCACCGCGGTGCGGCCCTCCCGCAGCGAACGCGCCGACCACGCGCGGAGGCGCGGCACCACGGCGCGCGCCATCTCCCAGTCGCGTGTGGCCCACGGCGCTAGCCGGACCCCCAGCATGGTGCGCGGGCCCGCGGAGGGATCGAACGCCAGCGACGGCGCCGGACGCCGGCCGAGTGAGGCCATCACCAGGATATGCCGTGTGGCCTGAACGTTGACCGAGGCCTGTGCCCAGCGCTGCGGCGCTCCGATCCCGCGGAGCACAACGCCGCCGACTGCCGCCAGCTCGACGCGCCCGAACTGCCAGCGAAGCGCGCTCTGGGCGGTGGTGTTGAGCACCGTGTGGTCGATCATGCGGAACGTTGTGGTATCGACCCAGTGTAGCGAGTCCCGCGCGAACCCCCACCGCTCGGCCCGCTGCTCCTCGGTCGGAACGACGCTCGTTACCACGCCCGCCTCGACCAGGATCGGTGAGAACGAATGCCATAGCCCGGTGCCGAGGTGGAGTCGCGCGCCCGGATGGTCGGCTCCGCCGGTCGAGAGGCCGAGCCATTCGCCCGCGCTCGAAGCCCGGCGGTCGAGCAGCGCCGAGTAGCGCAGGTTGCTCGCGCCGGCGGCATCGTCGCCCGCGATCGAGAGCTCGAGCCCGAGCGTGTGCTCAGGCTCGAGCCGGGCGCGCATCCCCGGCAGCACGCTGCCCAGCGGCAGCATGCCGTCGATGCCCCACCACAGACGGTTCTCGTCGATCGCGGTCGTCGCCGCCACGGGACCGCGCGCGAGTGGCGCGCGCAGCCATGCCGGTGCCGGGGCG
>JACXTT010003900.1_pt1 | contig 22518 bp, 18 predicted proteins | sample 9270951 | NCBI WGS metagenome assembly JACXTT01 (sample SAMN15532306, study PRJNA645909) | rock metagenome | isolation source: weathered quartz diorite | place: Puerto Rico | collected 2017-06-21
TCGACAAGGACCGTTCGCCAAAGTGGGCACCGGCGACGCTGGAGGATGTGACGCCGGCGATGATCGACGCCTACTTCGTGCCGCGCGGTGTGGACGAGCTGGTTTTTCCGGCGAGAGCATGAGCCGTTGCGGGTGAAAGCCCGTCTTGAGACGTGCATGCTCCGCTGAAGCAAACATGGTTCTCTACCCGCTCGCAGAATCGGGAGAGATCGAGGGAGGCGTTGCGAGATGAGCAAGACGATCGCGTTCATAGGCCTTGGCAACATGGGTGGGCCGATGGCCGCCAATCTGATCAAGGCCGGTCGCAAGGTTGCGGGATTTGACCTCGTTCCGGCGTTACGCGATGCGGCCAAGGCCGATGGCGTGACGATTGCCGCCTCCGCGATCGAGGCGGTGAAATCGGCGGACGTGATCATCACCATGCTGCCGGCGGGCAAGCATGTGCTGGCAGTATGGAACGAGATCGTTCCTGCCGTCCGCGACGGCGCGTTGATTGTCGACTGTTCGACGATCGATGTGGAAAGCGCGCGGCAGGCGCACACGCTGGCGGCGGGGCGTAAGCTCGCTTCGGTCGATGCGCCGGTGTCTGGTGGCGTCGGCGGCGCAAAGGGCGCGACGCTGACGTTCATGGCTGGCGGCGCCGTGGACGCATTCAACGCGGCCAAGCCGGTGCTGGAGGCGATGGGCAAGCGCATCGTTCATTGCGGCGACGCGGGCGCCGGGCAGGCGGCGAAGATCTGCAACAACATGATCCTCGGCATTTCGATGATTGGCGTCAGCGAAGCTTTTGCGCTCGGCGAGAAGCTGGGTCTGTCGCATCAGGCGCTGTTCGATGTGGCGTCGACGTCGTCAGGCCAATGCTGGTCGATCACCAGCTATTGTCCGGTGCCCGGCCCCGTGCCCGCATCGCCTGCAAACAATAGCTACAAGCCGGGTTTTGCTGCGGCGTTGATGCTGAAGGACCTGAAGTTGTCGCAGGAGGCGGCGAAGGCCGCAGGTGCTGCGACGCCGCTGGGCGAGCATGCCGAACAGATCTACGAGGCGTTCAATGCTGCCGGCCACGATGGCGACGACTTCTCCGGCATCATCAATCACCTGCGCGCGCTGAAACGCTAGGCTCGGATACAGCTAACAGAAAGGCCCGGTTCAGGTGCTGAACCGGGCCTTTGCGTTTTGACAGGTGTGACGAGGTGCTTACTCGTCCACATCCCAGCTGAACACGTCACCGGTGCGCTCGAGCGGTGTCAGCGACGACTTCAGCATTTGCGGTAGCTGTTCGGCGAGGACCTCGGGTTCCCAGCCGCCGGAGCGGAACAGAGTCCGGATCGGACGCGGCTGGCTGTAGAGATAGATCTCTGGTCCGCGCGCGCCAAAGATCTGGCCGTTGATCGTCTTGGCCGCGTCGCTGAGCAGGAACACCGCCAGATTGGCGACATGCTCCGGCTTCTGCACGCGCTGGCGCCGCTCGATCCGCGCGGCCATTTCCGGCGTCTGGTTCGGGGTGGCGTCGATCATACGGCTATGCGCAGCCGGCGCAATTGCGTTCGAGCGGATGCCGAAGTGCCCCATGTCGATGGCAATGCTGCGCGACAGGCCGCAGATACCGATCTTGGCGGCGGCGTAGTTGGCCATGCCGAGCGTGCCGACGAGGCCGGCGGTTGAGGCCATGTGAACGAAGGCGCCGCCCTTCTGCTCACGCATGTGCGGTGCAGCGGCGCGGGCGACATAGAAGCTGCCGTTGAGATGGACGTTGATGACGTCTTCCCAGTCCTTCGGCATCATCTTGTGGAAGCTCGCCATGCGGATGATGCCGGCGTTGTTCACGACCAGATCGATTTTTCCATACGTATCGCGGGCAGCCTGCACGATTTTTTGCGCCGCTCTCCAGGACGAGACGCTGTCACCATGGGGGTTGGCCTCGCCACCGGCCGCTTGGATGTCCGCAACGGTCTTTTGGGCCGGGCCGAGGTCATTCTGTTCGGTGCCGAACACCGAGCCGCCAACGTCGTTGACGACGACCTTTGCGCCCTCTTTGGCCAGCAGTCGCGCAATTGCGCTGCCGATTGCACCGCCGCCGCCCGTGACGATTGCGACCTTCCCCTCGACAAGACCCGCCATGCACCCCTCCGTTTCTTCTGATTGATTGCGATGGCGCATACTAGTGAAGGCACTGGATGCGTCCATTGCGTTTCAGGGCAGACCCCATGCACGACTGTCGTTCGCCGCGCACCGAACGCGAACCGTCGGGAGCGAGCCGCACGCGTAGGGAGTTCTCTTATTTGGAACGCCAGTACGGCCACGCCGCCGGTGCGCGATTATTGTGCCATGCACAATTGCGCATTTTGAATACGATCACGCGGCATTCGCCTTTCTCGGTCACGAGATATCGGTCTAGAAGTCTGCAACGGCAGGTGGCGGCGGAAGCTGCCCCTAGAGCTGCCATGCGTTGATACCCAAGGAGATGTCTATGTCAGTCGCAGTCGCACACGATCAAAACCAGTCGGACGATAGCGACCTCCTGCGTCTGCTTCGGGACGCGGCGTCGTCCTTCGCCAAGCGCGGTGGTCTGCCGCGTATCCGCGCGCTGCGCGGCACGAAGCCCGGCATGGACCCGGCCGTGTGGTCGCAGATGGCGGAGCAGGGATGGCTCGGCATCATCATTCCGGAGGACTTTGGCGGTCAGGGACTGGGCTTCGCCGAAACGGCGGTCGTGGCCGAAGAGCTTGCACGCACGCTGAGCCCGGAGCCGCTGGTGGCGTCGTCGGTGCTGTCCGCGAGCCTTCTGATGGCAGGCGAGAATGAGGCGCTGAAGAAGAAGCTGCTGCCGAAACTCGCTACGGGTGAGAGCGTCATTGGCGCCGGCCTCGCCGGACGCATCCCCGGTCTGTCGGGCGGAGGCTCGACGCTGGAAGCGAAAGCTGCCGGCGCCGATGCCGTGCTGAACGGAACCGTGCGGCACGTCTACCCGGCATTCAGCGCCACTGACTTCATCGTTGCGGCCAAGGGCGCCGACGGTGTCGCGCTGTATCATGTCGCGGCCAATGCGGCCGGCCTGTCGATCGCTGATGAACTGCGCGCGGACGGGACGATGGCGGGCACGCTGACTTTCAAGGACGTGAAGGTCGGTGCGGCTGCGCTCGTTGCCAAGGGTGCCAAGGCGGAAGCGGCCATTCGTCGCGCCACCGATGCAGCCAACATCGTCTCCTGCGCCGAACTGTTTGCATGCATGAACCAGGCGCTCGATATTACCCTTGAATACATGCGGACCCGCGTGCAGTTCGGCAAGCCGATCGGCAGCTTCCAGGCGCTGCAGCATCGCACGGTCGATCTCTGGATACAGAAGGAGCTGTCGATCGGTGCGCTCGCGGATGCCATCCGCACGCTCAACGACCCGAAGGCGAGCGCCGACGCGCTGAGCATGGCGGCCAGCCGCGCCAAGTCGCGCTGTGGCGACGCTGCGCACACGATCGGCCGCGAGGCCGTGAAGCTGCACGGTGCGATCGGCTTCACCGATGAATACGACGTCGGCCTTTATCTGCGCCGGGCGATGGCCCTGAACGCCTGGCTCGGCAATCCGACGGAGCATCGCCGCCGTTTCGGCAAGCTGCTGGAGAAGGTGGGCGGCTCGGCCGACGAGAAGAAAGAGAGCGTGCCGTTCCCCGCCGTCTTCATGCAGGACGACAAGGCGGACGTGGACTGGAATTCGTTCAGCGATGAGGAGTTCCGCGCCGGCGTGTTCGCCTGGTTCGACAAGAACTACCCGAAGAACATGCGTCATACCGGCCGTCGCGGCAGCGCGGCCGAAATGAACGACTGGATGAAGACGATTTCGCGCAAGGGCTGGATTGCTCCAGCTTGGCCGGTGAAGTGGGGCGGCATGGGCCTCTCGCCCGCCAAGCAGATCATCTACATCGAGGAGCGTGAGCGCGTCGGTGTGATGCGCAATCCGGACATGGGTATCGTCATGTTCGGGCCGACGCTGATGCGTTGGGGTTCGGAAGAGCAGAAGCAGAAGTATCTGCCGCGCATCATCTCTAACGACGATATCTGGTGCCAGGGCTACTCGGAGCCGAACGCGGGCTCTGACCTGGCTGGCCTGCAGACGACGGCAGTGCTGGATGGCGACCACTATGTGGTCAACGGCTCGAAGATCTGGACCACGTCGGGCCACTGGGCCGACCACATGTTCCTGCTGGCGCGCACCGACAAGGATGCGAAGAAGCAGGAGGGCATCACCTTCTTCGTGCTCGACATGAAGACGCCCGGCCTCACCGTGCGCCCGATCGACAACATCGGCGGTCACGCGGAGTTCGCGCAGGAGTATTTCGAGAACGTCCGCATTCCGAAGGAGAATGTCATCGGCGAGGTCAACAAGGGCTGGACCGTCGCCAAGAGCCTTCTCGGCTTCGAGCGGCTGAATTCCGGCAGCCCGCGCCATGCGCAGGCAGCGCTGATGGAAGTGGACAAGCTCGCCAAGTCCAATGGCACGTGGGCAGACGCTGAATTCCAGGCCAAGTATGTGAAGGTCTATCTCGACATCGCCGATCTCACGTCGGCCTATCAGCGCTTCGCCGATCTGATGAGCCTTGGCGACAATCCGGGTCCTGAGCTGTCGCAGCTCAAGATCATCGTCGCGAGCGCGTCCCAGCACGTCACCGAACTCCTGATGGAAACCGCAGGCGGCGCGGGCGCCAACCAGGGCTACGAGGTGGTCGATGGCGACGACGTCAATTTGCTGGGGCCGTTCTTCACCCACTTCGGGTCGATGATCGCGTCGGGAACCAACGACATCCAGCGCAACATCATTGCCAAGCGGGTGCTGAGCCTGCCCTGATCGGGCTCAGTCCGGACGCGCGAACAAGGGGAGGAGTTGATCGTGCAGATGCAGGCGCCGGCCGAAGGAGAACTCAAGTTCACCGTGCAGCGTCCGCCAGCCTATGGAGAGCTGACGGATGTGCTGCCCGGACTGTACTGGATTCGTTTGCCGGTGCCGCTGCGCCTCAACCACGTCAACTGCTGGCTGCTCGACGATGGTCCGGGTTGGACCCTCGTCGACTGCGGCATGAACACCGACGATATCTTCGAGATCTGGGACAAGCTCTGGCGCGGACTGCTGCGCAGCCGCCCGCTGCAGAATCTCACTCTCACGCATGCACACATCGATCACATCGGTTTCGCGGGCTATCTGGTGAAAGAGACAAAGTGCGCCGTGCGGCTGCCGTTCGCGGAATGGCTGAACGGCTGGATGATGTGGCACGAGCGCGAGGAGGGGTTGACCGACCAGTTCTCCGACTACATGAGGCGCAACGGCGCGTCTCCCGACGATGTCGCGACGATCGTGGGCGCGCAGCGGCCATCAAAGTATCTGGGGCTGAAGCCGCCGCGCGAGTTTGCGCGCATCAAGGATGGCGACACGGTTTCGATGGGCAAGCGCGAGTGGCGGGTCATCACGGCCGGCGGCCACTCGCCCGAGCATGCCTCGTTCTTCTGCGAGGCGGACAAGATCTTGATCGCCGGTGATCAAGTGCTGTCGCATATCACTCCTTCGGTGATCGTGCCATCGGCGCAGCCTGATGCAAATCCAATGAAGGACTATCTGGATTCGCTGGCACGCTTCGAAGCGCTGCCGGCGGATACACTGGTGCTGCCGTCGCATGGCTTGCCATTCCATGGGCTGCACACCCGGCTGGCGCAGTTGCGCGAGCATCACGAGGCGCGACTCGAGGATATGGCTTCTTTCGTTACGGAACCGACGACGGCGTTTGCCATTGCGCAGGAGGTGTTTCCGCGCGTGCTACTCGAAAATCCACGGCAGGCATTCGGGGAATCGCTGGCGCATCTCAACATGCTGGCCTCGATGGGCAAGCTGACGCGCGCAGTCGATGACAAGGGCGCGATTACGTTCGCGCCCTTGTAAGCAATCGTAAAGAGGTTACGCGCCAACCTGCTTGAAGCGCTTCACTGACGGTGCGCCGTCCATGAATGCGCCCATGGCGCGGCCGAGCGTCTTGAAGTGGTCGCTGGCGCGGTGTGCGTCCACGGCGGCCTGGTCGGCGTAACGTTCCATGAACACGTAGGTGTTCGGCTCTTCGCCATGATAGAGCTGATACAGCAGGCAGCCTTTTTCGTTCTCGTTCACCTTCTTGACGAGTTCGGTCGCGACCTTCTCGAACTCCGCGCCCTGGCCGTCCTTGACCTTGATCGTGGCGACAACTCCAAACATCGGCATTTCTCCCGTTCGTTGATGCGGCAATTTCTCCGAAATTCCGGGCGCGATTGCAACAGGGCGATGCAGCTCCAGCCGGCCGGTTCGCGGACACGGCGGGCGCAAAAAACGCAGGGCTGATCGCTGCCGGGTCGGAGGCTCTGGCGCGGTATCTTTGGATGTGTAGAGTTGGGCAACGACATTGACGGCCCGAAAAGCGGCCGCATGGGAGGACATATGGATCTTTCGCTTTCCGAAGAGCAGCGATTGCTCGGCGATGCGGCAGGCCGTTTCATCGCAGGCCGTTATTCATTTGAGGCGCGCCGCGCCATTCTGCAATCCAGTGAGGGTTTCAGCCGCGAGATCTGGCGCGAGTTCGCGGATCTCGGCTGGTTGGGCCTGAACATCCCGGAAGAGTTTGGTGGTCTTGGAGCGAGCGCCGTCGAAACAAGCGTCGTGATGGAGACATTCGGGCGGGCGCTGGTCGTCGAGCCGTATCTAGAGACGGCCGTGATCGCCGCGAGCCTGATCGGTGCACTCGGCTCGGACCAGCAGAAGCAGGCGCTGCTGCCGCCGATCGCAGAAGGGCGTTCGATCCTGGCGTTCGCGCATGTCGAGCCGCAGGCGCGCTACAATCTTGAGGATGTCGCCGCGACAGCAAAGCGCACCAGCGGAGGCTGGACGCTTTCGGGGCGCAAGGATGTGGTTCGCGGCGGTCCGTGGGCGGACACGCTGCTGGTGTCGGCGCGGATCTCCGGCGGCCAGCGCGATCGCTCTGGCATCGGTGTCTTTGTGGTGCCGGCGAAGGCCGTAGGGGTCAGCGCGAAGACCTATCCAACAGTTGATGGCGCGCGGGCGAGCAATCTCTCATTCGACAACGTGTCAGTGCCTGCAGATGCGCTGCTGGGCAACAACGAGAATGCCCTGCCGGCGATCGAGGCTGCGACCGATCGGGCGATCGCTGCGATGGCCTCGGAGGCGCTGGGCTGCATGCAGGTGTTGCTCGATACCACGATAGCCTACACCAAGACTCGCATTCAGTTCGGCAAGCCGCTGGCGGCGAACCAAGTGCTGCAGCACCGCATGGCGGCGATGGCCGTCAAGATCGAAGAGGCGCGGGGCAGCGCGCTCAATGCCACACTGATGGTCGATGCCGATCCGGTGACGCGGGCGCGCGCTGCATCAGGTGCCAAGGTGAAAGTCGGTCGCGCAGGACGGTTTGTCGCGGAGCAATCCGTGCAGTTGCACGGCGGCATGGGCGTGACCGAAGAACTGAATGTCGGCGTCTATCTCAAGCGGCTGATGGCGACCGAGATCATCTTTGGCAGCCCGGATCATCATCTGCAGCGCTACGTGCGGCTCTCGCAGCCGTCGGCGAACGCAGCTTAAGGAGGCGAGCATGGATCTCTCTTTCTCCAAGGAAGAACTCGCGTTCCGGGATGAGGTGCGCGATTTCATCGCCAGGAACCTGACCGAAGATGCAAAGCGCAGGCAGCGGCTGACGCCGAGCGCCTGGTCCGAGAAGCCAGTGTTTGCGAGCTGGCAAGCCGCGCTTCACAAGAAGGGATGGGTTTCGCCCTATTGGCCGAAGGAGCACGGCGGCACGGGCTGGACGCCGGCGCAGCGCTACATTTTTGAAACCGAGTGCGGCAAGGCAGGTACGCCGAGCCTGCTACCATTCGGTGTCCACATGGTTGGTCCGGTCATCATCAAATTCGGCACAGAACAGCAGAAGGCGTTCTATCTTCCGCGTATCGTGTCTGGCGAGGACTACTGGTGTCAGGGCTATTCGGAACCCGGCTCCGGCTCCGACCTCGCGTCGCTGAAGACGAAAGCCGTGCGTGACGGCGACCACTACGTCGTCAACGGCACGAAGATCTGGACCACTCACGCGCATTTCGCCAATCGGATGTTCGCGCTGGTGCGCACATCCGACACGCCGAAGCGGCAGGAAGGCATCAGCTTCCTCCTGATCGACATGACAACGAAGGGTATTTCGACCCGGCCGATTATCACCATCGGCGGCGATCACGAGGTCAACCAGGTGTTCTTCGATGACGTGCGCGTGCCGGTCGAAAACCGGATCGGCGAGGAGAACAAGGGGTGGACCTATGCCAAGTATCTGCTCGAATTCGAGCGCGGCGCCAGTTTCCGCGCGGCGCGATTCCGGCGACAGATCGATGAACTGAAGCGCTTGAATGGCAAGACCAATGGTGCGTCAGGCGATAGCGGGATTGCGACGCGTATCTCCGAAATCGAGATCGATGTCGATGCCCTTGAGATGATCGAGCTCAAGCTGCTGTCGGATGTGCAGGCCGGCCGCAATCCGGGCCCGATTTCTTCGGTGTTGAAGCTGCGCGGCACGGAGATCTTTCAGGCGATCACGCGCGTTGGTGTCGATGCTATCGGCAATAATGCGCTCGTGTGGGAGCCGCGCCGGCCGCTCTATGGGCTCAACGAGCCGGCGATTTTGCCGGAAGACGAGCTTGCGGTGTTGCCGGCGCATCTGGATGGCCGCGCCCACACGATCTTCGGCGGCACGTCGGAGATCCAGCACGAGATCATCGCCAAGCAGATGCTTGGCCTGTGATAAAATTTCAGGGCCTCGTGAGGCCCTGAATTCCCATCTCTCATGGCGGTCGTCGATTAGCGTCCGGTGAATGCCGGCGCGCGCTTCTCGACGAAGTGGCGCACGCCTTCCTTGAAGTCTTCGCTAGCAAGGCTGAGCGCCATTTCGTGGTCGGCGAGGTCCATCGCGTCGTGGAGCGGCTGCATGTGCGCGGCCCACAACTGCCGCTTGATGACGCCGAGCGAGCGCGGCGACGACAGTTCGCCAAGTTCCTTGGCATACGCGAGCGTTGCGGGCAGCAGTTCGCTCGCAGGATAAATTCGGTCGACCATGCCGAGCTTCAGCGCTTCCGGTGCCATCACCTTGCGTGCCGAGAGGAGCAGGTCGGCGGCGGCCGAGTGGCCGACCAGTCGCGGCAGCGTCCAGCTCATGCCGTGCTCGGCAATCAGGCCGCGTCGCGCGAATGCCGTGGTGAACGACGCCTCCTCAGCCGCAAAGCGCATGTCGCAGAACAGCGCGTAGCAAAGTCCGAGGCCGGCGCAGGGGCCATTGATTGCGGCAATGATCGGCTTGGGTACGGCAGGGAAGTAGGTGTTGGCGCGCTGGAAGTCCTTGCGCGCGTTCGGGTCGAACGGTGCCGGCGGCTTTTCGTCCAACCGGCCTGCACTGGAGATGTTGGAGAGCCGTTTCATGTCGGCGCCTGCGCAGAAGCCGCGGCCGGCGCCGGTGAGCACGATCACCCGCACGTTGGCGTCATCGGTTGCCTGCCGCATCGCTTGCCGCACCTCGTTGCCCATGGTCGCGGTCCAGGCGTTGAGGCTTTCGGGACGATTGAGGGTGACGATCGCGGTGCGGCCGTCGACCTTGTAATCGATTTCAGTGAAGGACATTCAGTTCTCCCTTTATGCGCGCTGGTGTTGCGGCGTTGTTCTTCTCATTGGCTCGGGGCCTGACCGCGATAATGCCATTCGCCCGGAAACGATCAAGGCTGCCGGGATGTCCGGCAGCCTTGCCATTCCAAAACGCTTGAGCTGCCCGATCAGCCTGCAGCGGCCACCGCGCGCTGCGCCATCACCTTGATGAGGTTGGCGCGATAGGTTGCAGAGCCATGGATGTCCGACATCAGCCCGTCAGCGGAGATGCTGACGCCATCCAGGGCGGCGGCAGACCAGTTTGCTTTCAGGGCTTGCTCGATTGCGTCGACCCGCATCACCCCATCCTGTGATGCGCCGGTTGCGGCAACGCGCACGTCGCCGGTCTTTGTTTTCGCAACGAACACACCGGTCAACGCAAAGCGCGAAGCCGGATGGCGAAACTTCGCGTAACCGGCCTTGGCGGGCACCGGGAACGAGATCGCGGTGATGATCTCGCCGTCGTTGAGGGCGGTCGTGAACAGGCCCTTGAAGAAATCATCGGCAGCGATCGTGCGCTTGTTGGTTTGCACGGTCGCGCCGAGCGCCAACACTGCCGCGGGATAGTCGGCCGCGGGGTCGTTGTTGGCGATCGATCCACCGATAGTGCCGCGATAACGCACCGCGGGATCGCCGAGCATGGAGGTCAGGTGGACGATCGCCGGGATGGCCTTATTGACGTGGGCGTTCTGCATGATGTCGTAGTAGGTGGTCGCGGCCTTGATCGTGACTGCGTCGGCCGTGGCATCGATGCCAACGAGCGCCGGAATCTTCGCCAGGTCGATGACGTCCGACGGACTGGCCAGCCGCTGCTTCATGACCGGAATCAGCGTGTGGCCACCGGCGAGATACTTCGCGTCGGTGCCCTTGGCGAACAGGGCGGCGGCTTCGTCGACGCTCGCGGGACGATGATAGGTTGTCTCGTACATGATCGTCCTCCTCAGGCGTTGCCGTGGATCGCCGACCAGACGCGATCCGGTGTGGCAGGCATTTCGAGCTTGTTGGTGCCGATGGCGTCGGTGATCGCATTGATCACCGCTGCCGACGCGCCGATCGCGCCGGCCTCGCCGCAGCCCTTCACGCCGAGCGGATTGCCCGGGCAAAGCGTTGTCGTGTGCTGCAGCTTGAATGAGGGCAGGTCGTCTGCGCGCGGCATCGAGTAGTCCATGAACGATGCGGTCACGAGCTGGCCGCTCTTGTCGTAGACCGTACCTTCCAGCAGCGCCTGGCCAATGCCCTGGGCGAGACCGCCATGCACCTGGCCTTCGACGATCATAGGATTGATCAGTCGCCCGAAATCGTCGACCGCGACGAAGTTTTCGAACGTTGTCTTGCCGGTGGCTTCGTCCACCTCGACTTCGCAGATGTAGGCGCCAGCGGGGAAGGTGAAGTTGGTCGGGTCGTAGAATGCGCCCTCCTTCAACCCGGGCTCCATGCCGGGTGGCAGGTTATGCGCGGTGTAGGCTGCCAGCGCGACGTTCGCGAGCGCCATCGTCTTGTCGGTGCCGGCAACCTTGAAGTTGCCGTCCTCGATGACGATGTCGTTTTCGGAAGCCTCAAGCTGATGCGAGACAATCTTCTTCGCTTTTGCTTCGACCTTCTCCAGTGCCTTCACGATCGCTGACAGACCGACGGCCGCAGAGCGTGAGCCGTATGTGCCCATGCCGAACTGCACCTTGTCGGTGTCTCCGTGCACGATCGACACCTGGCTGATCGGAATGCCCAGACGATCCGCGACCACCTGCGCAAAGGTCGTTTCGTGGCCCTGGCCGTGGCTGTGCGAGCCGGTCAGCACTTCGATCGTGCCGACCGGGTTGACGCGAACTTCAGCCGACTCCCACAGGCCGACGCCGGCACCGAGGCTGCCGACGGCCTTCGACGGAGCGATGCCGCAGGCTTCGATGTAGCAGGAGAAGCCGATGCCACGCAGCTTGCCTTCCTTCTTCGCCTTTTCCTTGCGGCTTGCGAAGCCGGCGTAGTCGACGGCCTTGAGTGCGGCGTCGAGTGAAGCGTGGAAGTCGCCGGTGTCGTAAGCCATGATCACCGGCGTCTGGTGTGGGAAGCTGGTGATGAAGTTCTTCTTGCGCAGTTCGGCGGGATCGATCTTGAGCTGCCGCGCTGCGGTCTCCACGAGTCGCTCCAGCAGGAAGCTGGCCTCAGGTCGCCCGGCGCCGCGATAGGCATCGACCGGTGTCGTGTTGGTGTAAACGCCGATCACCTCGCAGTAGATGTTCGGGATGTTGTACTGGCCGGACAGCAGCGTCGCATAGAGATAGGTCGGCACCGACGACGAGAACAGCGACATGTAGGCGCCGAAGTTGGCGTGGGTCTTCACCCGCAGACCGATCATCTTGTGATCCTTGTCGAACGCCATCTCCGCCTTCGAGATGTGATCGCGGCCGTGCGCGTCGGTGAGAAATGCCTCGGTGCGGTCGGCGGTCCATTTCACCGGCCGTTCGATCTTCTTGGCAGCCCACAGCGCGACCATCTCCTCCGGGTAGATGAAGATCTTCGAGCCGAAGCCGCCACCGACGTCCGGTGCGATCACCCGCAGCTTGTTCTCCGGAGCGATGTTGTAGAACGCGGACAGAACGAGCCGCGCAACGTGCGGGTTCTGGGAGGTGGTGTAGAGGGTGAAGTGCTCTTCGGCGCTGTTATAGTCCGCGATCGCGGAGCGCGGCTCCATCGCATTCGGCACCAGGCGATTGTTGGTCAGCTCAAGGGCAACAACGTTGGCCGCTTTGGAAAAAGCGGCGTTACAGGTGGCCTCGTCGCCGATCGACCAGTCATAGACGACGTTGCCTGGCGCTTCCGGGTGAAGCTGCGGTGCGCCCGGTGCGATGGCCGCGCGGATGTCGGGGACGGCGGGAAGCTCCTCATAGGTCACCTCGACCTTTTCCGCGGCGTCGCGGGCGAGGTTCTTGCTCTCCGCCAGCACCACGGCCACCGCCTGTCCGACGAAGCGCACGATCTCTGGCGCCATCGCCGGCCATACGCCCATCTTCATCGGCGAGCCGTCTTTCGAATGCACCATCCAGCCGCAGATCAGGTTGCCGATCTTGTCATCGACCAGCTCTTTGCCCGTTAGCACGGCGACCACGCCGGGCATCTTCATCGCCTCTGACGCGTCGATTCCTTTCACCCGTGCATGCGCGTGCGGGCTGCGGATGAAATGAGCGTGAGTCATGCCGTGCAGGCGAATGTCGTCGGTGTAGCGGCCCTTGCCGGTGATGAAGCGCTTGTCTTCCTTGCGGACGACGCTGGCGCCAATGCCTTCGATGCCCATGGTCTTCTCCTTGAAGTGCCGCTCGCATCGCGTAGCTACAAGGGCGCGGAGAACGGCAGTATTGCGGGAAAGTACGAAGCAGTGTGCGCCGCGGCCTATTCGGCCGCCTGCGAAACCTTCATGCGTCCGGCGGCGTCGAGCACCGATTTGACGATGTTGTGATAGCCAGTGCAGCGGCAGATGTTGCCTTCGAGTTCCTGGCGAACGGTGGCTTCGTCCAGGGAGCCGCCGTGGCGATTGACGATGTCGATCGCCGACATGATCATCCCCGGCGTGCAATAGCCGCACTGCAGTCCGTGATTGTCGCGGAACGCCGCCTGCATCGGATGCAGTTCGTCGCCCTTGGCAATGCCTTCGATGGTCGTGACCTTGGCGCCGTTGGCCTGACCGACCAGTACGGTGCAGGATTTGACCGCTCGACCGTCGATGTGGACGACGCAGGCGCCGCACTGGCTGGTATCGCAGCCGACATGGGTGCCGGTTAATCTCAGGTGATCGCGAAGGAAATGGACAAGCAATGTGCGGTCTTCAACGTCGCCAGAGACCGCCTTGCCGTTCACCGTCAGTTTGACCGCGGGCATACCGAACCTCCCAATTGCCTTTAGATTTATTATTGTTCCAAGTAGGCCCTGCGCCCTTTCGCTTTTCAATCGTTATTTCGTTGGACGCGCCGACAAAGCCTGCTTGACTTGGGGCTGATCGGATCAGCCCGTTACGGTGGGCTATCTTGCGGATTCCCGCGACGCTCTGATCCAGCGATAACCTGTCGCAGGCGTCCGATCGTTTGTCGCGCCCAGCGCCCGGAGCGCAAGATTGCGACGAGAATGGTCGATGTCAGCTCGCTTGCTCAGGCAACAATGAGCGAGCGATAGGCCTTGGAGATCGCCTGCGTTGGACGAATGAAGTCCGCGGGACGGGGAGTATGCAGTTCATTTTGCGTCGCGGTAGGATTCGATTTTGCGGTGCGAGAATGCCCAAGAATCTGCAACCTGACGTAACGACACCAAGGTATTGGTTTACTCCGCGTTATCGTTTTCGTCTTAATTTTGGTCATTCGCGCGCGGTTCGTCTCACTTCTTACCAATTCGTGAATCGATGGCATCGGTCGACAATGCGCGAATGCATGACGTCGCCTGGAAAGCGACATCGCGTCGGCTGACAGAATTTTTTTGGAACAGGAATCAGAATGTCTCCGTCCAAGCGCATCCGGCTCCCTCAATTCAAGCTGCTGGCCAATCTCGCGATCCGCACCAAGATCATGCTCGGCTTCATGCTGGTGCTGGTCCTGTCAGCGGTGAGCGTTGCCGTCGCCTATCTCGGCTACGACAAGGTTTCGGCCGGCTTTACCTCCTATCGCACGAGCGTCGGTGAAGGCGTAATGGCGCGGACGATCGATCGCGAGGCGATGTCCTATCAGCTCGCTGCGCGATACTACGTGGTGACGGGCGACGAGGCGGATGCGACCAACGCACTTGCGGCGGAAGGTGATCTGCGTGATGCCATTGACAAGGCTTCGCGCGACATGAAGGACGGTGCGCGTCGCAACGCGATCTCGGACCTTTCGAGCCGGTTCGAAAAGTTCTCGAAGGTCTTCGCTCAGATCCTCGATCTGAAGCGCGACAACTTCCGCTACGCGGCGAATGAATTGCAGCGCGGCGGCAGCATGCTGCGCCAGCGCCTTGAGGATCTTGCCGACTCGGCGACCCTTGCTGACATGAGCAGTTTGAACGTGGGCGCAAAGGAAGCCGGCACCCAGTTCGTGGCCGCTTCTGCGAACGTCAACATGTTCGTGACGCGCCATGACAATCTGACGGCCAATGGTGCGGAGAGCCGGCTGAAGATGATCGAGACGACGCTGACGTCGCTGCATGCTGACGATCAGCAGATCAAGAAGAAGATCAGCGGCATCATCGAGCAGCTCACCACGTATCGGAAGGCATTCGCCGCCATTGTCTCCAACGCCAAGAAGATCGACGGCCTGGTCGTTGAAATGACGGGCGCGGCGGAAGCGATTGCGAAGGATGCAGAATCCATCAAGATCAGCGCCATGGCCGACGAGCGCCGGATTCAGGGCGAAACCGAATCGCTGGTCAGCACCACCCAGAACTTCGTGCTGATGCTCACTATCGGCGTGACGATCCTTGGTGCCCTGATGGCATTGCTGATCGGCAGTGGCATTTCCGGCCCGCTTGTCGCACTCTGTGCGTCCATGCGCGAGCTGGCGTCCGGTCACTTCGATGCCGTGTTGCCGGGCCTCGGCCGCAGGGACGAGATCGGCCAGATGGCCAGCGCGGTCGAAGAGTTCAAGACACAGGCGATCGCCAAGGCCGAGCGCGATGCCGCCGAGCAGGAGGAGAAGAACCGGACGACCGCCAGCGCGCGGCGTGCCGAACTGATCCGCTTTGCCGACGACTTCGAGAACGCGGTCGGCGCGATCGTTGCCAATGTGGCGACGTCAGCCAGTCAGCTTGAGGCATCTGCTGACATTCTGACGCGGACCGCTGATACCACGCAGAACCTCTCGGCGACGGTGGCCGGCGCCTCCGAGGAAGCATCCTCCAATGTGCAGTCGGTTGCGAGCGCAACGGAGGAGCTGTCGGCGTCGGTCGAGGAGATCGGTCGTCAGGTACGGGAATCCAGCCGCATTGCTGAAGGGGCGGTCACGCAAGCCCAGGAAACCGATGCGCGCATCGGCAAGCTGTCGAAGGCGGCTCAGCAGATCGGCGACGTCGTCAAGCTGATCAATGCGATTGCGGAGCAGACCAACCTGCTGGCGCTAAATGCGACGATCGAAGCGGCTCGCGCTGGCGAGGCTGGCCGTGGCTTCGCCGTGGTTGCGTCCGAGGTGAAGTCGCTGGCAAGCCAGACTGCGAAGGCGACCGACGAAATCTCGTCGCACATCCTTGGCATGCAGCAGGCGACGCAGGAATCGGTGGTCGCGATCAAGGAAATCGGGGAGCCGATCGGCAAGGGGTCGCAGATTGCCGAACGCATTGCCGCGTCCGTCGAGCAACAGAGCTCGGCGACGCAGGAGATCGCACGCAACGTCCAGAGCGTCGCTGCCAGCACGCAGGACGTCGCCGGCAACATCGTGCAGGTCAATCGCGGTGCCACCGAAACCGGCACGGCATCGGGCGATGTGCTGAGCTCGGCGCAAACGCTGTCGACGGAAAGCGGGCGCCTGCGGCAGGAACTCGATCGCTTCATGGAGAACGTGCGCGCAGCCTGATCTGCAAGCCTGTCCGGCGCGAGACTCTTGCGCCGGGAACCGGCTCCCTGCATCTGCGTTATCCCTCCACTAAGGTGGGGTGTTCGCCTTGGTAAGCCTCGGAACCCAAGTTCCGGGGCTTATTGTCCTTTGTTGCGGATCGGCAAAGGATTGGTTGCAGCGTCATGAATGAGATCGCCTGCGGCCTTCATGCTTGCCGAGGGCCGAATGACGGGATCAATCAGCGCGCAACCGACGGGAGCAACACCTGAGTCAGTCGTTCCATCGGGCAGTCGCATTGTCGAAACCGACATTCCGGCACGGCTGGACCGATTGGCCTGGGGCCGTTTCCATACCCTCGTTGTCGCGGCGCTTGGCATCACCTGGATTCTTGACGGTCTTGAGGTCACGTTGGCTGGTGCGCTGTCCGGTGCGCTGAAGGCGAGCCCGACATTGCAGTTCAGTAACGCGGACATCGGCATTGTCAGCAGCGCCTATCTCGCAGGCGCTGTGCTGGGCGCGCTGCTTTTCGGTTGGCTCACGGATCGGATCGGTCGCAAGAAACTCTTCTTCGTCACGCTCGCAGTTTATCTTGCCGCGACCGCGGCGACAGCCCTGTCATGGAATCTCTTTAGTTTCGCGCTGTTTCGATTCCTGACCGGTGCAGGCATCGGCGGAGAGTACACGGCGATCAATTCGACCATCCAGGAATTAGTCCCTGCGCGCTATCGCGGCTGGACCGATCTTGTGATCAACGGCAGCTTCTGGATTGGTGCCGCGATTGGTGCAGTGCTCGGCATAGTCCTGTTGAATCCCGCCGTGATTGATCCGGAGATCGGCTGGCGCTTTGCGTTTCTGGCGGGCGCCGCGCTCGGCTTGATCGTCTTTCTGATGCGGTTCTGGATTCCGGAGAGCCCACGCTGGCTGATGATTCACGGCCAGCCGGAGCGCGCGCAGGCAATTGTCGCAGAGATCGAACGCGGCGCTTCGGTGCATGCCGACGAGCAAGGGTTGAGGCATTTGCCGATGATTAGGCTGCGCATGCGCACTCATACGCCGCTGCGCGAGGTCGCGCAGACGCTGCTGCGCGCCTACCCGAACCGCACGGTGCTCGGGCTCGGGCTGATGACGGCGCAAGCGTTCTTTTACAACGCGATCTTCTTTACCTATGCGCTGGTCCTGACGGATTTCTACGGCATCGCGGCGGATGGCGTCGGCTGGTATCTTCTCCCGTTCGCTGCAGGCAATTTCCTCGGCCCGTTGCTGCTCGGGCGGCTGTTCGACACGCTCGGGCGGCGGGTGATGATCACACTGACCTATGGTGTGTCTGGCGTGCTGCTGGCAGTCGCGGGCTATCTGTTTTCGATCGGGGTGCTCAGCGCGCAGACCCAGACGATTGCATGGATGATTATCTTCTTCTTTGCATCGCCTGCGGCCAGCGCGGCGTATCTGACGGTCAGCGAGACGTTTCCACTTGAGGTCCGCGCGCTGGCCATTGCCATGTTCTATGCGCTTGGAACGGCCGTCGGAGGCGTCGCAGGGCCGGCGCTGTTTGGTGTGTTGATCGATACGGGCTCGCGGACGAGCGTGTTCGGTGGATATCTGCTTGGTGCGGCCCTGATGATCGCGGCCGCCATGCTGGCCTGGCGACTCTGTCTCGCCTGCGAACGCAAGTCGTTGGAAGACGTCGCGCGCCCGTTGGCCGTGATAGAGTAGGTGCAACAACAATGGATACAGTCGATACCGAACAGATGGAACGGGACAAGAAGGGTGCTGTGCCTGTACCGGGTGCGATCGTGCCACATCTCGACGAGTGCGCGCTGCTGTTCGACATCGACGGTACGTTGATCGACCTTGCGCCCACGCCGACGGCGATCCATGTGCCGCCGGAGTTGCCGCTGATGCTGCAGGAGCTGCTGCGGAGAACATCCGGTGCGCTGGCCTTGGTCAGCGGCCGTACGATCAGCGATATCGATGCGATCATGGCGCCGGTGAAGCTGCCGGCAGTGGGCGGTCATGGCGCGGAAATGCGGATGCTGGCGACCGGAAAGGTGCAGGCGGCCGAGGTGTTGCCGATGGACGCGCACTTGAAGCGACGGTTCGCGGCCATTGCGGAGTTCAATTCCGGCATCTTGATCGAGGACAAGGGATACTCAATGGCGCTGCACTATCGGCTTGCGCCCGAAGCAGAGCGGTACATCTATGATTCCGTCGCTGCGATTCGCGCGGACTTGCCGGAGGCGCCGATCGAGGTCCTTGCTGGCAAGTTCGTTGTCGAGATCAAGCACGAAGGCTTCTCGAAGGCGACTGCGGTTCGCGCTTTGATGGAGAAGCCGCCGTTTGCTGGCCGGTTTCCGATCTTTCTCGGTGACGACGTCACCGACGAGTCTGTGTTTGGTATCATGCCGGACATTCATGGCGCGGCGTATTCGGTTGGCCGAATCGTTCAAGGAACCGCGGGTCACTTCGATTCACCACACGATGTGCGAAAGTGGATTGCGCGTATGATCGACGAGCAGCCGGGCAAGCATCGTTAGTTCGTGTGCGATAATTCGACGCGTTTGCGAGCCGGACAGTGCGGAATCGCTCGATTTAAAGTCATTTGATGACGGTTCCAGCAGGAACTGGAGTTCCGGATCTACGCCAGATTTTTGATTCAGTTTCTTCAAGATATCTGGCAAGGAACCATAATGATGAACAGCCGTTTATCTCCTAGCGAAAATGCGGGGATGCTGTCGTGAATCTTGTGGTGGTTTCAAATCGCGTCGCGCGCGCCACGACCAATGAGCCGATGACGGGCGGGCTTGCTGCTGCCTTGCTTCCTGTCGTCGAGAAGTCGGGTGCGGTGTGGCTTGGATCAAGCGGCCAGCTGAATCCGCGTGCGCATGCGCCAGCCCAGGTCGAAATACAATCGCTTGGTGCAGGTGTGCTCGCATTGCTCGATATGCCCGCGGCTGACTACGGCGCCTATTATGAAGGCTTTGCCAACTCGGCGCTGTGGCCAGCGCTGCACTCGCGCAGTGATCTCATTCGCGCGTCCGATGAAGACTATCGGTCGTATCGGCGCATCAATGCCTATGTCGCGAGCGCGTTGATGCGTTTCCAGAAGAGCGACACGGCCTTCTGGGTGCAGGACTATCATTTCTTCGCACTGGGTGAGGAGCTGAGGCGGCGTGGCGTGACGCAGCCGATCGGCTTCTTTCTGCATACGCCGTGGCCGGCGCGATCGGTTGCTGTCGGCGTGCCTCACCATCATGAGCTGATCGAGGCGATGCTGGCTTATGATGTCATCGGCTTCCAGACCGAAGACGACTGCGAGCGCTTTGCTGACTATCTGCGCAGCGAGCTGGATTTGATCGTCGAGAACGGCACGGTTGTGTCACGCTATGGCGTATCGCAACTCGCTGCCTTCCCGATCGGTATCGATGTTGACGGCTTTGCGGCTCAGGCTGCAAAGGCGGCGACGCACCCCGAGGTCTCGCGCCTGCGCATGTCGCTGCACGGCGAGAAGCTCGCCATCGGCGTCGACCGCCTGGATTACTCGAAGGGGCTCGTCAACCGGATCAATGCGTTTGATCGGCTGTTCGAGTTGCAGCCTTCGCTGAAACGCAATCTGTCGCTGCTGCAAATTGCGACGCCGTCACGTGATGCGATCGATGCGTACAGCCGATTGCAGTCCGAGCTCGCCGGGCTGGTGAGTACGGTGAATGGCCGGCACGGCGAAGCCGATTGGACGCCGATCCGCTATCTCAACAAGGGATACGGTCAGCACGTGCTGTCGGGGTTCTATCGCGTCGCCAAGGTTGGCGTGGTGACGCCGTTGCACGACGGTATGAACCTCGTCGCGAAGGAGTACGTCGCGGCGCAGGATGCAAACGATCCGGGCGTGTTGGTGCTGTCGAAGTTCGCCGGGGCGGCGAAGGAGCTCGATGCGGCGCTGCTGGTGAACCCGAACGACATCGATGATGTCGCACGGGGGATTGCGCGTGCGGTCGCCATGCCAATTGATGAGCGTCGTCAGCGATGGTCGGTGTTGATGGCGAAGCTGCGCGCACGCACCATCCATCGCTGGTTCGCGGACTTCCTGTCCACGCTTGAGAGCGTGCCGCGCCCCCTGTCGCCGGAAGCCGGGCGTGGGCCGCTGCTGCAGCTCGCCGCTAGCCAGACCCGGTCGCGCCAGATGCATTAGGATCGCACTGCGTTTCCTAGCAGTAGGAAACGCCGTCGACGATCGCGCATCGGGTCTTGTTTGGTGCATTCGGATTATCGAGCGGGATCACGCCCGAACCGGAGCCCACAAAGACACCTTGTCCGACGTGCACGGATGGCTTGTTGCCGATGATGACGCTCGGGTGCGGGGTCGCGGAGTGTGAGCGCGTGCCATCGCTCCAGATGATGGCCGTATCGGCCAGGATGCCGCGTCGCCCGTCCTCGCAGGTCACGTCACTCCCTTCGCGTTTGCAGGCTTGCGCGAGCGCGGGGGACAGGCCGGTCGCTGTTGATGCGACAATGCAGGTGAGCAGTACGGCGAAGCGCGCGCTCATGGGTTGCTCCGCTGTTCCTAGCGTTTGCGGATCCGGAAAATCAGGACGTCATTCTCGCGGATCTGGTCATCCAGGTAGTCGCCCGTTTGCGCGATCAGGTTCGGCACGTCGATGGCCGCCAGAGGGTCTGTGCATTCGACCACGATCACGCTGCCGGAACGTACTTGCGCCAATGCCTTGCGCGTTCGCAGGACGGGCAGCGGGCATTTCAGCCCGCGCAGTTGCAGGAGGGTTTCGGAAGTGTCTGGCATCGCAGTCAGTTCGGAGCTTCGTTCATCCGCTGTCTTATCTCAGAATGCAGGGAATTGCGCGGCCAGGTTTCGCCCCTCTTCGAGATCATCCGGTGTGTTGATGTTGAAGGACGGATCGATCGGCGTGATCTCCTATTCTCTGATCGCGACTGTGTGACGTGCAAGGAAGCGATCGACCTTGCGGATATCCTCTTGCATCATGGCTTGCCGTAAATCCCCGCGCAGCGATATCGGCCATAGCGCATAGACGCGTGTCGCCGTCCGCTGCAGGCGCATGATCTGCGACCTGATCGAGGCTGGCGAGCACGTCTCCCGGCGGGCAAAGCCGTTCGGCGCTCTAGTCCCGCACGATCGGCAACTGCCGGTCCGCAGCGTCTGAATCGTTGATGTTGAGCGCCAGACCGGCGCATTGCGGCTGCAATAGGCCGGCCGCTCGGGGCGAACAAGGGTTCGCCCGCCAGACCCAGGTTAGCCTTGCTGTGCCCGCCCAGCCTTTCGGCGCGTCCGCCCGCCAGGATCGTGCCGACAACCTTGCCTTCCGTCGTCCTCAAAATGATCCTGGCCTCTGGCCAATTCTTGCATATTTTCAAACATTTGCGGAAAAGTAACGCCAACGACCGCTTGCCGCTTGCAAAACAGCGTGGCGGGGGCCAAGAGGTGGCTGCATGAACCTGCCGTTCGCCGCGCCGGCGCCTCTCATGGGGGTGATCCAGCGTGGCCCTAAGGATAGCAGGCTTCTGGGGAGAGGTGGCCGAGTGGTTGAAGGCGCACGCCTGGAAAGTGTGTATACGGGAAACCGTATCGCGGGTTCGAATCCCGCTCTCTCCGCCAGAACTATTCGTAAGTAATTGAGGCTGCTGAATAAAATTACGAATCGGGTATTTCTGCCCCCATATCTGCCCCAACATTTACATTGGATCTGGGCGAACTGCGACGGCTTACGGCACACCCTCACGGACAGCGCATCGAATTCGGTTCTGCGATCGCTCGGTGACTAGGCTCCGATCAACGGAAGCCCAGTCAGATAGCGATGAATTCAACGAACCACCGATGAGCCTTCTGATTGGCGATGAGCCACCGTTGCAGTTGGCTTGGTGTTCGTTCGATTGAACCTCGGAAGAATGTCCCACCAATCACTTCCAGAAGTTGGTCCCATCTGAGTGGCACCCTTCATCGCGTAATCGGCAAGATTCTCTAACGATCCCTTTTTCGGATCGAATGCCTGAACATCGATGTCGGCAAACTGAGGTTCTTGGATAACGGTCGCATCGAGATATTTCGATGTGGCGAAGCGAAGCCGACAAGCCCGCCCTTCTCCTGGCTGAAGGGCCATCAAAGCATGAACATGAAGAAGTCCACTCTTTAGGATGACCGATGGGCCACAATGCCAAGTCTTATCGAACAAGCTGACCTGAGCTAAGCAGTCTTTGTTTAGCTGTGACGATTGCTGATAGCGAGAACCAGGAAAGTCGACGAAAGCATATGTCAGCGGCTGTAGGACTTTCTTCGATGCTCGAGCATAGTGCAGACCAAATGAGTCGATG
>JACXTT010003901.1_pt1 | contig 22517 bp, 16 predicted proteins | sample 9270951 | NCBI WGS metagenome assembly JACXTT01 (sample SAMN15532306, study PRJNA645909) | rock metagenome | isolation source: weathered quartz diorite | place: Puerto Rico | collected 2017-06-21
CTACACCTGGCTGGTCCGTGCCATTGGCGGGGCCTTGTTCGCCGGTACCGGGCTGCTTCTGTGGCTCCTCTTCCGCTGATCTCCTATCCTGGGCCAGAACACCCAATCTGTCTCCACCCGCGCCCCTCCGCGTCATCTCCCCCACCCCCCTCGCCCTCAGCCGTGTGACTTCAATCACATACGCCTGGTACCCCGAATGCCTCAGCGGAATCGTGAAGAAGCCTTTCATACGCCGCCTCGCCCGGGACCACTCTCAGCAGATCCGGCTTGGCGTCCAACTTTTCTTTGTGGCGCTCACCCTCTGGATCGGCATCGAGTTCTGCCTCTTCGTCCGTTTCTACGAAAGCGACGGCCGCGCGCTCTACGTCCAGCGTCCGGCGGGCGTCGAAGGCTGGCTGCCGATCGCCTCCCTGATGAACCTGAAGTATCTGGTCGTCACCGGACGCATGCCCCGGATGCACGCCTCCGGAATGCTGCTGCTGGTCGCCTTCCTCGCAATCTCCCTGTTTCTGCGTAAAGCCTTCTGCGGCTGGATCTGTCCCGTCGGGACGCTCTCTGAGTACTTCTGGCGCGTCGGCCGCACGATCTTCGGCCGCAACTTCACGCTGCCGCGCCGGCTCGACGTTCCGCTGCGGGGCCTGAAGTACCTGCTGCTGGGGCTTTTCGGTTACGTGATCGGCGGTATGTCCGCGAACGCCATTCGGGCCTTCTTGGACGGCCCTTACGGCGTCGTAGCGGACGTGAAGATGCTCAATTTCTTCCGCGATTTGAGCTCGGCCGGCGCCATCACGCTCGCCATGCTGATCGGCGCTTCGTTATTTATCCAGAATTTCTGGTGCAGGTACCTGTGCCCTTACGGAGCGCTGATGGGTCTCGCCTCATTGTTTAGCCCGCTTCGCATCCGCCGCGTACCGGCGCTTTGTATCGACTGCGCCAAGTGCGCCAAAGCCTGCCCTTCCGTCCTGCCCGTCGATCGCCTGGTGGCCATCCGCTCCGCCGAGTGCCTCGGCTGCATGCAGTGCGTCGCGGTCTGTCCGGCTGAAGGCGCCCTGCACATGTCCGCTCCGCGCCGGCGTCCGGTTCCGGCCTGGGCCATGGCCGCGACGATGCTTGTCATCTTTTTCGGAATTTACGCCTGGGCGCAGGCAGCCGGCTACTGGCACTCCGACATCCCGGCCTGGGTCTATGCCAACCTGATACCCCGCGCCCGCGAGTTCTCCCACCCGTAAGGCGCTTGCTCGCCTCGGCTCGGTAACCCCTATGGCACCAGACCGACGCCGTTATTTCGAAGTTCGTCGACCACGGCAATCGCATGACCTCCCCAGCCCTGGTCGTGGAATACTACGGCGCCGCCGGCCGGGTGCCTGTCGCGGACACCGCGTTTCCGCACAGCCAGGCGCCCTGGGACGTGATGATGCTGGCTCAAGTGGACGGACCTCGCTGAGTCGGACGGCCATCGCGCCTGGGCCCGCGCCGCGGCCGATGATTTGAGTCCGCACTCCGACGGCGGGCACATCCTGTTCGCGCTCGACCATGACGACGAAGCGGCCGTCCCAGCGTCTGGCCGCCATCAAGAAGAAGTACGATCCCGAGAACTTCTTCCGCGTATATCAAAACATCAAGCCCGCCTGATCTCCCTTGGGTTCTCATTTTTGTGAACTCGATTTGAACCCGCCATCTCATCCACCCAGGAACGATTCGCTTCTGGTTTTGAGCCGCCCCTCCTACCGCCGCAAGGCCCCCGCCAGCGCGCGCGCGAAATCGCCCCGGCGCTCCACCGCGACGCCATCCAGCTCCAGCCAGTCCGCCATCCGGCGCAGCTCTTCCGCCAGCGCGTCGCTAGTAGCCGACCGCTCCGCCCCCGCCTCCAGATATGCCGACCGCACCACCAACCGCCCGTTCGCCCGGTCCGCCTTCAAATCCACGCGCGCCGCCATCCTGTCCCCCAGTAGGAAGGGCAGCACGTAATATCCCCACCGCCGCTTCGGCTCGGGCACGTAGATTTCAACCCGGTAATCGAAATGGAACATCGGCAACGCACGCGGCCGGAACCAGACCACCGGATCGAACGGCGAGAGCAGCGTTGCGCCCTCGATCCGGCGCGGCGCCTTCGCCTCCGGGTGCAGATACGCCGGCACGTGCCAGCCCTCCACCCGCGTCTCCAGCAGGTCGCCCGCTTCCACCAGTTCGGCGAGCCGGGCGCGGCCCTCCCGAATCGGTATGCGGTAGTAGTCGGCTAGGTCCTCAGCCGTGCCGACGCCGTGCGCCCGGGCGGCCCGGTGCAGCAACTCCCGCTGCGCCTCCTCGCGCCCTGGCGCGCGGCCGTGATGCTCTTCCGGGATCAGCCGCTCGGCCAGGTCATACACTCGCGAATAATCCGGACGCCGCGCGGCTACTCCCAGCACTCCCCGCCCGAAATAGGCTTCCAGCACCGCGCGCGGCACCGTGCCGACCCACGTCCCCGGCAGCCGGCGCTGGATGCCATCTTGATCTGGGAGGTCCGCCGCCGCCAGCGGACCCAGCGCGCGGACCTGCTGCAGCACCCAGTCCGCATAGCCGCCGTTCTGTTCCAGGAATTGCTCGAATCCCCACGGCCTCACGCGGTGAGTCTCCATTCGGTGTCGCAGCAGCGGCCACGTCTCCACCGGAACGATCGACGCTTCGTGCGCCCATTGTTCCGTAAACTCACGCCCGCCGTAGATCACCTCGTCCAGCCGCGCCCGCGAATAAGGACCCAGCCGCGAATACGGTACCAGGTACTGCGCCGGCATCAACACGTTGACGTAGTCGATCTGCAGCAAGCCGATCCGGCGGATCACCCCGCGCAAGTCCCGCGCCGTCACCCGGGCGTCCGGACGGCGGCGGTCCAGCCCCTGAGCCGCCAGCGCAATGCGGCGCGCCTCATCGAGAGAAAGGTGGGATCCGGACATTCGTCTTCGCCTATTGGATTGTAGCCGTCCGGCGATTTGGTGGCGGCTTTTTCCCGCCGTTTCCGCTGTTGATAGTGACCCTCGGATTTTCAGCACGGCGGGCAAGGAGACGTGAATGGACCTTCGCGAATACACCCGAATCGGCGTCTGGGCGGTGGCGGCCGCCGTTCTGGGCACGTTTGCCGTCCCGGCTTTCGGCCAGAGCCGGAATATCCGCACCACAACGCGCTACCAGGTCAAGCCCGATCGTTATGACGACTTCGTGGAAATGTTGCGGAACTATGCCGGCCGGAACCGCAAGGCAGGGGCCGCGGTCGGCTTCACGGTCTGGCAGTCGCTTTCCGGCCCGCGCGAGTTCGTGATCTCCAGCAACTATTCCACGCGGGCGGCCGTGCTCGACCTGCCGCTCGATCCGTCGCCGATCCCCGAAGGCTCCGGCGCCGCCCGCGCCCGGGCGCGCTTCTACGCCACCGTCGAAAACCAGGAGCGCATCGTCGACCAGGTCCTGCCCTTTAGCTTCGGCAGTCGCGCCGAGCCCCCGCAAATGCTGCGCAGCGTCGGCGCGATAGTCCGGCCCGACAAAGTGAACGAGTACATCGACCTGATTCGGACCGAGCTCGCCCCCGCGCTGAAGAAGTGCGGCGCCCGGACCTACCTGGTGGGACGAACCCGTTTTGGCGGCCCCGGAAACCTGATCCGCTCGTCCACCGCGGTGGAGAGATGGGCCGAGATGGATGATGCCAGCTATCTCGCTAGGGCGCTTGGCGACGAAGGCGCCCGCAAAGTCCTGGAGAAACTGAGCACGCTGACGTTACGCACGGAAATCAACATGTACCGATTCCGCCCCGACATGAGCTACATCCCGCCGTCCGCCGCCGTCCCCACCAGCGGTAACTAGCAAAATGACAAAGGCGTTCTCGCCTGTGGGTCTTCTGCGCCACACTCCGCCGCGCCGAAATTCTTGTTGCATTTGGGTCCCAAACAAATCCCCCGCCCTCCGCGCTACCCGCTTTGCGGAAGAACCTCAATTCGCCCCACAATGTCTGTTATGACACCCAAACCCTCCCTGCTCGGCTCCCGCAAACTGATCGCCTTCGTCGCCGTCCGCGACCCGGCACCCGCCCGAGCCTTCTATCGCGACACCCTCGGCCTCCCGCTCGTCAGCGAGGACAACTTCGCAGTGGTATTCGACGCCCACGGAACCATGCTTCGCGCCGCCATCTTTCCCCAGATGGTCCCCGCCCGGCAAACGGTCCTCGGATGGGAAGTCCCCGACATCGTCGAAGCCGTCACCGGACTCAACCATGCCGGCGTCGCCATGACGCGCTACCCCGGCATGCCGCAAGACGAGCTCGGCATCTGGACCGCCCCCGGCGGCGCGCGCGTCGCCTGGTTCACCGACCCCGACGGCAACGTGCTCAGTATCTCGCAGCACACGTAATGACCGGGGCGCAGGCTCTTTCACTACCGCTTCCCCGCCGCCAAATACTCCGCCACGCTCGAATACGCCCGGTCGCGATACAGCCGCCCCTCGTCCTCTACCAGCTCCGACCAGTTGTAGTCCCACGAATCGCCCGTCCGCCTCATCCACCCTTCCAGCTTCCGCTCCATCTCCCGCCGCACCGGCGCCGCCGCCGGATCTTCGGCGAGATTATTCATCTCGTAAGGATCCTTCTCCAAGTCATACAGCACCCACGGCCGCGACCGGTACCGCGCGTACATGAACCGGCGCGTCCGCACTCCGCGCCAGCCGTCCGCCGTCCCGTCGCCCTGATACGGCCCGAATATCTGAAAGTACGCCGACTCCGGCCCGCCGCGCCCGCGCCCCAGCGCCAGCCGCGTCAGATCCGCCCCCTGCATCTCGCGAGGCACGCGCGCGCCGCACAGTGCCAGCAACGTCGGAGCGACGTCAATATGCGAGAACAGCGCGTCCTCACTTCGTCCCGGCCGGATCCCGCGCGGATAGCGCAGAATCGCCGGTACCCGGATCGATTCCTCCCACGGCTTCCGCTTCAGTCGCAGCCCGTGCGACCCCAGCATGTCCCCATGATCGGACGACAGCATGACGATCGTGTCTTCCTCCAGCCCCAGCTCTTCCAGCGACGAAAGCATGCGACCCACTTGATCGTCCACCGCCGTCACCGCCGCGTAGTAAGCCGCAATGTCTTTCGCGCCCGGCGTACTCTCCGCGGCCTTCCAGTTCGGACGCATCGTCAGCCGCGCTGGGTCGTACATCTTCATGTACCGTTCCGGCGCTCCGTAAGGATCGTGCGGCGGCCCCATGAACAGACACAGGAAAAACGGACGCGAATCCCGGCGGCTTTCGCGCAGGAACTCGATGCCTAGATCCGTCCATCCCTCCGCCTCGAACTTCCGCATCGGAACCGGCTCCGGAGTATCCCGAAAATATTGGGTGTCAAAATGAGTGTGGCTGCATTCGTTGGCCGCCCAGAATTCGAACCCTTGCCGCCGCGGCCCGGGCGGGACGAAGCCGGGAAGCCGCGGCCCGCCGTCCAGGTGCCACTTCCCGATGAAGCCCGTCCGGTAGCCCTCCCGGCGTAAAATCTTGGGCATGGTTTCGATCGACTCCCGCAGCCGCAGGTCGTTCGCCACCATCCCGTTCCGGTGGCAATACTGCCCGGTCAGGAGGATCGCCCGAGCCGGACAGCACACCGGCGAGTTCGCAAGGCCATTCCGGAACAGCACCCCTTCCGCCGCCAGCCGGTCGATATGGGGCGTCCGGGCGTCGGCGTTCCCCATGCACCCGAGGGCCTGCGCTCGCATCTGATCCGGAAGCAGCAAGATCACGTTGGGACGCCGCCGCAAACGCGCCCCCGCCGCCGCCAGAAACGAGCGCCGGCTCCATTCCTTCGAATCCTTCCGCATCCGCTCCATCATATCCGGCGCCGCTATCCGCCGCCCCACGTAACCGGCCGTGACTCACTTCCGAAAACCTGACGCGACGGCCAATCAGCAGCCGCTGAGTAGCATCGAATCGAATGGTGAGAGATTGACCATCGCGTCCCGGCTTCGTGGCGCTCGATGCGGCCTGGCCGCCAGCACAGCCCGCCGCCGGAGCGGTCCCCGGAACTAGCCGCTTCGCTCACATGACGCCGGGACGGCCCGGGCTCCGCAACACAGCCCAGCTCATATATTCAACAAGCCGCGCCCGGCTGTTTTCGAAGCCAGCCTGATTCGAATATGCTCCGTTACCTCGCCGAGCATAAGCACGCCGGCCCGCCGTGGAAATCCCCGTTAGAATGTCTGCATGACGCGCCGAGCTTTTCTTGCCTCCGCTGGCCTCGCCTCCACCGGTCTCGCATTCGCGCAAACCCGCCGTCCCAACGTCTTCATGATCGCCGTCGACGATTGGAACGATTGGACCGGCGCCCTCGGCGGCCATCCGCAAGTCAAGACTCCGAACCTCGACCGGCTCGCCTCCAGCGGCGTTCTGTTTACCGATGCCCACACCGCCGCTCCGATCTGCAACCCCTCCCGCACCGCACTGCTCACCGGCCGCCGCCCATCCACCACGGGAATCTACGGCAACGACGAACAACCCTGGCGCAGCCAGCTCCCGGACATCGTCACCCTCCCCCAGCACTTTCGCGCCAACGGATACATCACCCTCGGCGGTGGGAAAATCTTCCATCACGGCAAAGGATTCAATGACCCCAAAAGCTGGGATGAATACTACTTCTGGAACCCCGAAGGCCGCGCCAACGGGTGGTTTGACAACTACAGCTTTCCGCCCGATCCCGAGCCGAAACGCCCGGTCACGCCGATGCCCTCGGTAAGTTGGCGTAACTTCGATTGGGCCCCCCTCGACATCGATGACGAGAGTATGCCGGATTACAAGGTCAGCACCTGGGCCGGTGAAGTGCTGCAGGCCAGGCATGACAAACGCTTCTTCCTTGCCGCCGGCATGTTCCGCCCGCACATCCCTTGGTTCGTTCCGCAAAAGTACTTCGACCTCTATCCGATCGACTCCATTGTGCTGCCCGTAGTGAAGGATGACGATCTGGCCGACGTGCCCCCTTTAGCCCGCCGCATCGCTCTCAACCAGCATTCCCGCCATGATCTCCTCGTCAGCACCGGCAACTGGAAGCGCGCAGTGCAGGCATATTTGGCCTGTATTTCGTTCTCCGATGCCATGGTCGGCCGCATGCTGGACGCGCTCGCCCGCAGCCCGCATCGCGACAACACGATCGTCGCCCTCTGGTCGGACCACGGCTATCACCTCGGCGAGAAATGGCACTGGCACAAGCAGAGCCTCTGGAACCGTGCCACGCACGTGCCGTTCATCATCAACGCTCCCGGTGTCACCAGACCTGGAACCCGCTGCCACCGGCCCGTCGGCCTCGTCGATCTCTATCCCACGCTCACCGACCTTGCGGGCATCCGCCCTCCGCCCGCGCTCGACGGCGTCACCATCCGCCCGCTGCTCGTGGAGCCTGAACGCTCCTGGGATCGCCCCGCGCTGATCACCTACGGCAAGGGCAACCACGCCGTCCGTGCCGAGCGATGGAGTTACATCCGGTACCACGACGGAAGTGAAGAGTTATACGATCGCCGCCAGGATCCGAATGAGTGGATCAACCTTGCTTCCCGCCCCGATCATGAAAAAGTGAAAATCGATCTTCGCCGTTGGCTCCCCGTCAGTGAAGCCCCGGGCGACAGTATACCCACTGGCGTACTGGACTAACGATGTTCTGGATGGCATCCAGAAGAGTCGCTTCGTTGGACTCAAGCGGAAGAATTGAAGCGTGCTGAAATACGCCCGGCCGTCGAGAAGCGCCCGCGAGTTTTGGCTGTCATTCAAAGCGTAGAGTGACTATCGGGTCTACTCTAGTGGCCATTCTTGCTGGCAGGTAGCTGGCGAGCAAGGTGACGATTACCAGCCCAAGCGAAGCTGTAATCAGGCTGATCGAATCGCGTCCGGTGACGCCGTACAACTGACTCTCGGCAAACCTGCCCAGGACGAGGGATCCGAGTACGCCCATCGCGACTCCTCCCAACGCTAACTTGACTCCCCATCCCACAAAAAGCCGGAGAATGTCCCCTCTTTGCGCCCCCAAAGGCCATACGGATTCCAATCTCGTGGGTGCGCGTCGCCGCCGAGTAGGCGACAACAACGAAAGTGCCGGTGGACAGAAGAAGGGCAATCATCGCAAAAATGGCTATTAGAACCAAATTGAGGCGAGGTCTGGCCATTTCTCCATCAAGTGCGTGTTCAGGAGTGGTGACCGAGACTGCGATATCTGGATCGATCGCCCGGATCTCCTTTCGGATCGGATCGACGAGTGTCCTCGGATCGATTCCCACACGAACGCACAGGAAACCGAGCTCCCCCTGGCTTTGGAGAAACGGACCGTACACAGTGGGCTGCGCCTCAATGTCGAATGGTCTTATCGGCATCCGCATCCATCGAACATCGCCGACGACGTCCACGATCGTCAAACTGATCGGAGCTTCGCCAGCAAGAGGGCTGTTGCGAAACAGAAGCCGCTTGCCGAGTGGTGACTCGTTTGGCCAAAAACGACGTGCCCTTGTGCGATTGATGGCAGCGACGCTTGGCGCTGCTCGTGTGTCGCTCTCGCTGAAGGCACGCCCCGAAAGCAGTGGAATCCGCATAGTCTGAAAGTACTCGCTGCTGACAATCTAGACATCTGCTCGGATCGACGAAATGCACCACAGCCATCGTGCTAAGATTCATGCGGGAGCGGCCAATGCTCGGAGGGCTCGTCGATTCCGTTTTCGGTTGCCATCATAAGAGGACCACTTTCCCCCTCACTCCGGTCGATGAGTTCGGCAAGCCGAAGGGCGGGACGTACGTCGTCTGCCTCGAGTGCGGCAAACAATTTCACTACGACTGGGAACACATGCGCGTCGGTGGGCGGGCCGACATAGCGAGCCAGCCTCTAATTCCACAACTCGAACCCCGCAAAATCCCCTTCGCGAAAAAGCGAAAGCTCAAGTATGCACTCTTAGCTTCAGCATTACCTGCAGCCTGGATCATTGGAAAGGCAATCACATCCCGACGATCGCGGAGGACGACTGAGCATTCTGAACCTCGGAGCGCGGACCCGGAGTGATCCGTTTCCGACCTCGATGCTACGCAAGAACTGGCCACGTCGAGCGGCCTGGCGCCGCAAACGGGGCTGCCGTAGCGGGCTTCGCTCATAGAAGCCGTCGCCGCCGCTGGTCCGAGAGGACTATACGTGCAAGTGATCCTCAACTTCCCAGAATGAGACGTTTCGCTCGCGACTTACTGACGCACATCTACGCGTCAAGCAGATCAAAGTGAGATCCGTCTTTCCATTTCGAGTCGTCCTAAGCCGATCGCAATTACGATAGGCTGGTCAAGTGCGGCTGTTTTTACCGTCGCTTCGCTGAAAGACGCATGGGAAAAATGAGTAATTCGACGGGGTCTATCCAGAGGAAGTTCACTGAGGCGCTGGATGAACTTGTCGCGCAGGTAAGAAAGGATCGCTCTGTCCTGGCGGCCATACTTTGCGGTAGCCTTTCTCACGATACCGTCTGGACGAGGTCCGATATAGACCTGGCGCTCGTAACTATAGACGACAAGAAGGTGGATTCGGCGAGCCTCTCGCTCTACGCCGGTGGGGTGAACGTCCACGCGTTCATGATCCCTCGGACGGATTTCCGGAAGGCGGTCGAAGGCTCCGTCCGCAATTCCTTCATGCATGCGCTGCTGGCGAAAGGGCGACTGTTGTACACGCATGACGAGACCATCGCCGGCCTCTGCGCCAGGCTGGACGAGATCGGCGAGCGCGACACGCAGGTGCAGCTTCTGGCGGCCGCTACCCACGCGCTGCCGCCGATCGACAAAGCCCACAAATGGTTCGTCACGCGCGGGGACCTCAATTACACTGCGCTTTGGATTCTCTACTCGGCTAAGTCTCTGGCGCGGATCGAGGTAATCGGTGCCCGCCTGCTGGCGGATCGCGAGGTGATCCTTCAGGCAATGAAACTGAATCCGACGTTCTTCCGGACGATCTATGCCGATCTGCTGAACACAAAGAAGACACGTAAGAACGTTCAGGCGGCGCTGGACGCCATTGACGATTTCGTGGCGCAGCGCGCATCCACGCTCTTCCGGCCGGTACTCGATCACCTGCGCGAGGTGGGCGAAGCGCGGTCGTCGACCGAGATCGAGGACCATTTCAAGCGGAATTTCAACCTCGAGGGGGTGGCCACGGCGTGCGAATATCTGGGCGACCAGGGGCTCATCGGCAAGGCTTCGACGCCCGTCCAGCTCACCAAAAGGAGCAATATCACGATGCAGGAGCAGGCGTTCGTCTATCTGGAGGAATCCCGGAATGGCGGCTAAGTCGGCCCCTGCGGCTGCCAGGCCGGCAGCACGAACTACCATCGCCGTGCGCGGCGCGCGCGTACACAACCTGAAGAATATATCGGTAGCGATCCCGCGCGACAAGCTCATCGTGGTGACTGGCCTGTCGGGCTCGGGCAAGTCGAGTCTGGCCTTCGACACGATCTATGCCGAGGGGCAACGGCGTTACATGGAATCTCTGTCGAGCTATGCCAAAAGATTCGTGGCCCAGGTCGCGAAGCCCGATGTGGACTTCGTGTACGGCCTTTCTCCGGTGATTTCGATCGAGCAGAAGACCCTCTATAACAATCCGCGTTCCACCGTCGGCACGATGACCGACATTGCCAGCTACTTGAACCTCCTGTACGCAACTATTGGCGAGCCTCATTGCCCGCGGAGTGGCGAGTCGGCGCCGAGCCGTACCGCGAGCCAGATCCTGGAGGCGATTCTTGCGCTGCCGCAGGGCGCCGAGATCGAGTTGCGGGCGCCCGTGTTCCAACAGTACGGCGAGGAACTGGACTTCGTCCTGACCGAGGTGCGCAAGAAAGGATGCCGGCTGCTGATCGTCGACGGCAAGCCGGTGGACATTTCGGCACAGGTAGAGCTGGACCAATTGAAGATCAAGTACATGGATGCTGTGGTGGATCGGCTGGTGGTCAGCCGCAAGCACGAGAAAGCGATCAAGGCGGGGATTGCCGCAACGTTGCTGGTCGGCGATGGGCTAATGCAGGTCCAGATCGTCAAAGGGGCGGGTAAGTCCGAGACGGAAGCGTTTTACCGCGGCCTGTGCAGCAAGACGCACCACTTCGTTTATGGAGACATCCAGCCCGAGTTCTTTATGTTCAATAATCCGGAGAGCGCATGCCGGACCTGCGGGGGCCTCGGGGTCCAGAAGTTGACCCATCCGGAGTTGCTGGTCCCCGACCCGCGGCGGAGTATTGCCGGCGGTTGCTTCGTGAAGGAGGCGTTCAAGTACAATCCCGACACGTGGGATGGGCGGGTGATGTATAGCCTGGCTAAGGCGCTGCGTTTCTCACTCAAAACGCCTTGGGAGAAGCTGCCGGAGTCTGTGCGGCGTTCGATCCTGGAAGGACTGGAAGGTAAGAAGATCGTGATGAGCGTACCGCCGGAGGCGAAGGTCAAGCGTGAAGATAGCGAAGGCAAAGAGGTCGGCTTCGGTGGAATCGCGCGGCGGATCGAGCGGCATTACCGCCGGTACCGGCAGCGGGGCGAGGCCAGTTCTGGTATGGAAGCGTGGCTCGAGAAAGTGATGGTGGAGCACACCTGTCCCGACTGCAACGGAGCCCGCGTCCGCGCCACCAGGTTGTTATTCACCATCGCGGGTAAGACCCTCCACGATGTTGGTCAGCTCCACTTCGACGAGCTACACACGTTTCTCGGCACTGTCAAACCTTCGGGCCGCGGCGCGGATGCGGGCCGGCAGGTGCTCGGCGAGATTCGGGGCAGGCTGGAACTGCTGCTGGGCATCGGGCTCGACTATCTGAGCTTCAATCGCCGCGCAGGCACGCTTTCGGGTGGCGAGTCGCAACGGATCCGATTATCGACGCAGATCGGCTCGGGACTGATGGGAATGCTCTATGTTCTCGATGAGCCGAGCATTGGTCTTCATCCTAAGGACAATGTGAAGATGATCGCCACGCTGGAGAGCCTGCGCGACATCGGCAATACGGTCATCGTGGTGGAGCATGACGAGGACACTATCCGCGCGGCGGACCACATTGTGGAGATGGGTCCAGGGCCGGGCGTGCATGGCGGCGAAGTGGTGGTGCAGGGGACCGTCGGCGACCTGCTGGCGTCGAAGGCGTCACCGACCGGGCAGTTCCTCTCTGGGAGGCGCCGAATCGAAACACCCAAGCGACGCCGAAGCGGCAATGGCCAAGTGCTGACGGTGCGAGGCGCACGGGAAAACAATCTCAAGAGCGTGGATGTCAGGTTCCCGCTAGGAGTGCTGGTTGCGATAACAGGCGCCTCAGGCTCGGGCAAGAGCACGCTGGTCAACGAGATCCTTTACAAGGTGCTGTGGAAGCGGTTAGTGGACACGCGCACGCTGCCGGGCGAGCACGACGGCGTGGAAGGCGTCGAGAATGTGCACAAAGTGGTCAACATCGATCAGTCGCCGATCGGGCGTAATAGCCGGTCGAATCCAGCCACGTATATCGGTTTCTACGACAATATTCGAGAGCTGTTCACGCAAGCGCCGCTGTCACTGGAACGCGGCTACAAAGCGGGGCGGTTCAGCTTCAACGTGAAGGGCGGCCGCTGCGAGGAGTGTCAGGGGGAGGGAGTGATTGCCACGCAGCTCTATTTCATGCCCGACGTGGAGGTGACCTGCGGGGCGTGCAAGGGGGCGCGCTTCAACAGCGAGACTCTGGACGTAACGGTGCGTGGAAAGACGATCGACGACGTTCTCAACATGCCGGTGGAGGAAGGAATGCGATTCTTTGCCGGTGAGCCGTCCGTCGGTAAGAAGATCGAAGTGCTGAACGACCTCGGGCTGGGCTACCTGACGTTGGGACAGTCGGCGACAACGCTTTCCGGGGGCGAGGCGCAGCGCATCAAGATCGCGACCGAGTTGAGCAAGCTGCAGCGGTCAAAGCACACGGTGTACATCCTGGACGAGCCGACCACGGGGTTGCACCTGGCGGATGTTGAGCGTCTGCTGGCGTCGTTGAACCGGTTGGTGGACGCGGGACACACCGTGCTTCTGATCGAACATCACCTCGATGTGATCAAGACGGCCGATCATGTGATCGATTTGGGACCGGAGGGCGGGCACGCCGGCGGCGAAGTGGTGATGACGGGAACGCCGGAAGATATCGTGGCGTGCAAGGCTTCCTACACCGGGCGATTCCTCAAACAGCACATGCAAGTGTAACGATGCTTCTTGCGATCCGGAACACCGGCCGAGGCGGCACCTGTTCGACCGAGGCCAAATCACAGCAACAAGAGATATTGCGGCTGTTTGAGGAGCGTGCCTCAGCCCTCTCACGTTCCAAATAGCGTGAGTTTGCACAACTCAAAGGCTGGAGCTCGCGAGTCCTCACGCTGGCACCAAGCGGTGTTCTGGGAAGTTGAGGCACTTGGCCGGCACAACGCCTGTCCCGTTGATGTGGCTCCAGTGGCCTCCGCCCGGGCTTCAGCCCGAGGTCCTTTAAGGTCCTCGTGAGCCGGTCCAACTTGGCCACGATCACGGCCTGTACACGCGCTCGCGGACAAGGACGAGCAGCCGCTGCATTCCCGGCCGCTTCAGATCCTTTGTAGTTTCGCCGCCATCCGCAATCGTGTCGATCAAATCGGCGCCCTGCACCACCGCGATGGGGCGAATCTTTTCGGTCTGAGCGTCGAGCAAGACGCCTGCATATCCGTCGAAACCCGAACGTACCCTATGGTCCGCACGGTCCGCAGTCTGTGACGAGTCGCCGGACGGAGGGCGGGCTTCCCGTTGCCGGGCGTGGGCGGGGTCGTCTTACCGGTTCCAACCGGAGAAATGTCGAGAGCGACAAAGATCTCGCGGAATGTTGGGGATAACGGCGGCTGGCCTGGAAAGCGCGCTGTCAACAACCTGCGGGCTTGCTGTTCGCCCACGGAACAGCTGGCTCCCCAGAAATACGGTTTTCAAGCTTTTTCTCTCAGGATTCCTTAATCTTCGTGGCTCGGAATGGATACCTTTTGAACTTCTCTTGAGTGGGAGGCCAGTATCGTCGGAACTTTGGAACTGTCAAAATCTCTCTTGGACAATGAGTTCCAGGCTGCTTTTGTCAGCCATCCGAGCCATCCGACCCGCCTACCACATCTCGACTGGAATCTTTTAAGACCTGAGGGCACCGGCGAAACAGAATGCGGTCAACACCGAGAATTTCTGCGACGGAGAACCCAGAATGGAACCATGCCGGTACCGCAACCCAACGCGCTTGATAGCGCCATCTGACTGGACGACTCTTGTCAGGCTCCGCAGCGCCGGGAGACAAGCATGGACTCATTCTCAAGATGGGCACTCAATGGTCGCGTGTGTCAGCGTCAAGGGTTGACCCAACGCGCGCCCAACGAAACTCCTCGTACCAAGGCGGCGTTGCGGCGGACAAAATGGAGCATGACGAGAGTAGGATTTATGCGGCGAAGACGATTGACAAAGGGCCAACCTGGGAAGAAATCAAACCACGGCGCTCGCGAGGCGACCAAAATTCCTTCCAACTGCGAATACCCGGTCTTGAGCAGGAACGTTCGGCCCGTCCGTAGCTCTTGGATCCCGCAAGAAAAAATCCCGGCTCTCCCGAATCCATATCCTCGGCTGCAACGGTTGGAACTGACAAACAGTCGGTCACGTTTGAAAGTGCGAGCATGAGGCGGGCTGCACCTTCCGAGGACGGGAAATATCGATCGCCAACTCCGAAAGCATCGCCATGTCAGGCCGGTATCCCGTGAGCCCCACGATCTCATCAACAACCAGCCAGCGCGAATCGCCAAAGCAGACGTGAAACGCTCCGTCGGGTGATCGCGTCGACTTGAGCGCGACGCTCTACCTTCAGCCAGGGGGGCGGATTGGCCGCCAGGTGGTGATGATCCGCTTACAGTGGAGTATTCGAATTGAGAAGCGCGGCCTGCAAGCGGAAGTCGCACGCAGACGGGAGGCGCGGGATCTCCCGATGCCGGGAGCGCCGCCACTGCCGAACCTTATCGTCAAGTAGAACGAACCATCGCCAGCGCATTCCTGGCCCTGATCAGCGCCCCGGCCGCGAAGATAAGCGGGTAGAGTTCCTCAAAGTACCAGAGCCGCGCGAAATACAGTCCTATTGGAGCCGCGGGAGTCCGCATGCCGGCGTCCGTTGCTTCCACCAGCCACCGCGCACCCCGTTCAACGGCTGAATGGTTTTCGTTCGCCAGAGCGTGTATGGCGAGGCTGGTCTCTTCAATGGATGACGGTGTGCCCGGCGCGCCACCCCATCCGCCATCCGGGTTCTGGGCGCCGACCAGCCACCGGTGCGCGTTCCGCACCATTGGTAGTCCGGAACCTTCGAGCGCGATGGCTGTCCGGGCCGTGCCATACACGGGATTCTCCTCGCGCGGCGCGTGTTCGTTCCCGAACCACAGCGGCGGCCACGATCCGTCCGCTTTCTGTGTTCGCGCCAGGTATTTGGTCCCGCGGGCAATCGCACGGAGCGTCGGGGACTTTAGGGGATTGTCCAAATCGGGCAGCCAGGCGCTCCAGGCGCCGATCGCGTGCGCCGTGAGATCCGCACCGCTTCGGTCGAAAGGCAGTTTTCCCCAGCCGCGGCAGAAAGTCGGCATTCCGCCGTCGCTGTTTTGCAGGCCCGCCAACCAACGGACCCCGTCCTGTGCCGCGCGCCGGCTTTCGTTGTTGGTTGCGCCAAGGGAACGCAGGGCCAGCAGGGCGCCCGGTGTATCGTCGGCGTCCGGAACGCCTCCCGGTAGCGGAGTCCACGCCCATCCTCCGGGAGCGGCGTGAGTGTAGGGATGTTCCTGGCGGTACTGCTGCGCCAACAACCAATCCAGGACGGCATGCTTTCCCTTTGCATCGAGGGGGTGCTCCTTCTCGGGTAGCGCGGATAGCGCATTGACGGAGAGAGTGGTGACCCAGGTCGCAAGATTCGTATCGATCGGCCAGCTTCCATCGGCGCGGACGGAGTTGCGAAGAAATCGCACCCCTTCGGTGACCACGGCGTTCCGCTGCATTCCGCCGGAGGCGAGGCTCATGACCACGAAGCTGGTTAAAGGCGTTGCCTCCAGATATCCTCCAGTGGAGGGTTGGATTTCGCGCAGGAGGCGAAGGGTGCCGGGCGCGAGTCGATTTCGGAGCCCTCGCAGAACCGGATTTCCGGATGGACGATGGCAGTGCCGGACCTGCCCTATTGCAATCAACGCCGGCAGAGCGTAGCTCACTACCGGCAGCCTGAGCCAGCCGAACAACTGGTGCGGGCAAGCCGCGAGTTCAAACGGCAACTGCGGAATCCCACGCCAGGCCTCGCGGCCCTCGCCGAGTTTGCCGGCAATCGCCATCACGGTGAGGATTGGCACGGAGAACGTTCGATCTTCCCCATAGCGCTTGAGAATCGCCTGCCCCAGCCGTTCCGCATCCAGACCGCCGGCTTCGCGCCGCAGCCACTCCTCTGCGCGGTCAACCGGCGATGCGTAGCGCTGGCGCGAACCTGCAATCGAGAACGAACACCAGCACAGGATGGTCGTGCTGATATTGCTGCGGCTCAGGACGGTGTCGCCCCAACCGCCATCGGCGTTTTGGTTTGACGCCAGCCAGCGTAGGCCGGGATTCAGGTCATCCTCCGCGGCCAACGCCAAAGCGGAGACAGCAGTAGCGGTCGAAAGCGCGCTACTCGAAAGGAACCCCTCCCACCACCCGCCGGGTACGCGGCGCTCCACCAGGCGCGCCACGAGATTCGCGACCATCCGATCCAGTTCCGCGCGGGCAATCGTCATTCGGTGAGATGGCCCAGCGACAAAAGAGCGTAGTACGTGTACTCGGTGTCGATGGCATCGTCCGACCAGTGCCCGTAGAATCCGCCGCGATTGGTCCAGAGCGAATCGATGAAATCGAGACAGGGTTCGCGCAAGCCGTTCAGGGGAACGTGCAGGCCGGCGAGCGCATGCAGAGCACAGGCCGTGGAGAGCAGGTCCGGCACGGGCGCGCCGGGCAGGGCGAAGAATCCGCCGGCGGGCAGGCAGCGGGCGAGCAGCCACAAGGCCAGCCCCGGCTCCGGATCCCGATTCATTTGCCGGAGGAGAGTGACCACTGCCGCCGTCGCGGTGGTTACGCCGGAGGCCGCGGCCGGAACATTGGCAAATCCGCCGTCGGCGGCTCGCAGGACCTCGAGCGATGCAATCAGCCGCTCCACAGCGGGCGCCGGCTGTCCCAAATCCTGATACGCACCCAGCGCCAGAAAAGCCGCATACGCGGTTCCATGCGGCGCCCCAGGTGATTGATTGTATCCCCCGTCGGGAGTGCGGAACGATTCGACGCGAGCCAGGATGGATCCGGCGGGTGCTCCACGGGGGCCCCTGGACATGGCTGACCAGCAGCGCGCGAGACACGCCAGGTGAACGAAGTCGAGTCCCTGGCCATTGCCGAAGGATCGAAGATATCCTTCGATCCGGTCCATGGGCGGCTCCGCCTGCAACGCCACCAGTGCGTCGATGCCGTAGACGGTATAGTAGAGATCGCTCGCGCCTGCGCGGTCGCGAAAGGCTCCGTCGGGATTCAACTGGCTTCGAATGAACGATTCGACAAGTTCGCGCGACTCACCCAGCAGTTTGGGAGAGAGTCTCGCTACCTGCAGCATTTCGAGCCTCAAACTCACTGCACCACCCCTGTATCTCCACTCGAAAAATCTTTCCGATCATGCGGCGCAGCAAACCCTTCAAGCTCGGATTGTGCAGGTCCGGCAGCGTTCGGACGGCGGCTTCCTTGTAGGATTCCAATAACCGCCGGCAGCGGTCCTCGACACCGTGTTGGCGATACAAGGTCCGAATCCGTTCCGCGTCGGCGGGAGAAACCGCCGGAGTTGTCCAGATCCGCGCGAAGAAGGCCTTCTCGTCGCCACGAGCGCGATCGAACGCCTCGGCGAGCGGCAGGGTCGGCTTCGGTCTGCCAGGCGCGCCGCTTTCCGATTCGAAGTCGTCGAGATCGTCGCGGATCTGATACGCGATCCCGAGCGCTTCGCTGTAACTCGTGAGCACCTGGTGCACATCCTCGCCCGCTTCCGCATAGGCGGCGCCGAGCCGCAATGCAACTTCAAACGCCGGCGCCGTCTTGCGCCGGAATATGTTAAGGACTTCCTGCACCCCCATCGGGCGCTGATCCCGCAGCCAACACAACTCCGCGCCCTGCCCCAGACACAGCGAGCGGTGACCGGCGGCGGCGATCCGGATCATCTGCGCGATTGTACGCGCCGGCGCTCCCGATTCGGCCAGCAAGCGGTATCCTTCGCCCAACAGGAAATCACCCACGTTGAGCGCCACCGGCACACCATATTCGGCGTGGACGGTTCGTTGTCCATAACGTTCGGCGTCGCCGTCCTCGATGTCGTCGTGAATCAGCGAGGCCTTGTGGAAGCACTCCACGGCCAGCGAAACTTTGCTAACGCCCTCCGGGACCGGCTGATTCGGATCGTCCTGAAATGCCTTGAATGCGCACGCGGTCAACAGCGGGCGCCAGCGCTTGCCGTCCCGGGCCAGCCATTCGCGCGCGATCCGCTCCGTTTCGCACTGGGCGGGGGCGCCGAACAGGCGGTCCATCGATGCGGCGCTGAACCATCCTTGGATGTCCTCGCGCAGCGTGTCAAGATCCAGCCGCCAGGTGCGATCGTCGCTGGTGAGGTGAATCATGTCCCATACCCACTCGACGTCGATGGTGGTGTCCTTGCAGTCGTCCTGGAGAAGCGGAATGGCGATGCCCGGAATGGCAGCCGCCTCCATGTACGGGAAGGCGCGCTCAAGCACCGAAAGACAGCTTACGCCGACGATCGCTTCAATCTTTCCCGTCTGGATCAGCGACATCACCAGCGCCGATCCTTCCGCCACCAGGACCGCGTAACCCAACCTCTCGGCCTCAGCCTGAAGATCCTGAATCGTGCAGAGGCCGCACTGTTTACAGAGAAGACCGAGTTCGTCAAACGGGGCGGGACAGCGATCCTCGACGCGCAGGCATTTGGGCAGCAGGAGCAGGCGGCGGTCAAAGGGTATGGTCGCCAGGTGCTCGCGCCAGACTTCGTTACTGAGCAACACCCCGACGTAATCGGTGTAAAGGGTCGGCATGCCCGCGCGGGCGACGATCTTCTCGGCGTGGGTTCGTAATTCATCCAGCACCAGCGGCGGAGTGAGCGTGTCGCGATGCCCGTGCACATAACGCGCGATAACGGTCTTCAACCCTTCCCGCTCCAACCGCGATTGAGGGATATTCTCCTGCGGCCGGCGGCCGTTCTGCATCGGGACCGCGCGTGGAAGCTCGATCGGAATCAGCAAGCGATAGTCTCCCGCATCCTGAAGTCTATGTATACGCTCCGAAGCCAAAGAACCAGTGTTTCTTGGCGAACCGGTAGGCCCAGTGATCCTCCGGGACTTCCCGGCCGGGCTGGTGCTGGCTGTGCCGAGGCTGCATGGCCTCGATTTCGGCCATTGCCGTCAGCCTTTGCGTCGTGTCGCGCGCGCCGTGGCGCTCCACCAGGTCGCGAACCAGATCCGGACGTTCCAGCACGACGCATCCGCGGGTGGCCTTCGCCGCGGTTTCGCGAAAGTCGCGGAGGAAGGCGGAATTATTCATGACCTGAAAAACGCTGTCGCCGTCGGAAATAGTCTCCTTCGCAAATTGGATGATCGGGCACGGCTCGATGTCGCCATAAGGGCTGATGTGGTGGCTGACGCCGGTTGCCATCGGGCATAGCGCTTCGCCCTTGTCGTCCCAGTAGGCATCGACGATCGCGATCGGTAGGCGCGACCGCATCTCGACCACGAAACGCCGGACTTTGACAATCTGATCCGGTGAGAGAGAGAGTTCGGGGTTCGGTTTCGGCCCCACCGCGCGGTACGTATGGAACCACACGTAGTGGACTCCCATCTCGATTAACCGGCGCAACCAGGTCTCGCTGACCAGGTCGTCAATATTGGACCGGCAAACGCTGGTGGCGACTCCCGTGATCAGCCGGTTTTTGCGGCAATTCCGGATGCCCGCGATCGTCTTGCTCAGCACGTTGAGCCGGCCGCGGCGTTCATCGCTCACGACCTCGGTTCCTTCGACGCTGATGAGCGGCGAAACATTGCCGGCGCGGCGCAAGCGGGCCGCCACTTCGTCCGTGATGAGCTGTCCGTTGGTAAAGACCTGAAAATAGCAATCGGGATGCGCTTCAAAGATTTCGAACAGCTCTGGATGGAGAAACGGCTCGCCGCCGAGGATACCGAAGTAGCTGTTGCCGTGCTTCTTGGCATCGTTCAGCATCCGGTTCATGTCGGCGAGTGAAATGTGCTTCGAGGGTTCCGCGACGTCTACCCAGCAGCCCTGGCATCGCAACTGACAGCCCGAGATGATGGAGATAAACAGAAACGGCGGGAAGTGCTCGCCCTTCTTGAGGCGGCGCTTATACTTCTCGACGGACAACGCGCCCTTGAAGCCGAAGTTATACGCGAATTTGCCGAGCAGCCGCAAATCCGGCTCCGTGAGCATCCGTTTAGCGAAGGAAAAAACCATGCGTCAGGACACCTCCGGGGAAGCTTGCGCGCCTAGTGCTTCGCGGGCGCGCGCCGCGGCCTGTTCCGCCTTGACGCGGATATCCTCGGGCGACGGCAACGAGGCCAGCACCTCCATCGGAATGTCCATTTCTCTTTGGAGTTTCAGAAGGCAGTTCTGTCTCTCTTTGAGGGCCCGGTCGTCATCGCGTTCCTTCGAGAATCGCGATTTCGCCTTCGCGCTTCGGTCGCGCAGCATGGCGTAAACGTCTCCGCCCAGCAGCGCCGAGATGTCGACCTTCATTGCCTCGCGGCGCACGTCGTCGCTGCTCACCTGGTCGCCATTGATGGGCCCGTGGCGATATTTCGGAAACATGATCGCCACCTCAGGGCAGACGCGCGAGCAGGCCGGACAATCAGTCTTGCAATTGTCCTGATTGCGCACCTGAATCTTGCCGTCCGTCGAAACACCGTATACGTCGAACAGGCAAAAGCTCAAGCACTGCATGCAATTGGTACATCGGCGATAGTCGATGACCGGAAACCACGGCTTCCAGGTCCCGGCCTTCACGGAGCCGGTGTCGCCCAGGAGTCTCTCCGCCGCTTCCACGACGGCGTGATCATCCATTCCGTCGATTTCCTGGAACCTGATTGCGAGCCCGTTGTCCAACCGCGGCGGCTGACCCGCAAAACGACCTAGCACAAGGAGAAAATCACGCGGCAACGCGGCAACGGCGACGGGTCCGCGAAGGGTCGTCACGGCGAAGCCCTTGTCGAGCAGCGCCGACAGGATGCGTGACCGGGAGCCGCCGTCGATGGGGAGGCTGCCTGGCCCTTCATAGAGGACCGTCCGCACCTGAGACGTCTCCAACCGGCTCACGCGCCCACCTCGGCAAGCAGTTCGCTTGCGACCTTCTCGGCCGAATCAGTTCTCATGTTGAGAATAACAGCCGATCTTGGCAAAGGATTTCCGCACGCTTCAAACAGGCCGTGGACGGCTCGCGGGAAACAAGCCGCGATGCGAATGGATTCGCTGGCGGCGAGAGCGGCCAGCCTGGGATCGCGCCGGGCCGACATTTCGCAGAGATCGGGAACCGCTTCAAACTCAGCCGGCGACGACGCCAGTTGCGCCAGCACGCCGCTTTTCACATCCGCCGGGACCACGCGTGCGAAAGCGCAGTGGCAGTAGAGGATGCGAATTGGCGACGGCGTCCCGCTCATACGCTTGCGAATCGATAAGTCGGCGTCGGCTTGGCCGGCCGGAAACACTCAGTATGGTTGATCTTAACATCAATAGCCGGGGCCAAAGCCGCAAGCGTACCGCGGACGGCTTCCAACAAGTTCTCCGGATCGGCCTCCGCGCGCAGGTTAATCAGCAATTCGCCGCTCGTCACGTCGTCCTGCAGCCGGTGAATGGATTCCGCCACTCCGTCGCCGCGCACCAGGTTCAGAACACCAAGATCGTTGCCTTCGTCCGGCGCAAGCGTCATCTTCAGGTGGGCGATCTCGCCCCCCGCGGTTGCAAGCCGCGCCTGGATCTCGTCGGCAATTCGCCGCAGCAAGTCGTTCCCATCGAAAGCCGCTGATGCGTCCACCTGCGCGGCCGCGTTCAGCCAGCCGAGCAGCGCCTCGCCTTCGGCATAGACTTCATAATCCACCTCGGGGGCCTCGCGAAGGTCCATTGCTCCGTCGAGGATCTCCCGATGCCATCCCTCCAGACCCGCCCCTTCGCGTGACGAAACCGCCACGATGCGGGACTTGGGATACTTCGCCGCCAAGGCCGCGCGCAGTTGCTCAAGTTGGGCCGCGTCGAGAAGATCGGTCTTGTTGATGACGATGATGTCGGCCTCTTCGAGCTGCTTGTCGTACACGTAAAGGACCTTTTCGGAAAACGCCCTTCCCTTTTCCAGGCCGAGGATGCGCATGGCCCGGATCGGATCCACAAGCACGCTCAGCGGGGCGATTTCGTAATCGCCGCCATAGATGCGGCGAAGGGGATAGCTAACCGCGGCCCGCAAATCCGT
>JACXTT010003902.1_pt1 | contig 22516 bp, 17 predicted proteins | sample 9270951 | NCBI WGS metagenome assembly JACXTT01 (sample SAMN15532306, study PRJNA645909) | rock metagenome | isolation source: weathered quartz diorite | place: Puerto Rico | collected 2017-06-21
AAGACCGCCCCAAAATTTTTCCCGGACTTTGGAGCGTAGCACGCTATTAGAGACCTGTCTCGGCCGGGACCAGCCCCCTCTTTGTTAGACGCTCGCGCCCCGCGGCCAGGGGTCACTTCATGTACGATCCGATAATTTCTTGGCTTGTGCCGTTATCGCCTGCGCCGACGGTGAGCTTGCTGATCATGCCCGCTTCGCGGTGGCCGGGCAGGTCACATACAAACGTAAACTGCCCAGGCTTCTCGAACACAATAGTCTTGCGAACGATCTCGCCGGCTTGCGCGAAGAGGCGCACGCCTAGGCCCGGGAAAAATATCGCGTGTTCGGATTCGGCTTGGGCATTGTCGAGGATCAAGGTTATGGGCTGCCCTGCTATGATGCGCTGAGATGGACTTGAAAATTTGAATTCGGTAGAAATAATTTTGACTTCATTGTGGGGCGCCGGCAAAGAAGCATGTACAGAATTGTTTGCCGCGGACGCGGCGAAAGTCGCGCCCGTCAGGCCGAGAATGGCAAGGGGAAGAGCGGCGATCCAAAAACGGCTGCGTTGGGAGAAATTATTGGAGGCGGTCATAACGGGCTCCCTGGTGCCGCGGGCATCGGACAGAAGCCGAAACCCATTGCAAGTGCCGGCACCCTGCATTTTTCCGTTGCAGCTGTTGGTGCGGAACCGCACAGTGCCGCTCAATCGCCAAATCCGCTTAATGTCGACGAGCTCATCTCGCGCTGGCCGAAAGTGATCCGGCACTTCCGGACGCAGCCAGGGCAGCGGTGAAGATTCTGGAGGGCCGAATCGCAATCCTCGACAAGGCGCTCGACGGTAGGGAGAATACAATCGCCGCGGCGCATGCGGGCCAAGCGAGACGAGCCGCTTGCAACCGGTACTTAAGGAAACTGCTCGTGCTCGCGGCAACCTCGACAATAAACTTGCCGGGCTGGTTGGGATTGCGCGGGCGCTTGGGGTAACGAGGGGCTATAGTTACGGTATGGGCACTCCAAGCCAAGTGCTTCGTACCGCGCAAATCTCAAAATGAGGCACTACCCCCAAGCAACCCCCAAGCGGGGTTCATTGACAAGCAAGGCGCGATTCGTATGGTCGCGGCTTGCTTTTGCCTCGATGCGGCAAGCTCGGCATTTCGCCTCGCGCTGCATAAAGGCCTGCGGGAAGGAAGGATAAGATGGCGAAGGCCGCAACGCTTAAGATTAAACTTATGTCCACGGCCGGCACGGGCTATTTTTATGTGACCAAGAAAAATGCCCGCACCAAAACGGAAAAACTGTCGTTCAAAAAATATGATCCGGTGGCGCGTAAGCACGTCGAATTCAAAGAAACCAAGATCAAGTAAGCTCGCCGTCACGCGGTTGTGCGATAGCGTTTTTCGAGCTCGGCAAGATAGGCGCCGCGCGCTTCTGGCAGGGCCGCGCCGCGCGGCTCGAAAAGATCGCGCACCAAAAAGAACCCGGTCAGTTTGAAGCCGTCCCTTATATCGGATGGGGATGGGCTATCTACGCCGCCGCCCAGAAGAAAGGCGGGCAGACGCAAAAGCCGCGACTTATAGGGCTCGCCCGCGGCTTTCGAGACCGCGCGGCCGGTTTTCGGCGATACATAAATCAGGTCCTCGGTGACGCCGGTCGCCGCGCAGCGGCTCAAATCGAGACCAAACCCCGTTTGGGCAAGAATCTCCGCCTCGAAATGCACAAGAAGCGGCGGAAGCAATTCCGGCCTCTCGATGTGCTCGACGATTCGCGCCGCTCCTTCGTAAAGCTGCGGATGCGGATCGCGCTCGGCGGCAAGGCGAAGAAGAGCGGCGACAAGGCAAATGGCGTGCAGCGCTTCGGCGCTTGTCATTATAGAGGCGGTTTTCGATTTTACGGGCTCGACCGCAAAGGTCCCAAGGTGCTCATCGAGCCGCGCGCGCCAGACAAATTCGGCATGCGTGCCTGGTTGCAGCATCGAGTGCAAGCGCGGAGAGCGGCCGCTTCTGACAAGCCCGAAATGGCGGCCGTGCGCGCGGGTCATCGCCTCGACGATGACGCTCGTTTCCCCGAGATCGCGCGTGCCGAGGATGAGGCCGTCGTCCCGCCATTCCATGATGAGATTGTACCGCTCTTGAGGCCGTCATAGCTGTAACGCAGTACATCTTTACTAAAAACATCTTATCAAAAAAATCCACGGCAATTTTATTCATGGGTATAACGTTCGAATTTTAGTTAATAATCAATAAATATGGTTATTTATTATTTAAACGCTGGATTTCAACAGGCTTCGCAATTTCATTTGTAATAGCCTCATACGTCAGGATTGTCCCTGCCAGGCAGGCGGGGAAATCGGCCGACTCCGCGCAACTATGCGTTGCGGCAAGTATACAAGTAACAAGGGTCGTTTTACACAGGCTGATTTCGCCGAAATTCAACCCTCCGCTCACTTTGGAAAATGATTCGCTAATCTTGAGTGTGCACGGCAACGCGAATGTCCAATGCGAACTTTTACTATTTTGGCATTTCGGATCTTCGGTGCTCACATTCAAAGAAGAAATTCTTTCGATTGCAGCCGTGACGCGTTCGGTGACTTGCTGTTCTGTTAAACGTTGGCTAGGCGATATTGGAGGTGAAGTACAATTCACCACCGTAGCCACAAAATCTTCGGCAATTGCCCGGCGAATATTTGTTACTGCTTGTCGTTCTTGAAAAACTCTGAATTGGTCCGTCTCAAAGAATGGGTCACCCTTTCCGCGCTGAAAGTAGAGATAAATAGCAAATGAGACAATCAGAGAAGACAAGACGCCACCGGCTATGAGGATAGCGATAACGGATAAGTTGGGGTCTCTCTCGGATTTCATCTCTACCTCCCTCGTAGGAATATAGTGGTGGTATAATTGATTAATTCCGCATCCCGTCCGCCCTCCACACTATTCAAGGGCAATCCTGATGCCGTCCCCAGCCTGCTTTAAGAAGGGGGTAGTAAGGTTACGGACACTCGCGCCGTACCACAAGCGAAAAGAGCGGACATCTAACAACGGGCGATCGCGCGCGGGTTTCGGCGCAGAACTTGCTCCCTCTACCGCCGCGCAGTTGTTCCCGCCGCGGCCCTCGCGTGATCGTCATATGCCGAAAAAGATCGTGGCGCGTGGCATTGCCGGTGCGAGCTTGCACCGGGCACCGCAGCTTGGTCTGAAAGGCCGCATCGGCATGCGATAAGGGGCCAATAAAAGAATCCGCAAAACGAGGCCTGCCCTTTTTCAATAGCAACAGCGCCGGGACAAACGGAGGCTGATGTTCCACAATTCTTAGCTTTTGAGCAATTTCCGCGCGTCGAGCTCCACCGGTTTAAAACCCCACCGCGACGCGACTCCAACAAGATGCGCCGTGCCGCCGGGACCGTCGGGGTCGCGCTCGGGGTTGTAGAGCGCGATAAGCGTGAGACCCCGCGCGCCCTCGGCAAGGGCATTAAACATCATCCAAAAATTGTTCCTCTGCCAAATATCGTAATCCGTCTTGTCCGCGAGCCAGCGTGGCAGCTCCTGGGATTGCGCGAGCACGCGCGGCGGCACGCGCTCGCAGAGAAGCCGGTACCGCTCGACCCAGCTCGGGCCTCCGCGGTTCACGGATTCGACTTGGAATTTTTCCTGCGGCAATGCGAGAAATAGCCGTGTTGCGATACCGAGCGATTCACAAACCTCGTGGAACAAAATGTCGCTCCCGCAAGCGCCGCCGGCGATGCCAAAAGACACGCCGCCCTCCGCTTTCATTTCATCTTGAACCGCCACTTCGATGAGTCTGCGCGCCGCCTCCTCGGCCTCTGGCGTGTGCGGAAAGCGGGCCTTGTCCGCCGGTCGGCCCGGCGCATCGAGCATGTGGCCGGTAAAAAGGATCACGCGCGCCGGCGGCCGGGGTTTCTCCGAGGAAGCCTGAGGCATCTCGTTCAGCGCGGCCTCGACGTTTTTTGGCAAGAGCCCGAGGTCGCGGAACAACAAAACATTGGCTCCCGCCGCGCCGACTTCGAATGCATTGGCCTTCGCAAGCGCTTTGCGATAGGCATTGCCGACTTGTAGCGGCTTATCGATCGTCAGAAACAAGAGATCGGCGCGGCTGATCTCTTGCCAAATGTCGCTTTTCTCCTCATGTCGCGCAACGGCATCATCCAACCCTAGCGCGAGTTGGAGCGTCGACGCGATGCGCGCCCCGCGCAGCTCGCACTCCTTAAGGTTTTGGGAAGCCTTGTCTTCGTCGTCAAAGTTCTCAGCCCAAATCTCAGGGGACGCTTTTGCGAGATCTAGCTGAATTTTCAGCATCGCGAGCGCGTTGATCCCCGCGTAAAAGCTGTCGAGATCTTCGGCGAAGCCGCCGAGGTAATGTTGAATGGAGGTGGCGAGGTACGGCGAGCGCAGCGCAGTTGTGCGGCGGGCGTCTCCTGTCGCGGCGCTCCATTCGTCGAGCCAGCGCATCTTGGCATTGCTGCCGAGAAGCGAATATCCTTCCGCGCGGTGGAACCGCCTCTCCGCGCCTTCTTGGGGCAATTCCTCGCGATCGGCGGGCGGTTTTGTGCGCTCCAAAACCCTCAAAATCGCTTGCTCGGAGCGCATCATGCAGTCAAGTTTTGCATCAGCGTTAGGCGCAGCTCGTGCGAGCTTCTGATAGATCGTGCCGAGGCGGTAGTTAGCGAGAAAATCGTCGGGATCACGGTCCCGGAGCTTTTCGAAGCTCTCCTTGGCTCCGGCCAGGGCGCCTATCTTAAACTGCGCCTCGCCTACAATGCGAAGTCCTTCGCTGCCCCACTCGAATCCGCTCGCCTCGTCGGCGAGCAGGCGCAGATCGCCTTTGTACTTCGCTTTCTGCGCACGCTCCACTTCCTCCTGGAAATCCCAAGGGACGGACATAAGCACGCTGGGCTCATGCGGCTTGAGCCGTGGCAGCAATTGGAAAACCGGGCTGTCCTTTATTGTCGAGGCGAGCGTCGATTTGAGGGCCGCAACAAAGTCGCCGAGCTTCGATTTTGGATTCGCCGGGTCGTAGGAAAAATAGCGATCGGTCTGCAAGTCGAAAGGATATTTATCTTTCGAAGCCTCGGCACGGATGAGGAAAGTATGCCGGTCTTGCAAACCGTGCCGGATGCCGAGCTCATAGAAAACGTTGGCGTTGTGGATCGAAACGTCGGCGATCACGATATCGGAGATGACAAGCAGACGGAACATATCCTCGCGGATGTTCCCCTGCCGCGTGATCTCGCCGGTGGTGCGCCCCTCGATCCCGCAACTTTCGAGCGCGGGCGCGATGAGCTCGTTTTCCACCCGGTCGAAGTTGATCTCCTCCTTAACCCCGAAAGGGCGGACGATGAATGCGCGCGTTGCTTGCATCTTGGGCCTCCAAAAGGGTGTGACGCAAAGCGGCGATGTCCCCGCGCGGCGATTAGGAAACGTCAAAAGGAGCCGGGAAGTGCTCCGGCCTCACTTGTTTCTTTGCCGCGGTCTGCCCGATGTCCGCGAGCTCTTCCATGTTCGCCGGATTGTCCATCTCGGCGGTCTTGGCCAGCTCCTCCGGAGTCCTGACTATCTCCATCTCCTCCTTCAGCCATTTTGCTTCGAGCAGAACATTATAGCGCGCATAGGTCGCAAGGCGCGGGCCGCTTTGGCTGTCAGGCGTCATATCTCCCACCGCACGATCGATTTTCCAAGGCGTTAGGCAGTGCGTCAACCACTGCAACAGGCACTGGTTCACTTGCCCGCAATCGTCCATGAGCGATTGCAGCGCTTGCACGCCTTGCATGGCCGCCAGATTGCTCGCCGCAAATTTTTGTCGATAGAGGCCGGTGCCCAGGGAGATAAGCAGCAAATTATCCTTGCCAGGCTGCCAGCGGAAACCATGACCCTTGAGCACCGCCAGCATGAGGAGCTGCAGCGCCGGATCGTTAAACGGACTGACGCCGCCGTCCACGAACGCGCCGGTCGTTTTGCTCCCGTCGCGCGAAGAGATAACAATCGTTTCCGGTTCAAAATAGGTTGGTGCGGCCGTGCTCGCGCGGACCACCTCGGTCAGACGCAGCTTCCCGTCCTGCGAGGCGTAACGCGCATCCGGGTGGTTATGCAGCGGCCAGGGACTGCCCGTGTCGAGCCGCTTCGTCATGATCATGAGGCCCGTCCGGATACGGTCGCTGTCGAGCGACGTGTCCGCCCCAAGTTGCTTATCGAGGGTCTGGCGCAAAGGCCCGGAGGGGAATTTCGGTACGAAGATTCCCTTCCGGAAAAAACTGTCTTGGAACACGCTGGCGCCGATCTCGTGGTAAAGCTTTTTCAGCTCGGCGACCGGCATCCCGCATGCGAGGCCGGCGGCGATGATCGAGCCTGTCGAGGTGCCGCCAATGAGATCAAAATAGTCGCTGAGCAAAAAATCATTCCTGCCGCTTCGTTTCCTGAGCATGTCCTCAATGACGCCGAGGTACGCAAGGGTTAGGATGCCGCGAATTCCGCCGCCGTCGAGGGCAAGGATCCGCTTCGGCCCATGCGTCCGGTCCAAATGATCTTTTTTTGTTAGCGGCATTCTTCTCCCCTTTCTCAATGATGTCGCCGACCCCGCTTAAACCGCGTATTCCCCGAGGGCTCGCGCCGTTCAATAATTATCAGATGCCAGCCGGCGTTGCGAGCGAATCCGGTTGATACAAACGAACCGAATCCGTTCCGCTAATTGCGCCCGGAAGATACTTCGCAAGAAGAGAGGCTCTTGCCCGGTTACCGCAATAAACCCCTACCGTTCGGGCATTGGCATCCTACATTTAAATTACGAGCCGCCGCAAGGGGCACCAACTCTAACGCGAAGCCGCCGCCTCGGGGCGATTTGGCGGGCAGGGAACAAAATAAATGAATCTCGAGAAATATACCGAGCGGGCGCGCGGTTTCGTGCAAAGCGCTCAGTCTCTCGCAATTCGCGAGGGGCACCAGCAGTTTACGCCCGAGCACGTTTTGAAGGTGCTGCTCGACGACGAGGAGGGCCTGGCCGCAGGCCTCATCGACAGGGCAGGGGGCCGTTCGCGGGAGGCATTGCGCGACACGGAACTCGCGCTCGCAAAATTGCCGAAAGTGCAAGGCGCGGGCGCAGGACAGCTTTATCTTGTGCCCGCAACGGCGCGTATGTTCGAAAATGCCGAGAAGATCGCGCAAAAAGCGGGCGACTCCTATGTGACGGCCGAGCGGCTTTTGCTTGCTCTAGCCATGGAAAAAGGGTCGGAAGCGGCAAAAATCCTCGAGCGGGCGGGCGTTACGCCGCAAGTCCTCAATGCCGCCATCGAGGATCTTCGCAAGGGCCGCAAGGCCGACAATCCGACGGCCGAAAACGCCTATGAAGCCCTGAAGAAATACGCCCGCGATCTGACCGAGGCCGCCCGTTTGGGAAAGCTTGATCCGGTGATTGGCCGCGACGAGGAAATCCGGCGCACGATCCAAGTCTTGTCGCGGCGGACAAAAAACAATCCGGTTCTGATTGGCGAGCCCGGCGTCGGCAAGACGGCGATCGTCGAGGGCCTTGCGCTGCGCATTGTCAATGGCGATGTGCCGGAAAGCCTGCGCGACAAAAAGCTCCTTGCGCTCGATATGGGCGCGCTCATTGCGGGCGCGAAATATCGCGGCGAGTTCGAGGAAAGGCTCAAGGCAGTCTTGAACGAAATCACCGCAGCCGCGGGCGGAATAATCCTCTTCATCGACGAAATGCACACGCTCGTTGGCGCCGGCAAGGCAGATGGTGCGATGGACGCATCGAACCTGCTAAAGCCTGCGCTTGCGCGGGGCGAATTGCATTGCGTTGGTGCAACCACGCTCGACGAATATCGCAAGCATGTCGAAAAAGACGCCGCGCTCGCGCGCCGCTTCCAGCCGGTGTTCGTCTCCGAGCCCACGGTAGAGGACACGATTTCGATCCTGCGCGGTCTTAAGGAAAAATACGAATTGCACCATGGCGTGCGGATCACCGACGCGGCGATTGTTGCAGCTGCAATTCTGTCGCACCGCTACATTGCCGACAGGTTTCTTCCGGACAAGGCGATCGACCTTGTTGACGAAGCAGGTTCTCGCCTGCGCATGCAGGTCGATTCTAAGCCCGAAGAGCTCGATGAGCTCGATCGCAGGGTTATTCAGCTCAAGATCGAACAGGAGGCCCTGAAAAAAGAATCGGATTCTGCCTCGAAAGATCGGCTCGAAAAACTCACCGGCGAACTCGCGAGCCTCGAGGAAAAGTCCGCATCATTGACAGCGCGCTGGCACGCCGAAAAGGACAAGCTCGGCTCGGCACAAAAACTTAAGGAACGCCTCGAAGCGGCCCGCAACGAACTTTTGCAGGCTCAGCGGCGTGGCGAATACCAGCGGGCAGGCGAACTCGCTTATAGTGAAATTCCAAGTTTCGAAAAGCGCTTGGCCGAAGTGGAGGGGGAACGCGGCGGCGTCCTGGTCGATGAGGCGGTGACCGCCGATCATGTCGCGCAAATTGTCTCGCGCTGGACCGGCATTCCGGTCGACAAGATGCTCGAAGGCGAACGCGACAAACTTTTGAAGATGGAGGACTCCTTGTCTCAGAGGGTCGTCGGGCAGGCCGAAGCCGTGAAAGCGGTCTCGACCGCCGTGCGGCGCGCGCGGGCCGGTCTCCAAGATCCCAATCGCCCGATCGGCTCCTTCATGTTTTTGGGGCCAACCGGCGTCGGCAAGACGGAGCTCACCAAGGCGCTCGCCGCCTTTCTGTTCGACGATGAATCCGCGCTTATCCGCATCGACATGTCGGAATATATGGAGAAACATTCGGTCGCCCGGCTGATCGGCGCGCCGCCTGGTTATGTCGGCTATGAGGAAGGCGGCGCGCTCACGGAGGCGGTGCGCCGAAGGCCCTACCAAGTCGTTCTCTTCGACGAGATCGAAAAGGCTCATTCCGACGTCTTTAACGTCCTGCTGCAAGTTCTCGATGACGGCCGGCTGACCGACGGGCAGGGGCGCACGGTCGATTTCCGCAACGTTTTGATCGTGATGACTTCCAATCTCGGCGCCGATTTGCTCGTGCTGCAAAAAGAAGGCGAGGACTCCTCGGCAGTGCACTCGGAGGTCATGCAGATTGTGCGGGCGCATTTCCGGCCCGAGTTTTTGAACCGCGTCGACGAAATCATTTTGTTTCACCGGCTGCGCCGCGAGGACATGGGTGCAATTGTCGACATCCAATTCGCAAGGCTCGCAAAGCTTTTGTGGGATCGCAAGATCACGCTGGAACTTCGCGAGAAAGCCCGCGCGTGGCTCGCGGACAAGGGATATGATCCGGCCTATGGCGCGAGGCCCTTGAAGCGGGTGATCCAGAAAAACGTGCAGGACCCGTTGGCGGAAATGATTCTTGCGGGAAAGGTTCATGATGGAGAGAGAGTCGTCCTCGATGCAGACAAGACTGGTCTTCGCATTGCGGGCAGGGCAATTTCCGAAGCAGCTGCCTGAAATTCTCCCGAAAGTTAATGCCACCCGGGCGGATCGCGCGTGAGGCGCAAACGTGAGCGCAGGATTCAGGCTGCGAATTGCCCTTTAGGCAGACGAGCACTGTAAAGCTAAATTTACCATCTTTCGCAGGACATAGCAGGACATGAATGTACGGTCTCTGGCAATTGTGTCGGTCGCTTTTCGGAAAGGAAGCTGCTTTCGTTGTTATGGCCGTGATGATCGTGGTTATGTGTTTTGTTGCCGCCAATAGCCAGGGCCGCGGCGGCGGTGGGTCTGGTAGCAGCGGCGGCGCCGGGCATGGGGGCGGCAGGGATGTCGGCGGAAAAGCAAGCCGTCTGCCATGGGAAATTCATAGCCACGAAACGACGGCTTGAGCAATGCAAGCACCCTTGGAAATTTCCCGTCGGACCCCGATAACACCACGGCAAGGGCGCGTATCCCGGCAGCCCGCAATTTCCGCGCTCGATGCTACGAAAGGCGCTAGCTCCCATTTCCACAGGCGGGCTACGCACACGAGAATGCACGAAAAGACAAGATTTTTCGGCGCTGATCTGATATAATCGAAACATCGATTCAGTTATTCCCAAAGCAGAAAGATTGCATTCCAAATGGCCGAACCCGCAGCCAGGCCGCCTCTACCTTTGCCTCCTGAATCGGAAAGTGAGTACGGCGCCGAATCGATCAAGGTGCTGCGCGGTCTCGATGCCGTGCGCAAACGCCCGGGCATGTATATTGGCGATACCGACGATGGCTCGGGCCTCCATCACATGGTCTATGAAGTCGTCGACAATGCCATTGACGAGGCGCTTGCAGGCTATGCGGCTTGCGTCTCCGTAGCTCTCAATCCGGACGGCTCGGTCACGGTCACGGACGACGGCCGAGGCATCCCAACCGGCATTCACAGCGAAGAGGGAGTCTCGACCGCTGAGGTTGTAATGACCCAGCTTCACGCCGGCGGAAAATTCGATCAAAATTCCTACAAAGTGTCAGGCGGCCTGCACGGCGTCGGCGTTTCGGTCGTCAATGCGCTTTCAAGCTGGCTGAATTTGCGAATTTGGCGCGACGGAAAAGAGCATTTTATTCGTTTCGAAGAGGGCAACACCGCAGGGCCACTCACGGTCACTGGGCCTGCTCCAGTTGTTGGCGGCAAGGCCATCCGGGGAACGGAAGTCACGTTCCTGCCTTCCCCCAAAACATTCTCCATGGTCGATTTCGATCTCGCAACAATCGAGCACCGGCTGCGCGAGCTCGCCTTTTTGAATTCCGGTGTGCGAGTCGAACTTGCCGATCTTCGCGGCACCGATGTCAAAAAAGAGGAATTTCACTATGATGGCGGCCTCGACGCCTTTGTGCGCTATCTCGATCGCGCCAAGACGCCGCTGATCTCCAAACCGATCGCAATTAAGGGCGAGCGGGAAAAAACCATGGTTGAGGCCGCTCTTTGGTGGAATGATTCCTACCACGAGCATGTGATTGCCTTTACCAACAATATTCCGCAACGGGACGGCGGCACGCATCTCGCCGGGCTGCGCGCGGCACTCACCCGCCAGGTAACGGGTTATGCAGAACGCGCGGGCCTCGCCAAACGCGAGAAGGTCGATCTCAACGGCGACGATTGCCGCGAGGGCCTCACCTGCGTGCTGTCGATAAAGATTCCGGATCCAAAATTCTCCTCGCAAACCAAGGATAAGCTCGTATCCTCCGAGGTTCGGCCCGCCGTGGAAGGACTCGTGAATGAAATGCTCGGAGCCTGGTTCGAGGAGCATCCGCAAGAAGCGCGAACTATCGTTGGCAAGGTCGTTGAGGCGGCCCAGGCGCGCGAGGCTGCGCGCAAGGCGCGCGAGCTGACCCGCCGCAAGGGCGCGCTCGATGTCGCCAATCTGCCTGGAAAACTCGCCGACTGTCAGGAGCGCGATCCCGCCAAGGCGGAATTGTTTCTGGTCGAGGGCGATTCGGCAGGCGGCTCGGCGAAGCAAGGCCGGAACCGCGAATATCAGGCCGTACTTCCTCTGCGAGGCAAAATTCTCAACGTCGAGCGCGCGCGCTTCGACAAAATGCTGTCGAGCCAGGAGATCGGCACGCTGATTACGGCGCTCGGCACGGGAATCGGACATGGCGAGTTTGATCCCCGAAAACTGCGCTATCACAAGATCATCATCATGACCGACGCGGATGTCGACGGCGCCCATATCCGCACGCTTCTTTTGACCTTCTTTTACCGTCAGATGCGCGAGCTGATCGAGCGAGGGCATCTTTATATCGCGCAGCCGCCGCTCTACAAAGTGAAGCGCGGCAACTCGGAGCAATATCTGAAGGATGAGCGCGCGCGCGAGGATTACCTGATCGACAACGGCATTGAAGGCGCAGTGCTGCGTATTTGGAGCGGTGAGGAGCGTGCCGGCTCGGATCTTCGCGCGGTGGTGGAGGAATCGAGGCTTGTGCGTCATCTGGTGGATTCGCTCCATTCGCGCTATGACCGCCGCGCCGTGGAACAGGCCGCGATCGAAGGCGCGTTAAATCCCGTTTTGGGATATGGCGATCACGAGGCGCTCGAATATGCGGCAAAAATTGCGGCCCGCCTCGACGCGCTTGCCGAGGACATGGAACGCGGCTGGCAGGGAACGGTCGAAAACGGCGGCTATGTATTTACCCGCGAGTTGCGCGGGGTGCGCCAAGCGGCAACTCTCGACGCCGGGCTTTTGGCCTCGATCGAGGCACGCCGTCTCAATGAACACGCGCAATCGCTGCAGGCTGTCTTTGGCGCTCCGGCTCTGTTCTTGCGCAAAGGCGAGGAAGCCAAGGTCTTTGGGCCGGGCGATCTTTTCGAAAAAGTCATGGCGGCGGGGCAGAAGGGGATCACCCAGATGCAGCGCTACAAGGGGCTCGGTGAAATGAACCCGGATCAGCTCTGGGAAACGACGCTTGACCGGGAGGCGCGCTCGCTTCTCCAGGTCAAGATCAAGGAGGCCGACGACGCCGACGACATTTTTGTCAAATTGATGGGCGATGTCGTCGAGCCGCGCCGCGAATTTATCCAGGAGAATGCGTTAAGCGTCGCAAATTTGGACGTGTGAACTGTGTTGTGCGAACCGGCAGGGAGTGAGACATCGTGCAGGGCAAAAGATTCGAGGTGACGCATACTGACGAGGAGTGGCGCCGGCTTCTCACCCCGGAACAATATCGAGTCATGCGCGCGCATGGAACGGAGCTGCCGGGAAGCTGCGCGCTCAATCACGAAAAGCGGGCCGGCGTTTTTTCCTGCGCCGGATGCGGACAAAAACTCTTCGCCTCAAGCAAAAAATTCGAGAGCGGAACCGGCTGGCCGAGTTTTAACGATCCGATCGACGGCGCTCTGGAGACCACGCAAGACCGGAGTTTCGGCATGGTGCGAACCGAGGTGCATTGCAGCCGCTGCGGCAGCCATTTGGGCCATGTCTTTCCCGATGGTCCGCCGCCGACGCATCTGCGCTATTGCATCAACGGCGCCGCCATGGACTTTCTCCCGGATTGACCAGCGCGCGCCCGCTTGGGCGCTTTGCTTCGACGGCATGTCATTGCGCAGCACCGCAAGCAACGCTGGCCGAAACAGGCTGCACTTTTGCGAATATTCAGGCCCCATTCAGCTCGTTCCGTCCATAACTCCCGCAATGGTTCTAAGCGCCAATGTAGGGGGCTCCCATGCCATGCCTTGCCCGGGTATGCTGCTTATTCTCGGTTCTTCCGCTCGCTGGCTGCGCCCAAGGGTTCGATCGTAGCTACGACCCGCGCGGCGGCGCGCGCCCCGCTAGCATGGGTTGGACAGGCGATACAATGCCACGACCCGCCGGCATGGGTTGGAGAGGTGACGCACTGGTGGGACCTGAAGGCCAGGTCCGGCAGCCGAGTTCTTATTATCCTGCCTACTCTCCTGGGAACCCGCATCGCAGCGGCGACTATTATTGCTACCATGACGGCGACCACGATCATGGCTGCCGCCCTGATCGCGGCCACGACTATGATCGCGGCCATGAACATGATCGCGATGGCGGCCTTGGTCCCGGTGGCGGGAACCGCGGCATCCGCAGCTATTCTCCTTCTACAGGCGGTGCTTCGAATGCGCCGCCCGCGCCTTTTAGACGCGCGCCATCTTTCTCCGGTGCCACCGAATCCCGGCCTTCCGCGCGTTCGCCTGAGAGGTCCTATTCGCCCCCGCCAGCTTCCCCCCCATCAGCGGGATTTGGCTCATCCCTTCCAACTTCCCATTCGTCGCCGCCGCTCCGCCGCCGCCCCCTCCGCCGCCGCATTGTTCCGATCCAAAAAAAACGCCGCCTTGCTAACGCACCGGTCAGTGCGAGCAAACCGGCATTACGCTGCGTTCGCTAAAAGTCTCACCGTATATAAACCGCCTCGATTACCTTCAGCTCTTCTCCTAAGGGATCGATTTCGAGGCGCACCACCTCGGCCATCAGCCGGTCGCGAAATTTATAGGCGCGCCGCCAGCCGTCCTCGCTCACCGGAGGCCAGGGCGTGAAGGTCTTCTTGTCGACCATAAGGGCCTCGCACCGCAGGCGGGGCCCGGATATGTTCCGGGCGATAATATACATAGCGGCTTCGGCGCATTCTCGTGGCAGGAATATCGTAGGGTATGTCGCATTGCGCAGGCGGAGTATATAATAAAAACGGGCGGAAAAATTCCGCTCCGTAACTTGGATGGCGCGAATGCCGCCAACGCCAGAAGGGGCACCTGCCGTCATTGCCGAGCGAATGAAAATATTATGAGTTGGCTGCGAAGGCTCATCGGCGTGATCTTCGCCATTGGGATCGCGATAGGGGGCGGGCTCTTGTTCTTGCCGTTGTTGGCGTCTGTCGATCCGGTGACGCGGTCGTCGGGGTTTGCCTTGATGCAGTTGGCCGTCGCGGCGATCGTTGATACGGCCGTCGTGGACAGCGGCGACAATACCAGACTGACCGAGCTCACCAGCTTTATGTGGATGGCGGTGATGACCGTTTGCGTTGCTCCCCTCGTGACCGTGGCATTGATCGGAGAGGCCGCCAGGGTGCGGGCTTTTGCGTGGTATTCGGGTGCGACTGGGATAGGGGCGGCTTCCGCGCCATGGCTCATTCGTGCGGCGTTGCGGCTGCCGAGAGCGGCAAACTACAGCTCGGCGGAGCTTCGCTTTGCCCTGATTTTCTTTTTGACTGGCCTGATATCCGGTTCGATTTATTGGTTTCTGGCCGGCCGGAGCGCGAATGGCCGGCGGGCAGTATGATGGACGTTCGCGGAACGCATCTTCTTGCCCCGCCGATTGATGTTCTCTCAGCGGTTGCGGCGCGGCGCACACACCATTATGGTCAAGAAACCGGCGGCGGCAGCCTGCCGAAGTAAGCTATTGGGGCGTAGCCAAGTGGTAAGGCAGCGGATTTTGATTCCGCCATCCGGAGGTTCGAATCCTCCCGCCCCAGCCAATATAAGCTACTGAAATAAAACTGATTAACTTACTCCGCTGGATGGCTTGTCGCTTTCATTCCGAAATTCAACCTGCGGCCCATTCCGAAATTCTGTTCCCACGCCGTTCGATTGGCCTGCGATTCTGTGCGCATGCCGCTTCCGACAACAGCGAACACCACGCGCCAGGTCGCCGACGGCACGCCGATGTGAGCAAGGACCAGCGATGCTTGATAGCCGGCGATGGCGGCGGGTGTAGCGAAGAAAATGGCGATCGCGCTACGCAGGACCGGCGACTTGACGGCGCCAAAGGCGACCTGCAGCGCGACGAGCGCAACCGCCTCTGCGGCAAACCCGACAAGTAGCTCACCGATGATGCCTGCACCACTGTGATAGGCGGCCACGCCCGCCGTCATGCCCGCGAAGAAGGGAGCGCGTAGATGGCAAGGTTGAACAGTAAGCAACAGAGGAAGCAGATGCCAAAAACGCTGAGGATGAGGCTGATGACGATCATGGTGGTATAAAGAGCTGGACGGTCGCACCTTCCACCAACACCCACGGCTCGGCACGTAGTATAGCCGAGAATAATCAGCGGCGTCAGCAAAAAATCACATAGGCACGCGCCGCGCGGCGCGTAGATCGGAGAAGCGTTGTCCATCTCCAATCAAGCTGCCAGAACGGCGCAGTTGCGCCAAGACGGGATGAATCTGCTTCGCTGAGCAGGCAATCACGCGTCTGTTGCCAGACTCTACCGATTAAGGTACTTTTTGTGTTCGTGGTGGTTGCATTGCTAACGATGGCTTCGGCTCGTTGGTAGCTCCATCCGCCGTTGGAAAACAGTATGTCCTTCATTGCTACTCACCTCTCCACAATTCCAGGTTCCGGGTTCAAATGGTATTTGATTTTTCTCGAGGGCCCTTTCAAAGACGAGATTCAGAAAGAGATCGGTGCTTATTTCTTCGATCTCGGACGGGAGACTGGCAAGGATGCTCTAGTAATTAGAGGCTTCGATCCGACGCACTTTAGGGAGTCCGTATTCGAGGCTCCCGCTTTCTTTGATGACAAATGGCACCAGAGAGCGAAGTTTCCGGCGTTGATCGTGACAAACTGTTCTCCCTCCGATGCGCTTGCGAAACCTGAGAATTTGGACAACGGGAAGGTCATGATCTTTCCTCTTGGCGAGCTATACCAAGAGCACAAGTCGATCTCTGGCTTTCTGGGTCAACTTGTCGAAGCGCTGAAGCAGGAGGATGCCCTGAAGGCCCTCGAGACGCTTGATGGGAGCAAGCTTAAGAAGGGGTGGGGATGGCTCAGCGAGTACTTCAAAATGGAACCGGGCTTCTTCGGGTTCAACGTCAAGCTAGACAAGGTCATCAAGGATCTCATTGCCAAGCATTCCAATGGATGAACTATCGGCTTCCACCGAAATCATTCTTTGCCTCATTCACTGAAATTGAGTCGTTCAATCTAAATCAAATCTGATCCACACTTTCGATCCAGCGTAGACGTTGCATGCCCAGTTAGCATTAGCTCGTGTGACGGATCGCGCGAGATCACGCATACATGCAATGGGTAGAGTCGTTGATTCAAACACTGGCGTCGATCCATTGCCGGAAAAGCCACCAGCATCACAAATTCCCGAAAAGGTCGCGCCGCCGCTAGAAGGTGGCGCCAATCAAAAGAAATTCGAGCGCGACGACGGTGTCATAAAGCCAGAGGATAATGTCGATCCTGGCATAACTGCCAAGCCACCCGCCACCGGCTCAAAAATGCCTGTAATTCCACCTCCTGGCAGCCCGGGCGGCGACAAGTCGATTAAGCCGAAATGAAAGCCGAAAAGGCGTCGCGCCGCCGCGCGTCACTCGGCTTGGCCGGCCGCCTTTCCATTGAGCTTTGCTCCATTGGGCCGCGGGATCGAAATCGTGCATTGAAGTCCCTCGCGCTGCCAATCGAATGTGGCTGCGCCACCGAGCTGCCCTTCGATGATGGCGCTGATCACGCGCGTGCCAAATCCATTCCTGGCGGGAGGACCAACGGGCGGCCCGCCATTTTCGAACCATCGCAGGACGATTGAGTCCGGCTGGATGTCCCAGGCAAGCCGAACCCGTCCCGAAGGGGCAGAAAGAGCTCCATATTTGGCCGCGTTGGTCACGAGTTCGTGCAGCGCCAACGCGATGGTCTGCGCGGTCGTCGGCTCGAGCATCACGTTCTGGCCTGCTGTCACAATCTTGTCCTGGTCATTGCCTTCGCCACGATAGGGCCTGAGCTCGTCCTCGACGAGCTTTTCCAATTCCGCTCCATGCCACCTCGACCGGGAAAGCAAGGTGTGGGACTGAGCCAGCGCCTGAATACGACCGTCGACGGCTGCGACATAAGATTCCATGTCTTCCGCCCTTGTGAGCCGCACAATCGACTGTACCACGGAAAGCAAATTCATGGCGCGATGGTCGACTTCACGAGCCAACAAAGACTGGCGCTTCTCGGCCTCCTTCCGGTCGGTGATGTCGGCCGTTACGCCGCTCAACCGGACGATCCGGCCGCTTCGGAAGCCCGCAACAGCCGCGCCAAAGCAGTAGCGCAGCTCGCCATCGGAACGACAGACGCGGAACTCCGTTTGGAATGACGCTGTATCGTTCGCCACATCTAGCGAGGCCTCCGCCAACCTCTCCCAATCCTCACGATAGCGACTGACGCCAAACTCTCTTGTATCCTTCGCCACCTCTGGCCAGGCCTGCGCCAACCTCTCCCAGTCTTCTGGATGGATCACGGCGCGAACGTTTTCGAGAGTCGCCTCAAATCTCTCCGGATCTACGCCGAAAATCCGGCACTGGCCTTCGTCAAAATGCCCCTTGCCGTTGACGGTATCCCAATACCAAGTACCCATTTGGGCCGCCGTAAGCGCAAGCCCGCGCAAATTTTCGCTTCTGCGGAGCTTGATATTTGATGCCGCAAGCTCCGCAGTTCTTTCGGCAACACGATCTTCGAGCTCGCGATTAAGCTGCTCCAGCTGCCGGGTCTTCCGATAAAGATCTACAAATATCTTGACCTTGGACCGGAGCACCTCGGGAATGACCGGAACCTGGACGTAGTCGACCGCGCCTAACTCGTAGCCACGAATGCGATCATCGTCGGCGAGATAAATGCCGGAAATAAAAATGATCGCGGTTTTGCCGTAGCGTGGATGCTCGCGGAGCATCTTGGCTAAGTGAAATCCATCGAGATCTGGCATGCACACGTCGAGCAACGCGACCGCGATGTCGTGCCTGAGGAGTTGCTCAAACGCCGACCTCGCCGAGTTGGCCTTGATCAGATTCTCCCCGAGGTCTTGGAGGATGGCCTCATAGGTCAGCAGCTTTGCGGGTTGATCATCCACCAGCAAAATGTTCAGCTTGTCAAATGTCATATAGGACCCCTACCGATGGAGCCACATGCGCAATGTTGTCAGTAACTGGTCCGTATTGACCGGCTTCGCCAAGTAATCGGACGCCCCAGCCTCGAGGCACTTCTCGCGATCGCCTTTCATCGCCTTCGCCGTCAGCGCTATGATCGGCAGACGCCGCAGTTCTGGGTTTCTACGAATCTTTTCGATCGTCTGATAACCATCCATCTCCGGCATCATGATGTCCATGAGCACGATCGCAATGCTTGGCTCGGTTTCGATCATTTGGATCGCTTCCTTGCCGGTCGTCGCCGCGAGCACGCGCATTCCCCGCCGCTCCAATACGCTGCTCAGCGCGAAAATATTGCGCGTGTCGTCATCAACCAGCAAAGCCGTGCGCCCCGCGAGGTCCTCATCCGAACTGCTCAGCCGGTCGAGCATCTCCTGTTTCTCCGCCGGCAGCTCTGTGACGACGCGATGAAGGAAGAGCGCGGTCTCGTCGAGTAATCGTTCCGGCGATTCGACGCCTTTGACGACGATGCTGCGGGCGAAGGTCCGCAGCTCGGCGTCTTCTTCCGCCGATAGTTCACGCCCGGTGAATACCACCACGGGCAAGTCGCGCAAGGCTGGGTCGGTGCTCATCTCGTGCAGAACGTCGAAGCCTGAAATGTCAGGTAGCCGAAGGTCGAGTACTACGCAGTCGCATGGCTGACGCCGCATCGCCGCCAGCGCTTCGGCGCCGGTGCCGGCAGCGACGATCTCGACATCGTCATGGCTAAGCAGTTCGACCACACCAAGCTGTTCGGCGGCGTTGTCCTCGACGATTAGCAGCCGCTTGCGGCGCCTCTTTGCGTATTCTTCTATGCGAACCAACGCAGCATGCAGGCCCTCAATGGCCGCGGGCTTGGTGACGAACGAAAACGCTCCCCGCGTCAAGCCTTGCTGCCGGTCCTCATCGACCGTGAGAATTTGCACCGGGACGTGCCGCGTCGATGGATTCTGCTTGAGCTGGTTCAGCACCGCCCAGCCCAACATATCGGGCAAAAAAACGTCAAGCGATACCGCGGTCGGCTGATACTTCCGGGCCAGCTCCAGCGCCTCCGTGCCGCGGGTTGCGATTAGGACCTTAAACCCATGATCGCGGGCGACGTCCGCCATCAGCCTGAGGTAGTGCGGGTCGTCCTCGACAATGAGCAGGATCGCATCGCGCGGCTCTATCGATTGACGATCGTCAGCCATCTTTTCGACCGGCGCCTCGGGCCGCCCGGCCGCGTGGAATGCAATCGGCGGCACTGACGAGGGCGCATCCGCCGCCGCGAATCGAACTGTCACCGTGGCACCAACATACTCGAGGGGCAGGTATACGGTGAATGTGCTGCCGGCACTGGAAGAGCTGCGCAAGCGGATCTCGCCCCCCAGCAGATTCGACAGAACGCGGCAAATCGCAAGTCCAAGGCCGGTCCCGCCATATTTGCGGCTGGTGCTGGCATCAGCTTGTTGGAAGGCCTCAAAGATGATTTTTTGCTTTTCCTCGGGAATACCAATGCCGGTGTCGGTTACCTCGAAAGCAGCCACGCTCTCGGATTGGTTCAGGATCGGGTGGTCCGGGCTCCAGCCTCCCACTGCCGCGGATACGCTGAGCCGGACACCGCCATGCTCGGTAAATTTGACGGCGTTTGACAGCAGGTTTTTCAGAATTTGCTGCAGGCGCTTGAAGTCGGTGACGATACTGCGGCCGAGACGCGGGTCGAGCTCTACGTCGAGGGAGAGCTGTTTGTTCTCGGCCTCAAGACGGAAAGGCCGCACCACGGCCTCAAGGAGATCGACGAAAAAGATTTCCTCGCCATCGACGGTGACGGTGCCGGATTCGATCTTCGACAGATCAAGAATGTCGCTGATTAAATTAAGAAGGTCGGCACCGGCAGCGTGGATTGTCCGCGCGAATTCGACCTGCTTGTCTGTGAGGTTTCGATCGGCATTTTCGGCAAGGTGCTGGCCGAGGACAAGTATGCTGTTAAGCGGCGTGCGCAGCTCATGCGACATATTCGCAAGGAACTCGGATTTGTACTTCGAGGTGAGCGCGACCTCGGTTGCCTTCTCCTCCAGAGCCAGGCGCGCGTGCTCGATCTCCTCATTCTTTCGCTCAACCTCGACATTCCGCTCGGCAAGCTGTTGTGCCTTCTGTTCAAGTTGCTCGTTGGTCTGCTGCAGCTCCTTTTGCTGCACTTGCAGCTCGCTGGCGAGCTGCTGAGATTGCTTGAGAAGATCCTCGGTCTGCATCGTGGCCTCGATGCTGTTGAGGACGATACCGATCGAGGCGGCAAATTGGTCGAGAAACGCAATCCGAAGAGGCGTGAACTCTTTGAGCGAGGCGAGCTCAATGACCGCCGTAACTTGGTTCTCGAACATAATCGGCAGCACGACAATGTTGCGCGGTGCAGCGCGGCAAAACGCCGAACTGATTTGAGCTGACTCCGGCGGTATTTGCGTGATCAGCATGCGCCGCTTGTCGGCGGCCGACTGGCCAATTATGCCCTCCCCGATATGGATAAACTGCCGATGGCCGCTGTTCTGGTCGTCCGCGTGGGCAGAAAGCAGCCGCAGTCCAGGCGTATCGCGGCCATTCATTTGGTAGATGACGCCTTGCTGGGCATCGAGCAGCTCCGTGAGCTCCCTAAGCAACAGCCTGCCAACAACGGCAAGATCGCGCTGACCTTGGAGCATATTGGTCAACCGCGCGAGGTTGGTCTTCAGCCAGTCTTGCTCGGTATTGTGGTCGGTGGTCAGCCGCAGGTTGTCAATCATCGTGTTGATGTGGTCTTTAAGCTCCGACACCTCGCCGCGGGCGTCAACCTGAATCGAGCGGGTGAGATCGCCTTTTGTCACCGCGGTAGCGACCTCGGCGATCGCTCGCACCTGGGTGGTCAGATTGGCGGCTAGAAGATTGACGTTGCCTGTCAAATCTTTCCAGGTTCCCGCGGCACCCGGAACCTCGGCCTGGCCACCGAGACGGCCGTCGACGCCGACCTCACGGGCAACCGTTGTCACCTGGTCCGCGAAAGTCGCCAGTGTCTCCGTCATGTCGTTGATAGTTGCAGCAAGCGCCGCAACCTCGCCTTTGGATTGCACGGTGAGATTCTGCTTGAGATCGCCATTGGCGACCGCGGTCACCACCTTGACGATGCCGCGCACCTGCTCGGTGAGGTTTGCCGCCATGAAATTGACGGTGTCAGTCAAGTCCTTCCAGGTGCCGGCCACGCCAGGAACCTGGGCCTGGCCGCCGAGCCTGCCCTCGGTGCCGACCTCGCGTGCGACGCGGGTGACCTCGGAGGCGAAGGCGTTCAACTGGTCCACCATCGTGTTGATTGTGTTCTTCAGTTCAAGAATTTCACCTTTCACGTCGACGCTGATCTTGCGCGAGAGGTCACCCCGCGCCACAGCGGTAGTCACCTCGGCAATATTGCGGACCTGTGTAGTTAGATTCGCAGCGAGCAAATTGACGTTGTCCGTCAGATCCTTCCACGTACCAGCGACTCCTCGAACCACCGCCTGGCCACCCAGACGGCCATCCGTACCGACCTCGCGCGCCACCCGAGTGACCTCGGCCGCGAACGACCGAAGCTGCTCGACCATCGTGTTGAGCGTCTCTTTAAGCTCAAGGATTTCGCCCCGCACATCAACGGTGATTTTTTTTGACAGATCTCCGCTGGCAATTGCGGTCGCCACTTCCGCGATATTGCGCACCTGCGCAGTCAAGTTCGATGCCATGAAATTGACGCTGTCGGTCAAATCCTTCCAGGTGCCCGCCACGCCCGAAACCTGCGCCTGGCCGCCGAGCTTGCCCTCGGTGCCGACCTCGCGCGAGACACGCGTGACTTCCGAGGCGAACGCGTTCAACTGATCCACCATCGTGTTGATCGTGTTCTTCAGCTCGAGGATTTCGCCCTTCACATCGACGGTGATTTTCCGTGACAGGTCGCCGCGCGCCACCGCCGTCGTCACCTCGGCGATATTGCGCACCTGTGCGGTCAAATTCGAGGCCATCGAATTCACGCTGTCGGTCAGATCCTTCCAAGTGCCAGAGACGCCAAGCACATTTGCCTGCCCACCAAGTCGGCCCTCGGAGCCGACTTCGCGCGCCACCCTCGTCACCTCGCCGGCAAAGGCATTGAGTTGATCGACCATCGTGTTGATGGTCTCCTTCAGCTGCAGGATCTCACCGCTGACGTTGACCGTAATCTTCTTCGACAGATCGCCGCCCGC
>JACXTT010003903.1_pt1 | contig 22510 bp, 23 predicted proteins | sample 9270951 | NCBI WGS metagenome assembly JACXTT01 (sample SAMN15532306, study PRJNA645909) | rock metagenome | isolation source: weathered quartz diorite | place: Puerto Rico | collected 2017-06-21
GATAGACATCAAGGTCAAAAAAAAGACCGCCTCCCGGTAATGCGAATGGGCTGTCGCGGTTGTCTGGCCTTTTGGAGGCTGGAGCAGTCGCGGCGTCCATGGCTCGAATATTATCTACTGATAGATAGACAATCAAGGAAAAGTTCGAAAAAGTTCTACCTCATCCGTGTGGATGAGGTAGATGCCGTACCCATCACATGGAGCCGTCCTGCCGCCGGGCACTGAAAACGCCAGGACGGCTCCATGTGACGGCATCGCGCAAGCCCTCATCAAAAGCTGTTAGCCTTGCCAGACACCCCGGGCAAAAACTCCCCCATGACAACGCCCTCGATCTCCGGCAAGCCTTCCCTGCCCCGCTGGCTGGCGGGACTGGCGTGTTTGATGGTGCTGGCGGGCGTCGGCCGGCACTACCTGTACCTGGCGCTGGAACGCGACGCCTTCGTCACACCGCTCAACGGGCCGCTAACGCCCGATGCGCTGGGCGTGCCCTCGCGGCAGAGCGTCTTCTCAAGCGGCGATCGACTGCTGCATGGCTCCTACGTGCAGGCCGCCAGCCCGGACGCCCCCGCGCTGGCGGTCTTCCATGGCGACGAGGAATCGCTCTCCGACTGGGCGCCCGTTCAGGCCTTGCTCTGGCACGCGGGCATTTCATCGTTCGTGTTCGACTACAGCGGCTATGGCGCCAGCAGCGGCCACCCATCGGTGCGAAACCTGCATGAGGATGCGCTGGCCGCGTATCGCCAGTTCATCGCGGCCACGCCCACGGTGGCACGGCGCTATGCGATGGGATTTTCGCTGGGATCGGGAGTGCTGCTCGATGTCGTCGGCATGCTGCGGCCCGCGCCCGCCGGCGTGGTGATCGGTGCCGGCTTTGCGTCGGCACGCACGGCAGCCGTGCAGACGGGCAAGGTGCCGCGCTGGATTGCATGGCTGTTGCCGGAACCCTGGGACAACGAGGCGCGCGTGAGAAGCCTGGACATGCCGCTGCTGCTGGTCCACAGTCGCCGCGACGAGGTGATTCCGTTCGACCACGGCGAACGGCTGGAGCGCGCAGCCGTCGGGCCGCACAGCATGGTTGTCCTCGATGGCATGCCGCACGACGCGGCCATCGAGGCCGAATATATGGAAGCGTTCTGGGCGCCGGTCATCGGCTACCTGCAAACGGATCGGTTGCCCTGATGCCAACTTACCTGAATGCCCACCGAATTTGCCGGCCGCGCGGACATCAGGCTCGGATAAACGGACAATCTACACTTGCCCGGCAACGTCGGCAATCGCTCTTATGGGTGAGTTGTCACGACAACATAGCGCAGGCGGCACACCGCGTTTCTTGACTATATTGACTCCACGGCAAGAGCGTCGATCCGCCGTCATTTATAGATCCGGGGGTACTATCATGCGTTCGCTTGCAAACTTGTTCAGTCCGCCCACGCCCGAGAAGATTGCCGAGAAGGAACTGCAAGATATGAGACTGACGCTCTTCCAAGCTGAACGCCGCCTGCTGGAAGCGCAAATGCAGGTCGACTTCTATCGGAACATGATCGCGTTCCTGGACGAAGTGGGGTCAACCGGGGTCGAAGGCGTTGCCGACAAGCGACGCGCCGCCGCGCCCGAGGCCACGCAGGCCCCGCGTGTCGCACCGGGCCTGACGACCGTGCCCATCGTGCCATCCGCCGCCTGACAGCCTGACGCGCCGGCCCGTCAGGCGCCGGCGCCCGCGGTTCCGTGCCAGGCCTGTGCGATACTCGCGCTGCGTCGCGCCCGGCCATCGTCCTTGACGACCTCGCGGAGCGCACGCGCCTTTTCACGGAACCGTGCCGATGAGCGAACTGCTGCCCGCGATTGAACTGGAAACCTCGCCAGACCCGGCGTTTTGCGTGATCTGGATGCATGGCCTCGGCGCCGATGGCAGCGATTTCGTGCCGGTGGTGCCCGAGCTGGGGCTGGACCCCGCCGCACCCGGCGTGCGCTTTCTCTTTCCGCATGCGCCGTCGATGCCGGTCACCTGCAACGGCGGCTACATCATGCCCGCCTGGTACGACATCTATTCCCTGGACGAAGCAGGCCGGCGCGCCGACGAGGCCGGCATTCGCGCTTCCCGCGACGCCATCCGCGCGTTGATCGCACGCGAGAATGCGCGCGGCATCCCCTGCGCACGCATCGTGCTGGCCGGATTCTCGCAAGGCGGCGCGATTGCCTACACCACCGGGCTCACGCATCCGGAGCCACTCGCCGGCATCATCGCGCTGTCCACCTACCTTCCGTCAGCCGCGATGCTCGATGCCGAGGCCACATCGGCCAATGCCGGCACGCCGGTCTTTGCCGCGCACGGCACTGACGACGACATCGTGCCGGTACAGCTGGGCATGATGGCGCGCGATCACCTGCTCACACGCCACCAACCGGTGACGTGGCATGCCTACCCGATGCCCCACTCGGTCTGCCTGGAAGAGATTGCCGCGATCGGCGCATGGCTCAACGCGCGGCTCTCCGGCATTTTGCGAGCATAGCGTGGCGCCATGGTAGGCTCGCGCCCCTGGCGCCTCCATATTCCCGACGCAGCATGACATCCGCTCCGACCGCCCCCATCCCCCGCATCGACTTCAACACCCGCAAGGCACTGCTGTTCGCGTTGACCGCCGAGCGGCTGTCCGCCTACTACGAGCACCGCCAATGGATGACGGATGCCCAGGGCGCCACGCTGGCCGGCCTGTGGCTGTCGCGCTCGAAGCTGCAACTGGCGCTGGCCGAGCGGCGCCTGCTGTCGGAATTGAGTGACAACTTCGCTCGTCAACTGGCCGATACGCTGTCGCGCGAGGCGGGCCTCTATGCCTCGCACGAGATGATGGAAGCGCTCGATCCCAACTACCAGTCCGCCTTCGCGCACGACATCCTCGACGAATGCGAGCGGCTGCTGCGCGAGCAAGGCATCGGCGAATAGCGGACCCGCGCCCCACTGCGCCTCACGCCGCCGCCGGCCGGCCCTTCTCCAACTGCCGCACGTCAAGCCGCCGGAAGATCAGCGCCGACAGCATCGTGATCACCCCCACGCAGAGAAAGGCCAGCCGATAGGCGGCGCCCGGCACGCCCAGCCCCCCGGCGAACACGCCGACCAGCCCGCCGCCGATGGTCACGCCCAGGCCGATCGCCAGCATCTGCACCATCGAGAACAGGCTGTTGCCGCTGCCCGCATCCTCGACGGAGAGCCCTTTCAGGGTAACGCCGTTCATCGCCGCGAACTGCATCGAATTGGCCGCGCCGAACACCGCCAGTTGCGCGACTGACAATGCCAGCGGCCAGCCAGGCGCCATCGCCGCGAACGAGGCGATCGAGCCGCCCACCAGCAACGTGTTGATCAGCAGGAAGTTGCCGTAGCCGAAGCGCCGGACCAGCGGCACGATCGCGCGCTTGGCCACCGTACCCGCCAGCGCGGCGGGCAGCAGCATCAAACCCGAATGCAGCGGCGAGAAGCCCAGTTGCAGCTGCATCAGCAGCGGCAACAGGAACGGCACCGCCCCCGAGCCGATCCGGCAGACGAGGTTGCCAGCCAGACCGACGCTGAAGTTCGGCTCGCGGAACAGCGCCAGCCGAAAGAGCGGCGTGCGATGGCGGCGCGCATGCGGCACATAGAGCAGCGCCGCCACGACGCTGATGGCCACCAGCCCGGCGCTCCAGCCCGCGTGACTGGCCCGCAGCGGCCCTTCCAGCGCCAGCGAGAACGCCACCATGCACAGCGACAGCAATCCGCAGCCGACCCAGTCGAACGGCGGCGTCGCGCGCGAGCCGTCACGCGGCAGATAGCGGCGCACGGCCAGCAGGCCGACCACGCCGACCGGCACGTTGATGAGGAAGATCCAGTGCCAGGACGCGCTCTGCGACAGCCAGCCGCCCAGCACCGGCCCGAAGATCGGCCCGACCTGCCCCGCCACCGAGACAAAGGCCAGCGCCGCGATGTACTGCTCGCTGGCAACGTTGCGCAGCACGGCAAGCCGCCCGATCGGCAGCAGCATCGACCCACCGATGCCCTGCACCACGCGCGCCACCACCAGTTGGCCGAGCGTCTGCGCGCCCGCGCAGAACAGCGACCCCAGCACGAAGATCAGGATCGCGCTGAAGTAGACACGCCGCGTGCCGAACCGGTCCGCCAGCCAGCCCGAGGCAGGCGTCAGCATGGCCATGGTGAGCGTATAGGCCACCACCACGGGTTGCAGGGCCAGCGGCGTTTCGCCAAGCTGGCGCGCCATCGACGGCAAGGCGGTGTTGACGATGGTGGTGTCGAGCGTCTGCATGAAAAAGCCGGCGGCGACGATCCACAGCATGGCCCGGTGGGGCGAAGTGCGAGGGGCTGGGGCGGATGTCATGGGCGATGTCCTGTCGTGGCGTCCGGCGGCGCCGGGAATCCGGCTCGGCGCGGGACATGAAACCGCTTTCGATGTTAATGAGCGCATCCCTGATCGGGAACCCCTCTGGTTATATTGACTGCAATCGGATTTACCGATGACAATGCCGACATGCTCAATCCGCTCTGGATCCAGACCTTTGCCACGGTTGCCACGGCCCACAGTTTCACGGACGCCGGGCGCCAGCTCGGCCTCTCGCAGTCCAGCGTCAGCGACCACATCCGCCGGCTGGAGCAAAGCGTTGGCCGGCGCCTGTTCGTGCGCGACACGCATTCGCTGTCGATGACGCCGGACGGCGAGGCGCTGCTGGTCCACGCCCGGTTGATCCTGGAATCCATCGCCCGCGCCGAAGCCCAGTTCAGCGCGCCGCGCCTCTCGGGCCGCGTGCGCCTTGGCACCTCCGACGACCTCGCGCAAGGCCCGCTGCCGGCCGTGCTGGCCGCGTTCCGCAACACGCATCCCGACGTGGAACTGGAAATCACGATTGGCATGACCGGCCGGCTCTATGAGCTGATCGACGCGGGAAGTCTGGATCTGATGGTCGGCAAGCGGCGCGAGGGCGACCGGCGCGGTGCCCTGCTGTTTCATGGGGCGCTGGAATGGCTGGCCCGGCCCGGCACCGTCGTCGACATGCAGCAGCCCTTGCCGCTGATCCTGGTGAACGAGCCAAGCGTGACGCGTGCCGTCGTGCTGGACACGCTGGCCAAGGCAGGTTGCCGCTGGCGGATCGTCTGTTCCAGCAGCAGTCACTCCGGCTGCATCGCCGCCGCCCGAGGCGGGCTGGGCCTCACGGTGCGGGCGCAGAACCTTTCCGGACGCGGCCTGGCGCCGCCCGTCAACGCCGCCAGCCTGCCCGCGCTGCCTGCCGTGGAATTCATTTCGCTATCGGCGCGGCGCCTGTCGCGGCCGGCCGAGACGTTGCTGCGCCTGCTGCAGAAGAGCGAGCTGCGTGTGGCGCGGCCCGACGACTGACCGGCCGGGCTTCAGGCCGCCGCGCCGGAGCGGGTCAGCGCGAGCAACGCCTGATAGGCCGTCGCGAGGTGATACGGCGTGGTGGACGGCATCTCGCCGCGCACCACCTCACCCGCTGGTGACAGGCACTCATGGCATCCGCCCGCATGCAGGAAGCGCGTGCGGAACTGCTCCAGCCAGACCGCCAACGCAGCCAGCGAGCTGGCATCGCCATGCAGCGCCAGCGCGCGGGCAAACTCCGTCTGCGCCCAGATCCGCTGCGTGCCGTCCCGCTGCGTGCCGTCCGCTTCCAGCGCCGCGGCAACGCCCAGCGTGCCGGGCGCCACGCCGTGGCGCCACGCGAAGTCAAATGCGCGCGGCAGTGCGCCGGCGAGCGGGCTGCCGTCGAACACGCCGCGCGGGGCGGCGGCCAGCAGCGAGTACCACTCGAACTGATGCCCGGGTTCAATGCGGTTGCCGGGCTCGCCTTGCGGCAGCTCGGCGATGCACCCGCTGGCTGGATCGACGAAGCGCGCGTGCACGGCATCCGCCATCTCCCGCAGGCGGCGGGCAAACCAGTCGTCGCCCGTGGCATCGAGCGCCGCCAGGTAGGCCTCGGTCAGGTGCATGACAGGGTTCTGCAGCACGCCCGCGCCCACGTCGTCAAAATTCTCCGCCAGCGCGGAGCGGTAGAGGCCGCGGCCGTCGGCAAAGCGGCGTTCCACGACATCCACGGTCTGCCGGAGAGTCGCCAGCGCCGCCGCGTCCGAGGTCGCGCGGTAGTAAGCGGCGCAGGCAAACACAACAAAGGCGTGGGTGTAGAGATCGCGCGTGGCGTCGAGCGACGCGCCGGCGGCGTCGACGCTATAGCGCCATCCGCCTTCGCCGTTACCGAACACCGCGCGCAGCGAGCCGAACAGCGTGCGGGCGTGGCCGGCTTGCCCTGCCAGCGAGAACACATAGAGCTGCCGCGCGCAGGCCATGGCCCGGTAGCGCACGGCCGGCAGCGGCTGGCCTGTCTTGCCGTCCAGTGCCTCATAGGGCAGGCGCATTGCCGCATTCCAGCCGGACCCCGACCACAGCGGCAGCACGGTGGCGTCGTAATGCGCGACAAGGGCGGAAACCAGCGCGCAGAGTTGCGGTGTGACGGACATGAGAATCGGGAGAAGCGTGCGCCGCTTGGGGATGAAGCGCAGAAGATACTGTAAATGGCCGGTCCGCGAAAGCCATGGAGGCAAACGGGCCATGCCGGGCACCCGCGCCCCTGGCATTCCGTCGGCGCGGTGCTAGGATCAAGGCGTTGCACGACCGCCGTGCGGGAGACGCCCATGCCGACGCAGCCGCTTACCCTGACCGACCAGCATCGCACCCTGCTGATGCACGTGCTCGAGGATGCTCCCGGGCACTATACATGGCGCATTGTCGTCGAGGAAAATTGTGGTGGCGCCGAGTGCGACAGCACCATCGAAGCCACCTCGGAATATACCTCGCGCGCCGAGGCCGAGGCCGCCTGCTGGGCGGCGGGGAACCAACTCCTCAACGGCCCGCGCGTCGCCAGCGAAGCACGCGCCACCTGAAACGGCCGCCGCCACGACGGACCCTTGATCCGCGTGGCCGATCGGCTAACCTAGAAGCGTTGGTTGTGGCAACGCGGAAGCCGGCTGCGCCGCGCTTTTGCGCTTCGTCCGTCACGTCCGGTGAAGCGCTCCGCAAAGGCGAATTCCAGGCGACATCCGCCCCGCCACCCACCTGACATATTCCTGGCCTTTACTGAGCATTGTCGAGTTGCGCCAGGCCGCCCATACCAGATCGGGGCGGCCGGCCGAGGTCTTGGGAGAACAGCCATGGACAAGCCCATCGTGAGTCCCCAGCGCTTTGTCGAGATCATGAATGAACGGCTTTGCATGCACCCGCTCTATCAGGACGGCATGCATGTGTACGCCATTCCCCAGCACACGGACCGTCCGCGCAGCCTGGTCTGCGTCGGCCCCCGGGGCACCGCATGCGTGTGCGCCACCATCGAGAACATCGTACGTGGCGAGTGCGAGGTCTTCCCGGACATCGCGCAGGAATGGCACCGCCACGCGCCGGCGGGCGTGCACGCATCCTGAGCGGAATTGCCGGTGGAAGGAGCCGCCATGCCCAGCGGATCTTATGACGAGAGCGTCGCATACCGTGGATTTCGCATTCACGTACTGAGCCTGCGTTATGGCAGCGAGCACGAGGCGTGGTGGACGCCCCACGCCGATCTCTGGTGGCACGGCACGCAACTGGAGCCGCACTATCCGACCGCGCCCGACGAACTGCCCTGCCATTACACCTGCTCGGACGATGCGCTGCACGCTGGCCTGGCCTGGGGCCGCGAAGCCGTGGACAAGCTGATCGAGGACACCGGCACGGGGCAGGAAGACGCTCCGCGCGAGTAGCCCGCAAACCCCCGGGGCACGCCGCATTGCACCGGCTGCGCGTTCCGTGCTACTGTGCCGCATCCAGGAGAACGAGGCGCCCCCACTCAGGTTTGGAAGGGCTTCCTCTACCGAAGGCGTACCCCTCAGAACGCTCAGGTGCAAAGACTGGAGACAAGACAAACTGGAGAGCGCCGCCGGCAACGAATCGCCGGGCGGCCGCCGAAGGGGCAAGCCGCTTCCATGGTGGGCGCGGTGAATCTCTCAGGCAAAAGGACAGTGGGGGCAGGCGGACCGGACCAACCGGCCCGCCTGCCCCTTTTTCTATCCGGAGCCTGAAAAATGAAAGTCATCGTGATGGGGGCCGGCGTGATCGGCGTCGCCTCGGCGTGGTACCTGGCCAAGGCCGGGCACGAGGTGGTGGTGCTGGAGCGCAACGCGGGCGCGGCCCGCGAAACCAGTTTCGGCAACGGCGGGCAGATCTCCGTCAGCCATGCCGAGCCGTGGGCCAATCCGTCGGCGCCGCTCAAAATGCTGCGCTGGCTGGGCAAGGAAGACGCCCCACTGCTGTTCCGCCTGCGCGCCGACCCGGCGCAGTGGTCGTGGGGCCTGAAATTCCTGCGCGAATGCACGGCCGCGCGCTCCACCCACAACATGATCCAGTTGCTCAATCTGGGCACCTACAGTCGCGCGAGCCTGCAGTCCCTGCGCGACGAAACCGGCATCCAGTACGACCACCTGACACGCGGCATCCTGCATTTCTACACCAGCCAGAAGGAATTCGACGCCGCCATCGAGCCGGCGCGCATCATGCGCGAACTGGGCTGCGAACGCCAGGTGATCGGCGCCGATGAAGTCGTGCGGATCGAGCCGGCGCTGGCTTCCATCGCGCCGCGCCTGGCCGGCGCCACCTATACCAGCGAGGACGAATCGGGCGACGTGCACCGCTTCACCACCCGTCTGGCCGCATTGTGCGAGGCGCGCGGCGTGCGTTTCCGCTACGGCGTGCGCGTGCAGAAGCTGCACGCGCAGGGCGGCCGCATGCGCGGCGTGGAGGTTGCCGACGAGACCGGTGGCTACGAGACCCTGCAGGCCGATGCCTATGTGCTGGCGCTGGGCAGCTTCAGCCCGATGCTCGCGCGACCACTAGGCGTCAAGCTCGACATCTACCCGGCCAAGGGCTACTCGGCCACGCTGCCGGTGCTCGACGCCTCGCGCGCGCCCACGACGAGCCTGACCGACGACGAATACAAGCTGGTGTTCTCGCGCTTTGGCGACCGCCTGCGCATTGCCGGCACGGCGGAACTGAACGGCTACGCGATGGACCTGAACCCGGTGCGCTGCGAGGCCATCGTGCGCCGCACGCTGGAGATCTTCCCGGGCATGAGCGAGCCGCAACTGGCACGCTTCTGGACCGGCCTGCGGCCGGCCACGCCGGGCAATGTGCCGTACATCGGCGCCAGCGCCGTCGAAGGCCTGTACCTGAACACCGGCCACGGCACGCTCGGCTGGACGCACGGCTGCGGCTCCGGCCGCGCCATTGCCGACATCATCAGCGCGCGCGTGCCGGAGGTGGACTTCGCCTTCTGCGGCAAGCCGTCCAGGACGCGGCCGGTGGCAATGCCGGCGCTGTCCTGAAACCCGCCGCCCCGCCATGCGCGGGGCGGCGCCTCAGACGTCGATCGCCTTGTCCGACTGCATCTTGCGGCGCAACTCGAACTTCTGGATCTTGCCGGTCGACGTCTTGGGCAACGGCCCGAAGTAGACTGACTTGGGCACCTTGAAGCCCGCCAGCAGCGCGCGGCAATGCGCGATCAGGTCCTCGGCCGTGGCCGTGGCGCCATCCTTCAACTCCACGAATGCGCACGGCGTCTCGCCCCAGCGCGCGTCCGGCTGCGCGACCACGGCAGCGGCGAGCACGGCCGGATGCTGGTAGAGCGCATCCTCCACCTCCACGCTCGAGATGTTCTCGCCACCGGAGATGATGATGTCCTTGCTGCGGTCCTTGATCTTGATGTAGCCGTCCGGCATGCACACGCCAAGATCGCCCGTGTGGAACCAGCCGCCGGAAAAGGCCTCGCGCGTGGCCTTGTCGTTCTTCAGGTAGCCCTTCATGCAGATGTTGCCGCGGAACATGATCTCGCCAATGGTCTCGCCGTCGGCCGGCACCGGCTGCATCGAATCCGTGTCCAGCACCGCGACCTGCGACTGCAGGTGATAGCGCACACCCTGGCGGGCCTTCTTTACCGCACGCTCGTCGTGCGGCAACCCGCTCCAGTCGTCCTGCTCGGCGCACACCGCCGCCGGCCCGTAGACCTCGGTCAGGCCGTACACGTGGGTCAGGTCGAAGCCCATCGCCTCCATCTGCGCCAGCACCGCCGCGGGCGGCGGCGCGCCGGCCACCATGCCGCGCACCGGGCCGCGCAGCCCTTCGCGCCAGGATGCCGGCGCATTGACCAGCGCCGTATGCACGATCGGCGCGGCGCAGTAGTGCGTCACGCCCTCTTCCCGCATCAGGTCGAACACCAGCTTGGGCTCGAACTTGCGCAGGCAGACGTTCACGCCCGCGCGCGCGGCAATGGTCCACGGGAAGCACCAGCCATTGCAATGGAACATCGGCAGCGTCCACAGATAGACCGGGTGCTTGGGCAAATCCCACTCCAGGATATTGGAGATGGCATTGATGGCCGCGCCGCGATGGTGATAGACCACGCCCTTGGGGTCGCCGGTGGTGCCCGAGGTGTAGTTCAGCGCGATGGCGTCCCACTCGTCGCCGGGCAGGCTCCAGACGAAATCCGGATCACCGGCCGCGAGGAAGGACTCGTAGTCCGTGTCGCCGAAGCGCACCTCCGGCTGCGGGCCGAGCGCATCGTGCACGGCAATGACCTTCAGCCCCGGAATTTCCAGCGCAATCTGGCGCGCCAGCGCCGCGAACTCGGTATCAGCCAGCAGCACGCGAGCCTCGCCATGGCGCAGCATGAAGACCAGGTTGGCCGCATCCAGCCGGATGTTGAGCGCATTGAGCACGGCGCCGGCCATGGGCACGCCGAAATGCGCCTCGACCATCGCCGGGGTGTTCGGCAGCAGGGCCGCGACGGTGTCGTTCTTGCCGACCCCCGCGCGGGAAAGCGCGCTGGCAAGCCGGCGTGCGCGGGCATAGGTGTCGCGCCAGTTCTGCCGCACGGGGCCGTGGGCGATGGCTGGGCGGTCGCCGTAGACCTCGGCGGCGCGCGCGAGAAAGTCGATCGGCGTGAGCGGCACGAAGTTGGCCGGATTGCGGGCCAGGCCGCTGTCGAAATCGGTTGGCATTGCTTGAGTCTCCGTCTGCCGGCACGCGGAATGTCAGGGTCTGCGGCCCGGCGCTGTTCGTTTTTGCCCGCCAAGGCTATCATCGCGGACGAACCGGCTCTGTCGTCCAGACGACAAAGCCGTCCGATGCCGCCACCGATGACCGCCGACGCACCCGCCAGCCCGCCCACCGCCGCCATGCTGCTCCAGGAACATGCGTGGTTCCGTGCGCTGGCGCCCGAGCACCAGGCGCTGGCCGCGCGCGAAACCGTGGCGCAGGCATTCGGCGCCGGCGCGTATGTGGCCCGGCGCGGCGAGCCGTCGCGCGACTGGATCGGCGTGGACACGGGCCTGATCAAACTGGCCGTCTACACCCCCGACGGGCGGGGATGCACGTTCTCCGGCGTGCCGGTGGGCGGCTGGTGCGGGGAAGGCAGCGTCATCAAACGCGAACCCCGACGCTACGACGTCATCGCCATCCGCGACTCGCGCCTGCTGCTGGTGCCGGAACCCGTCTTCAATACGCTGCTGGCCCAGAGCCTGCCGTTTGCGAGCTTCGTCGTGGGCCAGTTGAACGAGCGCATGGGCCAGTTCATCGCCACCGTGCAGAACGACCGCCTGCTGGGTGCCGACGCGCGCGTGGCGCAGGCCATCGCCCAGCTCTTTCACCCGAACCTGTATCCGCGCACCAGCGCTGTGCTGGAGCTGTCGCAGGAAGAAATCGGCCTCTTGACCGGACTGTCGCGCCAGCGGGTCAACCAGGCGCTCAAGCGACTGGCCGCGGGCGGCATGGTGAACCTGTCCTACCAGAGCATCCGCGTGACTGACCTGGAGCGGCTGCGTCACTTTGGCTTGTCCGAGCTATGAACACCGGGCGCCCCACACGCGGCCACTGTCGCCCAGGTGACAGTATGGGGCGCTGCGCGCCCCTACAATGCTGCTGGCTGGCGACGGCTTCCGCCACACCGGCGGCACCCGCCGCCTTTTCCGATTCCGCATGGCCCTTGTTTGCGACACCCCCCTGCGCCTGACGCGCCTGCGCTTTCCGTTTGCCGTGCGTGTCACCGCGCTGCGCGGCGTCGCCTGCCTGCGCGATGCGAACGCGCGGCGCGACGTCCGGCCCGGCGATCCGTTCGTGGTGCCTGCCTTCGCGTATTTCGACTGCGACCTGCGCGAGCCGAGCGCCATTGCGATACAGGCCGTGCCGGATCATCACTGCGCGCGCATGGCGGCGCTTGGTCCGGAAAAACACTGGTCGCGCGCGCTGGCGCAGCAGATCTTTCGCGAGCCGGCGCTCGCCTGGAACGCGGCGCTCGTTGCGCAGCGCTGGGAAGTGGCGCCGCGCCTGGTGCGGGCGCGACTATTCGCGGAGGGAGAAGCGCTGCAGGCGCTGCTGCGCGAGCAGCGTGCCGCGCACGCTGTCTACGCGCTGGCGTCGCAACCGCTGGAGGCGGAACGCGACCCCGCCGCGCCCGGCGCACTCGCGCAGCAGGCCGGCCTGCGTTCCGCCGCCGCCCTTGCCCGGGCTTGTGCGCTGTGTTTCGGCGCCGACTTGCAAGCGCTGGCCTGCGGCGCCGACACCGTGGCCGCCGAGCCTGCCCGTTGCGGCTGGATAGGCTGGCGACAACTGGCGGCGGCCTGAGCCGCCGTTCAGTCGAGCACGATGTGGTGCGCGCGGATCAGCTCGCCCCACTTGGCCTGCTCGCGTGCGACGAAGGCCGCGAAGCCGGCCCGGCTGTCACCCATCGGCTCCAGGCCAAGCTCCTGCATCTGCCGCCGCACGGCAGGATCCTTCAGTGCCCCAACGATCTCGGCATTGAGCCGGTCGACAGTGGCCGACGGCGTGCCGGCCGGCACCACGACGCCCTGCCACGCGTAGGCGGTGAAGTCGGCGACGCCGGCTTCGGCAAAGGTTGGCACATCGGGCAGCACCGGTGAACGCCGCTCGCCCGGAAAGGCGATGGCGCGCAGCTTGCCGGCCCGGATCAGCGGTGCCGCCGCCGACAGGTCGGCCATCATGAACGCCACCTGCCCGCCCGCCACGTCCTGCAGCGCGGGCGGCGTGCCCTTGTACGGCGCATGCACGGCGCGCGCCTGCAGGCGGTCCAGCAACAGTTCCGCCGCCAGATGATGCGGGCTGCCGGTGCCCACCGAGGCAAACGTGGCCTTGCCGTCCTCGCGACGCAGCCAGGCGACGAATTCCGGCAGCGTCTTCACCGGCACCGCCGGCCCGGCGACCAGCACCACCGGCAACTTGACGAGCGTACTCACCAGTGTGAAGTCGGCCTTCGCGTCATAGGGCAGCTTGCGGTACAGGGCCGGATTGAGCACGAGCGTGCCCTGGCCCGCGGTCAGCAGCGTCGCGCCGTCCGCGCGAGCCTTGGCAACGTCTTGCGCGGCGAGGATGGTTGCCGCGCCCGGCTTGTTGTCCACCACGATGTTCTGCTGCAGCGCCGGCCCGATCTTCTGCGCGACGATGCGTGTGGCAAGGTCGCTGCCGCCGCCCGCGGTATAGGGGACAACCCAGCGCGCCGGCACGGCGTCCGTGGCCCGGCCCGCGAGCGGGGCCACGGCCAGCGCGATGGCGCAGGCAGCGCCGGCCTGACGCAGACGTCGGTGGAACAAGGTGCTGCCCGGGCGCGTGCGTGCCGGCATATCGGTGTCTCCTCGGAAGGCGATGGGTAACGGCATGGGGATGGGAATGGCTGCGTGGTGCCGCGCCTGACGGCGCTGCGCCATGCGGGTCAGTAGGTCTTGTCCGAACCGGCAGCCGACTTGGCCGGTGCGTCACGGAACTGCGCGGCCAGCGCCTCGGCGCCGCGCGCGAGCACGGTGGTATCCACGCCGACGGCCGTAAAGCGCGTGCCAAGGGCCATGAAGCGGCGCGACTGCGCCACGTCGCCGCTGAGAATGCCCGGCGCCTTGCCTGCGCGGGCAATGCGCGCGATGGCATCGGCAATGGCGGCCTGCACATCGGGATGGTTCGGCTTGCCGAGATGGCCAAGATCGGCCGCCAGGTCCGCCGGTCCGATGAACACGCCGTCCACGCCCTCCGTGGCGGCGATGGCGTCGAGATGCTCCAGCCCTGCGCGGCTTTCCACCTGCACCAGCACGCACATCTCGCCGTTGGCCCGCGTCACGTAGTCGGGAATCCGGTTCCAGCGCGAGGCCCGCGCCAGCGCGCTGCCCACGCCCCGGATGCCGTGCGGCGGATAGCGCGTGGCCGCGACGGCCGCCGCCGCCTCCTCCGCACTTTGCACCATCGGCACCAGCAAGGTCTGCACGCCCAGGTCCAGCACCTGCTTGATCCGCACCGGATCGTTCCAGGCCACGCGCACCACCGGGCTGACCGGATACGGCGCCAGCGCCTGCAGTTGCGCCAGGATGGACGGCACATTGTTGGGTGCGTGCTCGCCGTCGATCAGCAGCCAGTCAAAGCCGGCGCCGCCGAGGATTTCAGCGGTATAGGGACTGGCAAGGCCCAGCCACAGGCCGATCTGCTGCTCGCCCGCGCGCAGCGCGCGCTTGAAGGTATTGACGGGGAAATCCATGCCGGCTCCTGACTCTGACGGACGCTACGCAAAGTGACAGCCTACCGCGCCCAGCGGTCCGTAGTCCACATGAAACGTATCGCCCGGCCGCGCCGCCACCGGGCGCGTGAACGATCCGCCGAGGATCACTTGCCCCGGCTCCAGGCGCACACCGAACGGATGCAGCTTGTTGGCGAGCCACGCGACGCCGTTGGCCGGATGGTTCAGCACGCCAGCCGCCACGCCGGTTTCCTCGATCACACCGTTGCGCGACAGGATGGCCGACACCCAGCGCAGGTCCACGTCGAACGGCCGCACCGGCCGCCCGCCCAGCACCACGCCGGCGTTGGCGGCGTTGTCCGAGATGGTATCGAACACCTTGCGCGGCCGCTGTGTCTCGGGATCGATGGAATGGCTGCGTGCGTCGATGATCTCCAGAGCCGGAATCACGTAGTCCACGGCCTCGTAGACGTCGAACAGCGTGCAGTTCGGCCCCGACAGCGGCTTGCCGAGCACGAAGGCCAGCTCCACTTCCAGGCGCGGCACGATGAAGCGCCCGGTCGGGATCTCGCCGCCCTCTGGAAAGAACATGTCGTCCAGCAGCGTGCCGTGGTCCGGCTCGTCGATCTGCGAACTCATCTGCATCGCGCGCGACGTGAGGCCAATCTTGTGCCCCTTGACCGTGCGCCCCTCCGCCAGTTTCATCGCCACCCATTCCCGTTGGATCGCATAGGCATCGGCCATCGCAATATCGGGATAGTCAAGCGAGATCTGGCGAATCTGCGTGCGGGTCTTCTCGGCATGGTGCAGGCGCTCCGCCACCTGGCGGATCTGGGCAGGACTGAACATGGGCGCTCCGTGGGTGTTCGTGTTCTGGTGTGATAGCCGGTCAGCGTGCCTGGCTGAACCTGGCATGCACGTTGTTCTGCTTGTAGGTGCCACCCTCGCTGAACTCCGCCACCTCCATCGACAGCGCGAGATAGCGGCGCGCGTAGAGGTCGGCGAAGTGAGCCTTGATGGCGTCGAACAGCGCGTCGCAGGCTTTTTTCTTCACGGCTTCATCCCGGCCCGCGCCGATTCGCAGCGTGACATGGACGAATGCGTAGTCGGCCGCGCCGTCCGCCATCCGGTAATCGGTAAGCGCCATCGCGCGCGAACGGATGCCGCCGGTCGGGAACACGCCGTCCTGCGCGATCAGCACATCATGGATGGTCTTGAGCAGCACCGGCACGTTGGCGTCGGCGCGGATGTTGTCGGTGTATTCGACAATCACGTGGGGCATGGCTGGCTCCGTGGCGAACGATTCAGGACAGCGGGAAGATCGCGTTGATCTGCCCCGTGCCCGAGCTGGTGAAGTAGTCGGTGACGATCTCCACCGGCTTGTCGTAGGCGTCCCACCCCAACAGGCCGAGCAGCATCGCGGTATCGTGCATGCCGCCCTCGCCCTCGCAAAGCGAGTTGTACTCGGGCAGCATGCGGCAGAAGGTGGCCCAGTCGCCCTGCTTCCACAACTCCACCACGCGCAGGTCGACCTGGCGGAAGAACTCGCGGCTGATCTGGTGGATGCTCTCTTCCGGGCTGTTGTTGTCGTTGAAGCGATGCGACAGCGAGCCGCTCGCGAGGAACGCCACGTTGGCGTCGCTGCGCTCGATGGCCTCGCGCAGCGCCTCGCCGAAGCGGCGGCTTTCGTCCAGCTGATGCCACGCGCACCAGCCGGCGATCGACACCACCTTGAAATTCTGGTCCGCGTTCATGTAGCGCATCGGCACCAGCGTGCCGTACTCCAGCTCCAGGCTGTCGATTTCATGCGCGCGCGTCATCACGCCGTGGGCGCAGGCCGTCTGCGCGATCAGCCGGCCCAGTTCGGGATTGCCGGGATAGGCGTAGGTCATGTCCCGGATGAAGTGCGGCAGCTCGTTGCTCGTATAGGTGCCGGCAAAGCGTCGATTGCAGTTGACGTGGTAGCCGGCGTTGACGAGCCAGTGCACGTCCGACACGACGATCGTATCGACGCCCAGCTCGCGGCAGCGGCGACCGATCTCGCGGTGCCCGGCGATGGCCGCCTCGCGGCAGCCGTGGTGCTTGCCCGGCAATTCGGATAGGTACATCGACGGCACATGCGTGACCTTGGCCGCCAGCGATAACTTGCCCATGCGTGTCTCCTCCGGGTGCCGGCGGCTCAGACGCCCCAGCGCGGAATGTGGTGGCTGCCCATCGAGATGCAGACGTTCTTGACCTCGGCAAAGACCTCAAAGCTGTATTCGCCGCCTTCGCGCCCGGTGCCCGATTCCTTGGTGCCGCCGAATGGCTGTCGCAGGTCGCGCACGTTCTGGCTGTTGACGAAGACCATGCCGGCCTCGATGCCATGCGCGAGACGATGCACCTTGCCCACGTCCTGCGTCCAGATGTACGAGGCGAGTCCGTAGCTGACGTCATTGGCCAGCGCCAGGCCATCCGCCTCGCCCTCGAACGGGATCAGACAGGCAACCGGCCCGAAGATCTCCTCCTGCGCCACGCGCATGCGGTTATCGACGTTCGCCAGCACCGTCGGGCGCACGAAGTTGCCGCCCCGCAGGTGCTCGGGCAGCCCCGCCGGCGGCTCGGCACCGCCGGCCAGCACCGTCGCGCCCTCCTGTTCGCCGAGCCGGATGTAGCCGGTCACCTTCTCCCAATGCTGGCGCGTGATCATCGCGCCCACATGCGTCTCGGGATCGGCGGGGTCGCCCACGCGCAGGCGGTTGGCGCGCGCGGCGAACTCGCGCACGAATTCGTCGTAGACCGTCTGCTGCACGAAGATGCGCGAACCCGCCGTACAGCGCTCGCCATTGATCGAAAAGATCGTGAACAGCGCGGCGTCGAGCGCGCGCTCCAGGTCGGCGTCCTCAAACACCAGTACCGGCGATTTGCCGCCCAGTTCCATCGAGAACTTCTTCAGTCCGGCGCGTTCGATGATCCGCTTGCCGGTCACGGTGCCGCCGGTGAACGACACTGCTCGCACGTCGGGATGCCGCACCAGCGCATCGCCCGCCGTCGCACCGTATCCCTGCACCACGTTGAGCACGCCGGCCGGCACGCCAGCCTCCATTGCCAGCATGCCGAGCTGGTCGGCGGTCAGCGGCGACAGCTCGGACATCTTCAGCACCGCCGTGTTGCCGAGCGCGAGGCACGGCGCCACCTTCCACGTGGCCGTCATGAACGGCACGTTCCACGGCGAGATCAACGCGCACACGCCGACCGGCTGGTAAAGCGTGTAGTTGAGCATCTGATCGTCGACCGGGTAGGTGCGGCCATTCATCCGCGTACACACCTCGGCGAAGAAGTGGAAATTCTCCGCGGCGCGCGGGATCAGTTGCTTGCCGGTCTGCGCGATCGGCAGGCCGGTGTCCTGCGTCTCCAGCGCCGCGAGCCGGGGCGCGTGCTGCGCAATCAGGTCGCCAAGGCGCCGCATGATGCGCGCGCGTTCCTTCGCGGGCGTGTTCGACCACTTCGGGAAAGCCGCCTTCGCCGCGGCCACGGCAGCGTCGACCTCGGTCTCGCCGCCGGCGGCCACGGCGGCAATCTCCTCGCCGGTAGCCGGATTCGACGTGATGAAGGTGTCCTTGCTTGCTACCTGCCTGCCATCGATCCAATGCCTGATCATGCTTGTCTCCTTGCGACCGCGCCCGGCCGGTTCAGTCTGCGCTGCCATACTCGTGTTCGGCGGCAATCGTATTGACGAGCCGCCCGACGCCTTCGATCTCCGTGACGACCTCGTCGCCGGGCTGCGTGTCCGCCAGCCCTTCCGGCGTCCCGGTCAGGATCAGGTCGCCCGGCTCCAGCGTCATGAAGCTGGAAAGATAGGCGATCAGCCACGGAATGCCGAAAATCATGTCGCGCGTGGAGCCTTCCTGCGTGACCTTGCCGTTCACCGTGGTGCGCAGCGTGAGGTTCATCGGGTCGGGCACGTCGTCGCGGTCCACCAGCCACGGCCCCAGCGGCGTGCAGGTATCGCGATTCTTCACGCGCAGGTTCGGGCGGTAGTAGTTTTCGAGGTAGTCCCGGATCGCGTAGTCGTTGGCGACGGTGTAGCCACGCACATGGTCGTAGGCGTCCTCGGCGCGAACCTGCCGCGCGGTGCGCCCGATCACCACCGCCAGTTCGCACTCGTAGTGCATGAACTTGACGCCGTCAGGCCGCATCGTGCGGCCCCGGTGGCCGATGAACGTGCCCGGCCCCTTCAGGAACACCAGCGGCTCGTCCGGCGCCTTGAACGCCAGCTCCCGCGCGTGGTCGGCGTAGTTCAGCCCGAGCGCGAAGCAGGTGCGCGGCGCCACCGGCGGCAGCCAGGTCACCGCGTCTTCGGCCACCACGCGGCCGTCGTCGAGCTTCAGCCAGCCGTCCCCGGCCGGATGAGCGGCGTGGGTCAGGCCATCGCAGGCCACGCGTGCGGTTTTCATGCCGGCCCTCCGGTCTGCGGCGCGCTGGCGGCCACCACGGTATGCCGCAGGCAGCCGACGCGCTCGATGTCGATCTCCACCGCATCGCCGGCATTCGCCAGCGGTGCGCCTTCCGGCACGCCGGCCAGCAGCACGTCACCGGGTTCCAGCGACATGAACGCCGTCACGTCGGCCAGCAGTTGCGCGACCGGGCGGATCAGGTTGCCGGTGTGATTGTGCTGGCGCGTCTCGCCATTGATGCGCACCGCGATGGACAGCGCGCCCGGATCGCCCACAGCTTCACGCGGTGTCACCCACGGGCCGACCGGGCAATAGCCGTCGCGACACTTGTGCCGCACCGCCGGGCGAAAGTAGCTGGTATGCGGCACGCTGGCGTCGCAGACCACCGTATAGCCCGCGATGTAATCGTCCGCACGCGCCGCATCAATGCGAGTGGCTCGTCGGCCGATCACGATGCCAAGCGCCGCGCCGATCTCGACCGCCCTCTCCCCAGGCGCCAGCGCCACGGCGCTGCCATGCGCCGCCAGCGTGTTGGCCGGCTTGATATACAGAACCGGCGCCGAAGGCGGCGCCTGGTAAGGCGCGGCTTGAACGCTGTCGCCCAGCGCCGCCAGCGTGCCGTGGAAATTCAGCAAAGTGCCGTAGACGGTGCCCGTCACGGCCGGCAGCCACATGAATTCGCCGTCGGCCAGGACCCGGCCGTCGTCCGTCGGACGCAGTGTGTCCGCGTCCACGGACAGCCTCCGCGCGGGACGGCCGTTGGCCGCGATACGAGCGAGCCGTCCGTGGCTGCCCGCCAAGGTTGTTTCCTGCATGGCGTCTGTCTCCGTCTCTGACGAGTCTGGCGGATCTCTGTCACCCCGCCTTTTTATTTAACATGTTAATCACATAGAGCAAACGACACAAGTCCCCTCATGCGGAAGGCATGAGGGGACTTGTTGGCCAACTCTGCCCCGGGGCGTCTCTCGTCATAAGACATCTTGAGATCTGATTTCGATAACACTAAATCACTTTCGAAAAAATCTCATACCCATCCGCCATCCCTTTTGAGACTTTTCCAGCACGTACGGCATACGGCGCCGCCATGGCGAAAACTGGCTGGACTGTCTGGGCGTGACCAACGCGAGTGGCGAGAACTCGTTGCTCAACAAGGATATTGCGCAAGGCATGCAACTGCTGCGCGTGAAACTGGGCCTATGAGATGACCGATAAGAGCAACAACGGAAGTGCGGGAGCGAAAGCCGCTGAAGAGACAACATCCCCGCTGCCACGCAAACTCAGGGAGGCCACGCGCGTCGTGCCTATGCAGCGGGACATTCACGGCAATCCATTCTGGGAGTCGTACATGACCCCAGCGAGTTTTTGCGTGCGGGCCGAGGCACAGATTCCACCGCACATGCCGGGGGTAATCATCTTCGTGCATGGCGTGAACTCGGAGGGGGAATGGTACGACCCGGCGGAGCAGGCACTATGCGACGGGCTGAATGAGCGGCTGGGGCTGGGCGATACGGATTTCAAGTTAAAGCCCAACAGCTATGTGGACCGCGACCCGGAAACTCGCAAGATGCACGAGCGACGGTACGACTCCACAAAGCCAGGAAACTCGCCAGTCATCCGCTTCTATTGGGGCTACCGGGAGCCGCAAGAGAAGGAAGACCAGGGAAAATTCAAGGTGCCGTTGCGCAATCTCACTGGCACTGACTTCCAAAAGCGGACTGAGAACGACAACGGGCCTTGGTTCTGGGGCGGCGGCGCATTCCAGAACGGCACAAACAGCTTGCAGCAGATGTGGAGCGGTAAGGGCTTCAGCCGCCATCTCCTAGGCATTGTGGATCTTCAATTGCTGAACACGGAGCCCGAGCGCCAGTTGCAGGATGCCCCGGTACGGGACTACTACCCGCACGCCGCCCAGCGGCTGGCGAACCTGATCGACAAAATCCGAGAAAAATACCGCCACGACACGATCACGGTCATGTCGCACAGCCAGGGCACGATGATCGCCTTGGCGGCGACGGCCCTGTGCAAGACGCGCGCACCGGATGCGCTGTTCGTCATGAACTCGCCCTTTGCCTTTGACGACAAGGAGACGGACTTCGCGGCGTGTGGCAATGACCGGCCGACTGCCCAGGCCCGGGTCAAGACATTCCGCAACATCGCCAACCGCATCCAGGCGGACAAGCGCGAGTTGGACGAGCGGCTCAAGGGACTATTGCAGGTGGGCAAAGGCCCGGACGGCAAGTCGTGGCGTCCGGACATCCAGGCCACCCCCGAGATCAAGGAGCGAGATAACCACGGGCGCCTCTACGTCTATTTCAGCCCACACGACCGCGTGATGGGCATGACCGCGCTCAAGAGTATCGGCTGGCAGGGTGTCAGCGATGCATTGATCGAGGAACTGGGCGATACGGTCAAGCAGCGCATGCTCGCGCGGCTGACGCCCTGCGGCGACGCGCCCGGCCCCAAGAAGTTCGGCACGTTGCCCGACATGAAGGGCGGCGCGCTCTGGAATCCGGATGATCCCAAGGAATTCTGGGACGGCAACCGGGGGCCGCTCTTCAACGGCATCAAGCTGTGGGCCGTGCCGAACGCGAACCAGAAGGTCACGATCAATGCGGAGCAGGTGCCGGAACCGTTGACGGTGGAAGACACGCGGAAATTCGATGTTCACGTCACGGACGAGAGTGTGCGCGAAATGGGGGCAATCAACCCCGAGACGGGCGTTCACTATGACCGCGACTATCCGTACTTTGAATCCATTTATGAACCAGAGAAATACAAGGATCGGGGCGAGGATATCTACAACGAAAATCGCCGAATCATGACAAAAGAATCCGAGGAAGAAGCACAGGAGCGTTTGAGGCGCCACAAGGCCGAACCCACCGACCACAGTTCACTGCCGTCAGATCCAGAGTTCATGAAGCGCGTGGCCGCCTACGACCTGCCTATTGGCTTCTGCGAAGCTTTCGATGACCGCGAATTCTGGATTGGACTGGTGAGGGATGCGGATTGGACGCAGTACTCGGATGCCTATTTCGATGAGGGGAGATTACTCAAGCCGGAGATGCCAGAGGCCTATATCGATAAGGAGAAGGCCTCCGACGTTATTGCGCAGCAGGAAATCGAGCGGAGTACAAAGGGATGAAACTCACCATGCGAGCGAAGATTCAAAGCATTGCCACCGCCTTTTTGATGTATGGATGCGCGGTGTCGGCACCGACCCCGTCACAGGAAGTGCAACACTATGACGTTCCCCCTCAGGTGATCTACCGAATCGATGATCATCGATTCATCTCCCTGGAGGACTACAAGAACTGCAACTATGGCACGACGTACTTCAATGACACGAAACAGGGTATCCGCAAAGAAATCGGGCGCGGTACATTCGAGAACTACAAAGGAAGGCTGATCAATGCCGACCCGACGGGGCGCAATATCGTGATTCCGTCCTCGCGCCCCCCCTACTATGCCTGCCCGGACAAGGGGTGCAATATCGGTTTCTA
>JACXTT010003904.1_pt1 | contig 22507 bp, 21 predicted proteins | sample 9270951 | NCBI WGS metagenome assembly JACXTT01 (sample SAMN15532306, study PRJNA645909) | rock metagenome | isolation source: weathered quartz diorite | place: Puerto Rico | collected 2017-06-21
AATTTCCCTGTCGCCTCAGTCCTCCTGCCCAAGCACCTGGTGCCCGCCGTGGAAGCCATTTATGCCTTTGCCCGCAGCGCCGACGACCTGGCCGACGAAGGCGATGCCGCGCCGGCAGAACGTCTGGCGTCGCTAGCAGCCTATGAAGCTGAGCTCGATGCCATTGAAAAGTACGCCTTGGCGCAATTCGCTTTTGGAAAGATCGTGCGCCCCCATCAAAGCGGCAGTCCCATGTTCGTCCACCTGGGCCGGATCGTGGCCCAATACCACCTGCCGGTTCAGCCGATGCGCAACTTGCTATCGGCATTCAAACAGGACGTGGTGACGACGCGCTATCGCAACTTCGACGAGCTGCTCGACTATTGCCGCCGTTCCGCCAACCCGGTCGGCGTGTTGATGCTGTCCCTGTATCAAGAAGCCGATGAGCGCAATGTCCACGATTCCGATGCGATTTGCTCCGCCCTACAACTGATCAATTTCTGGCAGGACGTGGCCATCGACCGCCAGAAGGACCGCATCTACATTCCACTGGAAGACCTGGAGCGTTTCCAAGTACCTGCCGAACAGCTTGACCGCGCCTTCGTCGACGCCAACTGGACAGCCCTGATGGCGTTTGAAGTGCAGCGCGCCCGGGCATTGATGATGAGTGGCGCCTCCCTGCCCTTGCGCCTGCCGGGCCGCATTGGGCTGGAATTGCGCATGGTGGTCCAGGGCGGCCTGCGCATCCTAGAAAAAATTGAGGAAGTCGGCTATGACGTGTTCCGCCAACGTCCGAAACTGGACTGGCGCGACTGGCTGCTGATGGCCTGGCGCGCAATATGGATGAGGCGTACGTTAGAATAGCGTTTTTGATATTCACAGCGCCCAGCACGGACCCATGTCTCCCGACGAATACTGCCAAGAAAAAACCGCAAAAAGCGGCTCCAGTTTTTACTACAGTTTCCTGTTCCTGCCACCGGAACGGCGTCGTGCGATCACCGCCCTGTATGCGTTTTGCCGTGAAGTCGATGACACGGTCGACGAATGCACGGACCAGTCGATCGCCCGCATTAAACTGCACTGGTGGCGCAATGAAGTGGCCACCATGTACAAGGGCACGGCCACCCACCCGGTGATGCAGGCCTTGACGCCGCACCTGGACAATTACAAGCTCGAAGAAAAACACCTGCAAGCCATTATCGATGGCATGGAGATGGACCTCGACCAAACCCGTTACCTCGATTACCCTGCCCTGCAGCGCTATTGCTGGCATGTGGCCAGTGTGGTCGGCATCCTGTCGGCCAGCATCTTTGGTGTGACGCAGGCCAAAACGCTCGAGTTTGCCGAAAAGCTGGGGCTGGCCTTCCAACTGACCAATATCATCCGCGACGTTGGCGAAGATGCACGCAAAGGCCGCATCTACGTGCCAATCAACGAACTGCAGCAGTTCAATGTCACGGCAGCCGACCTGCTCAATGCCAAGCACAGCGACCGCTTCGAGAACCTGATGCGCTTCCAGGTCGATCGCGCCCAGAAGGTCTACGACGAAGCCTTCGCCTTGCTGCCAAAGGAAGACCGCCGGGCCCAGCGTCCGGGCTTGATGATGGCGGCGATCTACCGCACCGTCCTCAAGGAAATTGAGCTCGATGGCTTCCATGTCCTTAACCAGCGCATCTCCCTGACGCCGATCCGCAAATTGTGGTTGGCCTGGAAGACGTACATCAGCGGCTAAGCCCAGTGGCCAAACCAGGCAAGAGCACGACCGGACAGCTCACCCGTGTCGCCGTCGTCGGCGCCGGTTGGGCCGGTTGCAGTGCGGCGCTGGAACTGTCGCAGCAAGGCTGCCATGTCACCTTGATCGAAGCCGCACGCCAGCTGGGTGGGCGCGCGCGCGGCGTGGAACTGCATGGCGCCCAACTCGACAATGGCCAGCACATCCTGCTCGGCGCCTATAGCGCGACCCTGCGTGCCATGCGCCTGGCCGGTGTCGAGCTCGATACGGCATTGCTGAACTTGCCCCTGCAAATGCGTTATCCGCCAAAGGGCATTGCGCAAGGCAGCGGAATGGACTTTGTGGCGCCCCGCTTGCCTGCACCTTGGCATTTGGCCGTGGCCCTGCTGCGTGCCAAAGGGCTCACTCGTGCAGATAAGTTGTCGCTGGCGCGCTTTTCCAGCACGGCCCGCTGGATGGACTGGCAGCTCAACATCGATTGCAGCGTCAGCGAACTGCTTGCGCGCTTTGACCAGACCGATCACCTGGATCAATGGATGTGGCGCCCACTCTGCCTGGCCGCGCTGAACACGCCGCCGGAACGTGCGTCGGCCAAAGTTTTCCTCAATGTCCTGCGCGACAGCCTTGGCGCCCGGCGCAGTGCATCGGACATGTTCATTCCGCGGGTGGACCTGAGCAAGCTGTTCCCCCAAGCCGTGGCCACCACACTGGCTGCTGCAGGCGGCGACGTCAAACTGGGCTGCAAGATCGATGCGCTGGAGCCACTGCGCCAAGAATTTGACGCCCTGGTCCTTGCTACACCCTTGTCCGTGACCGCTAGCCTTCTTCGCACCTTGGACCAGTCCATTGCACCAGATGCCGTGCTCAGCCAGCTTGACGCATTCCGCTACGAACCGATCACGACCTGTTACTTGCAGTACGGTCCTGAGCTTCGGCTTGACCTGCCCTTCTATGCCCTGGTGGACGACGCCGCTAGCGCACAGTGGGGCCAGTTCGTGTTTGACCGTGGCCAGTTAGATGCCCGGCAAGCGGGATGGCTCGCTGTCGTCATCAGCGCCTCGACGGATGCCGTGGCACTCGGCCAGGCGGAGCTGGCCAAGGCTGTCGCCGCTCAATTGGCGCTGGTGTTGGACCGGCCTGAGCTGAATCATCCCCTGGCCAGCCAGGTCATTTCAGAAAAGCGGGCCACTTTCGCCTGTGTGCCGGATCTGGCACGCCCAGGCAATGACGTCGGCATTGCGGGTTTGATGATCGCCGGCGACTATACGGCTAGTGACTATCCGGCAACTTTGGAGGCAGCTGTGCGTAGTGGCGCCAGTGCTGCCAAGCTCCTGCTGGACAGCTTGAAGTATTAACTTGTAGTCAATATTTATTCGGCTTCGTCATGACACTTATCCCGCTATTTGGTCGCCCATTCCGCCAAAAGTGCAGCCTGTCGCATACCGATGGCTCCCCAGTTTCCGCTTGGGTACAGTGGCAACATCGAAACTGGATCCTGACTACGGGAGCTCAACATGAACCTCAACCTCGCATTACGTGCCGTTACCCTGCTGGCCTTTGTGGCACTCAGTACCGCACTGATCGTGCAGCCGGACGCCCTGGGCCTGGAAACGGCCAACAACGGCAGCACCCTGAGCCAAGTGATGGCGGTCGCCCGCTTCTAAGCCTGTTCTGAAAGAATCGCTGGAATTGGTCATGAATAAGCTGCAATACCTCGAAGCCTTGAAGCGTGCAATGGCAGGCCTGCCGCCTGAAACCATTGCCAAGACGCTCGGCTACTATGAACAGCGCTTTGTCGACGGCGTCGCTGCCGGGCAGACCGAAGAAGCTGTTGCCGAGGAGCTCGGCGATCCTAAGAAGATCGCCATGACCTTGCGTGCCAATGCCCACCTTAAAGCGTTTGACGAAAAACGCAATCCCGCAACCTTCCTGCGCTTGGCCGTGTCCGTGGTTGGATTGGCGATTTTTAACCTGTTCATGGTGGTGCCGGCCCTGGTCTACGGTGCCCTGCTGACCGCCATGTATGCTTGTGCCTTTGCGTTTTACATTGCAGGAATTGCAATTACTTCAAGCGGCTTGTCGGGTGCCAATGAGCTGGTGCTGACGGGCCCCCTCCACGAATACTTCAAGGCGGACGAATCCTTTGGCGATGGGCGCGGGCAAACCCGTGTGTCCATCAGCGAAGAAGGCATTCACGTTTTTGCAGAAACCAATGACGATGCGAGCAGCAATGACGATGAGGACAATCCTGAGCATTCGTCCAAAGTGATCAAGCGCGCCGAGTCCGTTGCCGGCCGCGGCCTGCATATTTCCACCAACCTCGATGACCGCTCCCGCGCCACCCAGTCGGCCGTTGGCATTGGCATGGTGCTCGCAGGTATCCTGCTGTTCCTGCTCGGCCTTGTCGTGACCCGATTCACCTTCATCGGGATCAAACGGTATCTCGACATGAACTTCTCCCTGTTGCGGGGACATTGAACCATGCGCACCTTAGCCAAAATTGGATTTGCCTTGTTGCTGTTGGCAGCGGTCCTGATTGCCATTTCCACCAGCATGCTGCGCGCCAAAGGCACCGTGGGTCCGGCCAATATGGTCGGCCGCCAGGTGGCCAGTGAAACGCGCAATGTCGGCAAAGGCATTGAGAGCGTGGAACTGTCCGGCCCCATCAATATGACCCTGCGCCAGGGCGAAATGGCGTCCCTGTTGGTACGGGGCGAGCAGCGCCTGCTGGGCAATGTGGAAACAATGCAAGACGGCAGCACCCTGCACATCGGCACCAAGGGCATGCTGTTCCACCATCGCGAACCGCTGCAAGTGGAGCTGGTGCTGCCATCCCTGGCCCACCTGACCATCAACGGTAGTGGCGAAAGCACCATCAACGGCTTTAGCGGCGATAAGCTCGATGTCCAAGTGCACGGTTCAGGCAATGTGATTTTCAATGGTCGCTTTAAAGACATCGCCGCGGCCGTGCATGGCAGCGGCGACTTGGAACTGAATGGCGGCAATAGCGATAAAGTCGCCGTGCAACTGGCCGGTTCCGGCCAAATGACGGTGGTAGGGAGCTGCAAGGAATTCAAGGCGGCACAAAACGGCTCGGGCGACATCGATGCCCAGCACATGACAGCAGACAAAGTCTCCGTCGAAATGCGCGGTACGGGCACGTCCAGCGTGCTGGCCAAACATTCGGCCGACGTGAGCCTGCGCGGCACCGGTGACGTCAATGTCTACGGCAGCCCGAACGAGCGCAATGTGAGCAAGACGGGCACGGGCGAAGTCAACTGGCGCTGAGGCTTCTTCTCCACTTAAGGGGCCAACCAGGCCAGCACACCTTGTGCGGCCGCGCGGCCACTGGCAAAACAGGCGGTCAGCAAATAGCCACCCGTCGGCGCTTCCCAATCGAGCATTTCGCCCGCGACAAAGACGCCGGGCAAGGCAGCCACCATCCCATCGAGGGGACTTGGGGCCAAACACTCAAAGCGCACACCACCCGCACTGGAAATGGCTTCGTCAATGGGACGGGGACGCTTCAACTGCACGGGCAGGTGCTTGATGCCCGCAGCCAGCGCACCAGGGTCGGCAAAATCTTCGGCGGACAAACATTCGCGCAGCAGGCCCGATTTCACACCCTTGATGCCCAGCCTGCTTTGCAAATGGCTTGACATCGATTTGGAACCGCGCGGACGGGATACTTCTACGTGAACGCGCTCTGCCGTGTGGTCCGGACAAAGATCAAGCCAGATGGTGGTCGCACCGTCGGCATGGATTTGATGGCGCAGGGCCGAGGAAATCGCATAGATGAGGCTTCCTTCCACGCCGTCTTTGGTGATCACGAACTGCCCTTGCTTGCGCACCAGCTGGCCATGGCGGTCTTGCGAAATAATGGCGACGGTCGTGAGGGGATGGCCTGCATAGCGCTCGGCAAAATGCGCACTCCAATCCACATCGAAGCCGCAATTGGCTGCTTCCAGATGCGCAACATCGACACCGTGCTCGCACAAAATATTCACCCAAGCACCGTCTGAACCAAGGCGCGCCCAGCTGGCGCCACCCAGGGCCAGCACGCAGGCATCAAATTGCTCAAGCTTTTCACCTTCCGGCGTCGTGAAGGCAAGATCCTTATTGCGCCAGCCAATCCAGCGGTGGCGCATATGGAACTGAACGCCTTTTTCGCGCAGGCCATGCAACCAGGCGCGCAGCAAGGGCGCCGCCTTCATGTCAGTTGGGAAGACGCGGCCTGAGCTACCGACGAAGGTATCGATGCCAAGGGAATGGATCCATTGCCGCACAGCTTCCGGGGTGAACTGCTCAAGCCAGGGCTCTAGCTGCGGAGTGCGCGCGCCGTAGCGGCCGACGAATTCTGAATACGGCTCGGAATGGGTAATGTTCATGCCGCCCTTCCCCGCCAGCAGGAATTTGCGCCCAACCGAAGGCATCGCGTCAAATACATGCACCTTTACACCGCCTTCCGCCAGTACCCCTGCCGCCATCAAGCCGGCGGGTCCTCCGCCGATGATGGCGACGCGTGGGGATTGGGGGTGGGTCAATGTCATGGGCTGCATTTTATCATGTCAAGTTTCCTTGACATTCAAAACGATCAGGTCTACGATGTAAAGCATACTTTACACAAAGGATGCCTCCCATGCGTGCAAGCGAAGCTGGAAAACGCAGTGCCATTGAGCTAACCGTCAGTATGGCAATTTATGCGGTGATACTCGTGCCTGCCTTGCGCTATGGCCCGGCGATGGAAGTTGGCCACCTGCGCACGCTGGTCCTGGTCAGTCCGATGTTCGGGTTCTTGCTGGCCCTTTGGGCCATCGTCAGGCAGTTACGCCGCATTGATGAATTTTTGCGGATGCGGACCTTGGAGAACATTGCCTTCGCGGCAGCAGTCACCGCCGGTGCGACCTTCACCTACGGATTCCTGGAAAACGCCGGTTATCCACGCTTGACAATGTTTATCGTGTGGCCAGTGATGGGAACGGTATGGGCGCTGGTCGCGCTGCTGCGCAACCAAGTGCTGGATCGGATCCAGCGATGAAAAACATCATGCGCCAATTGCGCAGCGAACTGGGCTGGAGCCAGGCCCACTTGGCCGACTTGCTGGAGGTATCGCGCCAAACCATCAATGCCATCGAAACCGGGCGCTACGATCCCAGCCTGCCGCTGGCCTTTGCGATCTCCCGCGTGTTCGACCGGCCGATCCAGGACATTTTTTCAGAGTAAGGAGTGCAGCATGAAGAGCATCAGGAACTTCTTTTGGATGGGCGGTGCCATGGTCCTGCTCTTGACCGGTTCAGAGCTACTCAAAGGAAACCCGCTGGACGAGGCACTTGTGTTCGCGCTTGGCTGGGGCCTGCTCTCTGCGGGTATCTTTGCCGCATCCAGCTACTACCGGGCACGCAAGGGTATCCGCTGCGCCCTCTGCCACGACGAACAGGCTTGAGGCCCTGGCCTTAGCCGCCCGTCACTGGTGGGAAGAAGGCGACCTCGCAACCTTCGCGAATGTGGGTTGATGGCGTACACATTTGCTGGTCGCAGGCCATGCGCAAGGCACGCCCATTGCCCAAGGCTTGGGCCCAGGCGCCACCGCGCTCGATCAGGTAATCACGGACGGCACCAACCGTCGTGACAGAGTCAGGCAAGGAGACCAGCTCCTGGCCAGTACCAAGGGCTTCGCGCACGCTGGCAAAGAAACGCAGGGACACTTGCATCAGCCAGTCCTGTGCAGCACATGGCTAAATGGGATGAACCGCACGGTATCGCCTTGCGCTATCGTCTGGCCTGGCGGGTTGTTGACCAGTCCCTCACCCCACACGCAAGACGTCAGCACGCCAGAGCTCTGGTTTGGGAACAGCTCAAGTCCGTCCTGTCCATTCACGCGCACGCGCAAGAATTCATTGCGCCGGTCCGCTTTGGGCCAGTTGAAATCCGCACGCATTGGATAAGAGCGCGGCAATGCCGACTGCGGGACACCCACGTCAACGCCAGTTGAAGCACCCTGCAAACGCAGGATAAAGGGGCGCACAAACAACATAAAGGTAACAACGCTGGCCACGGGATTACCTGGCAAGCCAAGGAAGAAGGCTTGGCCTACTTCACCAAACGCCAGTGGCTTGCCCGGTTTGACCGCGATCTGCCACATCGTCAGCTTGCCCTCCGCCTCCACGGCGGGTTTTATGTGGTCCTCTTCCCCAACCGAAACGCCGCCCGAGGTGATGATTAAGTCATTGCCACTGGCGGCATTGCGCAGGGCAGCACGCGTCTGTTCCAGGGAATCGGGAACGATGCCCAGGTCGACGATCTCGCAGCCCAGGTTCTCCAATAGGGCACGCAGTGTAAAGCGATTGGAGTTATAGATGGCGCCGGGAGCGAGCGGCTCGCCAGGCATGGTCAGTTCATCGCCTGTAAAAAACATCGCCACCCTGAGCTTGCGACGAACCGGCAGCGTCGCCAGGCCAACGGACGCAGCCAAGCCCAGCTCCGCGCTGCCCAATACCGTGCCCGCCGGGAGGATCTGCGTCCCCTGCTGGATGTCTTCACCCGCGCGGCGGATCCATTCACCGCTTCTTGGTACATGCTTGATGGTGACGCGGCCATCGGGACCGGCCTCGCACTGCTCTTGCATGACCACGGCGTCCGCGCCATCAGGGATCATCGCACCCGTGAAAATGCGGGCCGCCGTACGCGGCTCCAGGAAGGCGCCCACATGGCCAGCGGGAATGCGCTGCGACACCGTTAGCGTCGCCGAACCGCTGGCACAGTCGCCCGCGCGCACGGCGTAACCATCCATTTGGGTATTGTCACGCGATGGGACATTCATGGTGGACGTTTGCGCCTCGGCCAGAACGCGGCCATTGGCATCGATCGTGGCGATGGTTTCTACGCCCTCCACCGGGCGCGCCGCAGACAACAGGATCCCGAGCGCCTCGCTCACCGACAGCATGGGCTTGGGCGCGGCGCTCATGTCACAGGCCCGTATTGGACGCGATGTAGGCCTTCATCTTGGCCACATCGGTACCCATCACGACAAAGCGTTGCGGCAGCGATTCGATATCTTCAAAACCGGCCGGGCGTTCGGCGTCGGTGCCCAGTGCTTCAAGTATGGTCTCGTTGAACTTGGCGGCCAGTGCGGTCTCCAGCACAATCATTGGCACGCCTTCGGCCATGTGTTCGCGCGCGACCTTGATGCCGTCTGCCGTGTGGGTATCGATGGTGATGCCGTAATCGTCTTGCACATCACGGATCGTCGCCACGCGGTCAGCGTGGACCGATTTACCGGACAAGAAACCGTATTGGCCCACGTTCTTGAATTCGTCGCCATCGCTGCCGGGTTTGCCGGACAGGTCAAAGCCGCCGTGTGTGTCCACTTTGGTGAACAGGGCTTTGACGCGGGCGCTGTCGCGGCCGACGAGGTCATAGACAAAGCGTTCAAAATTGGACGCCTTCGAGATATCCATCGACGGGCTGCTGGTGTGGTAAGTTTCGCTCGATTTGCGCACGCGGTAGACGCCGGTGCGGAAGAACTCATCGAGCACATCGTTTTCATTGGTCGCGGCAACCAACTTATCGATCGGCAGCCCCATCATGCGGGCGATATGGCCAGCGCAGATATTGCCGAAATTGCCCGACGGGACAGTGAACGACACTTTCTGCGCGTTGCTCGTGGTCGCCGCAAGGTAGCCACGGAAGTAGTAAACCACCTGGGCCACAACGCGTGCCCAGTTGATCGAATTGACGGTGCCGATTTTTTGCGCGGTCTTGAATGGCAGGTCGTTCGAGACGGCCTTGACCATGTCCTGGCAATCGTCAAACACACCTTCGACGGCGATATTGAAGATATTCGGGTCTTGCAAGCTGAACATTTGCGCCGTCTGGAAGGCGCTCATTTTCTTGTGAGGCGATAGCATGAAGACGCGGATACCGCGCTTGCCCCGCATGGCGTATTCGGCCGCGCTGCCCGTATCGCCCGAAGTTGCACCGAAAATATTCAGTTCTGCCTTATTCTTGGCCAGCGCATATTCAAACAGATTGCCCAGCAATTGCATGGCCATGTCCTTGAAAGCCAGCGTAGGGCCATTGGACAAGGCTTGCAGGATCAAGGTCTTGCCGCCCTCTTGTTCCAGGATGCGCAGCGGCGTGATGTCGGCCACCGGCTCGCCGGCGCGACCATTGCGGTACACATCGGCCGTATAGGTCTTGGCCGCCAGCGCCTTCAGGTCCTCGACTGGAATATCGGTCGCAAACTTCTTCAGGATCTCCACTGCCAGGTCGGCATAGGACAGCTTGCGCCAGGCGTCGAGCTCGGCACCGCTGACTTGGGGGTACTCAATCGGCAAGTACAGGCCACCGTCGGGGGCCAGGCCACCCAGCAGGATATCGGAGAACTGTTGTGCTTGTTGCGAAGGGGAGGCAGCGCGGGTGGAGACGTATTGCATAAGCGTTTTTCAGCATTCAGGGGCAAGTGAACATTTATTATAGTTCGATTGCCCAATTCTTGCGTAACACGCCTTTTTCACTCGACGGGACGGGCATACAGCAGGTCAAACACCCGCCTGTCCTTCAGTTTGGCTTTGGCCAGGACCTCATGGTGGTATTCGTCAAACAGCTTGTCAAAGCTGCCGTCAGCAATCATCCGCTGCAGGCCCAGTTTGACGGCAGCAGCCAGGCCAGGGTTGTTACGGTTGACGAAAAAATAGGTTTCCGCGGGATAGCGCAGCATGATGGTGGGTTCAACCACCAGTTCATGGCCGGCATGTTGCTGGGCTTCATCCCAAATTTCGACCACATTGCGGGGAAAGTAGTCTATACCACCTGATTCGAGCAGCTTGAACAGCAGGTCATAGTTGCTGGTCGTGTGCACGGTAAACCCGTTGGCACGCAGGATTTCCGTGTCTGGCCAATCTTCCCGCTGGCCGGCACCGAGCTTTTTCAGCTCATGGACATTGCTGATGCGGCGGAATTTGTCGAGCTGGTCTTTGCGCACCAGCAGCAGGCGCGTGCCAATCAGGCCCTTGTCGGTGGCGATGCGGATGGGCAGGAAGTCGCGCTCGCGCTCTTCCGACGCCATATAGTTAACAATATCGATCCCCTTGCCTTCTTTGAGCAGGGCCATGCCGCGCGCCTGCTGCATTTTGACGTCGGACAGGCGCATCTGGTATTGCCCGCCCGACTTCGCCAAGGCCATCTCGAGCAGTTTTTGTGGATAGCGGGTCAGCTTGTCCGTCACCGCCTCAGGCTGGGGATAAATCACAACGGTCGGCGTTGCCTGTACCACGCCAATCCACATCAGGACAAGCAACAACAGAACCGGGCGCTTCATGGGACTTCAGCAGGCAGCGTGGTTGACCGTGACCACATGGATGGCGAGGCCCCCCAGCGAGGTCTCCTTGTATTTACTTTGCATGTCGGCACCTGTCTGCCGCATGGTCTCGATGACGTCATCGAGGCTGACGAAGTGGGTGCCGTCGCCCTTCAGTGCCAGTGAAGCGGCCGTGATCGCCTTGACGGCGCCCATGCCGTTGCGCTCGATACAGGGGATTTGCACCAGGCCACCGATGGGGTCGCAGGTCATGCCCAGGTGGTGCTCGATACCGATCTCGGCGGCGTTTTCAATCTGTTCATTGCTGCCACCCAGCGCGGCCACCAGGCCAGCTGCTGCCATGGCGCAAGCGACGCCAACCTCGCCCTGGCAGCCGATCTCGGCGCCGGAAATGGAGGCGTTTTTCTTGCAAAGCATGCCGATCGCTGCGGACGTGAGCATGAAGTCACGCACGCCGGTGACGGGATCAATCGGTTTGCAGTCCTCGGCGTAATAGCGCAGCACGGCCGGGATAATGCCCGCGGCGCCATTGGTGGGTGCCGTGACCACGCGGCCGCCTGCGGCGTTTTCTTCATTGACGGCCATGGCATACAGGCTCACCTGATGCAGCGCATCGTGCGGCAGCTCATTGGCATGCCCCGCGCCCTGCGCTTGGGTCCACAAATTTGCAGCGCGCCGCTTGACATTCAGGCCGCCGGGCAACTGGCCACCGGTTTCCAGGCCATGCTGGATACAAGCATGCATGACACCCCAAATCCGGTCGATGCCGGCATCGAGGGCCGCTTCGTCCATATGGGCCAATTCATTGGCACGCATCATGGCGGGAATGGTTTTGCCACTGGCTTTGCCGTGGGCCAGCAGCTGGTCCATGGTGTCGAAGGGATAAGGGATGCGCTTGGCAGTTGAAGTGGGCGCCGCTTTGGCCTGGGCCTCACCGGCCGCAGTGATGAAGCCGCCGCCAACGGAATAGAAGACCCGTTCCGTGACACTGCCGTCGGCGCGCTTGAGGCTAAAGCGCATGCCGTTGGGGTGCTCGGGCAGCGTGGATTGGTTGTGCCAGACCAGGTTGGCCTTGGCCGAAAACGGCACAGTGTGGGTACCGAGCAGCTTAATCACGCCGTCGAGCTCCACTTCGGCCAGCATGTCTTCCACCGCATCCGGGTTAACACCTTGCGGGGTCTCTCCCATCAAGCCGAGGATGACGGCCTTGTCAGTGCCGTGGCCGACGCCAGTCAGGGCGAGGGAGCCATAGAGCGCCGCTTCTACGCCAACGGCAGAGTCGAGGTTGCCGCATTCGACCAAGAACCGGCGGGCCGCTACCATCGGGCCCACCGTGTGGGAGCTCGACGGTCCGATGCCGATTTTGAAAAGATCAAACACGCTCATGTCCATCGGCTGCCCTTTATAGAGTAAGGATCGGCGCTTGGCCGACCGGATTGATTACGCCACGTTGACGTCGATGTTCGCCAACATGTCGTCCACCATCTGTTCAAGGCCGATCCGGGCTTTCCAGCCCCAGTCGGCGCCTGCCTTGCTGTCGTCCAGGCTATGCGGCCAGGTCTCGGCGATCTTCTGCCGGCTGTCCGGTGCATAGTTGATCTCGAATGCGGGCCGCACCTTCTTGATGGCGGCCGCCAGTTCGCGTGGATTGAACGACAGTCCGGCGACATTATATGCCGAACGTATCACGATGGATTGTGCTGGAGCGTCCATTAATTCAATCGTTGCACGGATCGCATCTGGCATGTAAATCATCGGCAGCGTGGTCTCGGAAGCGAGGAAGCAATCGTAGCGTTCGCCCTTGAGCGCGGAGTGGAAAATGGCGATCGCATAGTCCGTCGTGCCGCCGCCCGGAGGCGATTTGTAGCTGATGATGCCTGGGTAGCGGATCGAGCGCACATCAACGCCGTACTTGGTGAAGTAGTACTCGCACAGGCGCTCGCCAGCCAGTTTGCTGATGCCGTAGATGGTGCTTGGATCCATGACAGACATTTGCGGCGTGTCGACCTGGGGCGTATGGGGGCCAAAGGCGGCGATCGAGGACGGCCAGAACACTCGCAAGGGCTTGCCGATTTCGCCACGCTCGCGCGCCACTTCCAGGATATTGAGCAAGCCATCCATATTCAGGGTCCAGGCCTTCAACGGCGCCTGCTCGCCCGTGGCCGACAGCAGAGCCGCCAGCTGGTACACCTGCGTAATGCCTTCGTCGTCCACCAGTTTGGCCAGGCGGGCCTTGTCGAGCACGTCGAGCTGGGTGTAGCGCTCGGCCTTGTAGAGATTGTCCGTGCCGATGTCGGAGGCGATGACATTGCCCGCGCCATGTTGGGCTGCCAATGCGCCGACCAGTTCACTACCGATTTGGCCGTTGGCGCCAATAATGAGGATACGTTCCATGTTCTGTATTCTTTCTGTGTTCTTGATCACTTCAGGATGCCCAGTTCACGCCCGGCCTGCTCAAAGGCGGCCAGTACGCGAACGAGCTGCTCACGGGTGTGGGCGGCCGACAGCTGGACGCGCACACGGGCCTGGCCCATTGGCACCACCGGATAGAAGAAGCCGGTGACAAGTACGCCCAACTCGTACATGCGTGCCGCGAACTGCTGCGCTACTTTGGCGTCGAACAGCATCACAGGAACCACCGGGTGGGTACCGGGCTTGATGGTGAAACCGAGGCGTTCAATCTCGCTGCGGAAGAAAGCGGTGTTTTCGTGCAGGCGGTCACGCAGCTCAGTCGATTTGGAAATCCGCTCCAGTACCGACAGCGAGGCACCAGCGATGGACGGCGCCAGCGTATTGGAGAACAGGTAAGGACGCGACTTCTGGCGCAGCATCTGGATCACTTCCTTGCGGGCCGAGGTAAAGCCACCCATGGCGCCGCCCAAGGCTTTGCCCAGGGTGCCGGTGATGATGTCGATGCGGCCAATGACATTATGGTGTTCGTGGGTGCCGCGGCCGGTCTTGCCCATAAAGCCTGAAGCATGGCATTCGTCGATCATGGTCAGGGCGCCGTACTTGTCGGCCAGGTCGCAGATTTTGTCGAGCTGGGCGATGGTGCCGTCCATCGAAAACACGCCGTCGGTGACGATGATGATATGGCGCTTACCGGCGGCCTTGGCGGCCTGCAGCTGCACTTCCAGGTCGGCCATGTCATTGTGGGCGTAACGGTAGCGGCCCGCCTTGCACAGGCGGACACCGTCGATAATGGAAGCGTGGTTCAGGGCGTCGGAGATGATGGCGTCGTTCTCGTCGAACAGGGGCTCGAACACGCCGCCATTGGCGTCAAATGCGGCCGCATAGAGGATGGTGTCTTCCGTACCGAGGAATTTGGAGATCGCGTCTTCCAGCTGCTTGTGGACGGTCTGGGTGCCGCAGATGAAGCGAACCGACGACAGGCCATAGCCATATTTTTCGGTCGCGGCAATTGACGCCTGCTGGGTTTGCAGGTCGCCGGACAGGCCGAGGTAGTTGTTGGCGCACATATTAATGAGGGTGCGGCCGTCGTCGCAGACCACTTCGGCACCCTGGCGGGTGGCAATCACGCGCTCATTTTTGTACAGGCCCTGGTCGCGCAGGCCGTTCAAAGTGGATTGCAGGCCGTCAAAAAAGGCGTTTTTGGATGGATTGCTCATCATCTTCCTCGTCTATAGTGGGATCGGCTTGACCGACCGTTGCGCTCTGTTGTACCGTTGGATCGCTTCAGGATCTTGCGCCTGTTTCGATCGAATGCTGGAATTCCGTTATTTCGAACTACAATTCAATATAATGGATATTACCCGTGGCCGTTGAACTTGGCAAGCGTTGGTGCCCGCTCTTGAACGTTGATGCGAGATGCTTAAAAGACAATAAAGATGAAAACACCCGTTCCCACCAATTCCCCGCCTGAAGTTGGCGCTACCCTGCAGCGCCTGCGGCTGGCGCGCGGGCTGACCCTGGAAGACCTGTCGCGAATCGCAGGCGTCTCCAAGTCAATGTTATCCCAAATCGAGAGGGAAAAGGCGAACCCGACCATCGCCATTACCTGGCGCCTGGCCAATGCCCTTGGGGTACAAATTGGCGAACTGCTGGAAAGCGACGCCCGCGATGTCGAGACCATCCGTGTGCTCGACGCCCATGAAACGCCTACCCTGCCCGGCAACCATGCAGGCTATGTGCTGCGCATCCTGGGCCCGATGGAAATGGCCGGCAAATACGAATGGTATGAGCTGACCCTGGCCCCGGGCGGCGAACTGGCTTCGCAAGCCCACGACCCCGGCACCAGCGAACACCTGACCCTGCTGCATGGCGCCATGGAAGTGGAAGTCGGCAACAGCAAAAAGAAGATTAAACTGGGCGGCACGGCGCGCTATCCGGCCGACCAGAACCACCTGATCCGCAATACCGGCAAGTCCGAGGCCAAGGCCCTGCTCGTCGTCGTACACCGCTAATTCGGAGACTTTCTGTGCCCATCAAAGTATTCATCAGCCACTGCCTCGCCGACGACGCGCTTGCCACGGCGCTGGCCGACTGCCTGGCCGGCGCCACGACACTGACCAACGAAGACATCCGCTGCAGTTCAGCCCTGGCCTACCGCTTGCCGGCCGGGACGGACTTTGCCGCCACCCTGCGCGAAGGCCTGGCCGAAGATTCGGTCGTCATTGGCCTGGTCACGCGGCACACCATGGCCAATAGCTGGGTCATGTTTGAAATCGGCGCGGCCTGGGGCGCCAACAAAAAAATCATCCCGATGGTGACCGATGAAGTCGACGCCAAGCTGCTGCCTGCCCCTATGTCTGGACTGGACCTGGCACGCATGACGGCCATCCGCGACGTCGCTCAGTTTATCGACGAGGTGAGTTTCATGGCCAATGTCACCTCCAAACCGGTCGCGCAGATCGCGGAAGCGATTGACCAGCTGTTGGCCGCCCACGGACGCCACGTCAACGCACAAGTGGTGGCACCGCCGCCGCGCAAGACCGCCAGCAAGGCCAAGGAAACCATCTATTCTGGGGTGCCGTACGGGGAACTGGTCAACATCCTGCGTAGTGAAATGGTGGTGGTACCGGCCAGCGTTAACGCGGATAAGATCCCGCGCGCCAGTCCCCTGCTCGACCTATTTGTAGGCAATGCCAAGACCCTGGTGGACGGTGTGCGCAACGACTATGAACGCAATACGGCCGGCGCTTTCCTTTATAACGAGCTGGCCTTGCGCCTGCTACCCTACAACTTGGTCCAGTTCGACAAGCTGTCGGCGGCCGACGCCAAATGGTTCAAGCGGATTTCGGTTACGCCAGATGGCCAGAAGTTCCTGCTCGAATTCAAACGCCTGGGCATCCCCAAGATCGGCGCCTGATCACACCTGATCGTGGTGTGCATAGGTGGACTCCTGATTCACCAAGCACAAAAAAAGGCAGCCAAAGCTGCCTTTTTTTTCATGGGCGCCGGCCCGCAGGCCGACAGCCAGCTTATTGCATGTTCAGTACTTTGGCCAGGAAGCCCCAGCGGTCAGCCACTTCTTCGATCTGCTTGGTGGTTGGCTTGCCGGCGCCGTGGCCTGCCTTGACGTCGATGCGGATCAGCATCGGCGCGGCGCTGGCCTGGGCTGCCTGGGCCGCAGCAGCAAACTTAAAGCTGTGTGCCGGTACCACGCGGTCGTCATGGTCAGCCGTCGTGATCATGGTCGCCGGGTAGCAGCTGCCTGGTTTGATGTTGTGCAGTGGTGAGTACTTCACCAGGGCTTTGAACTGCTCAGGATCATCCGACGAACCATAGTCCCCCGTCCAGCCATGGCCGACGGTGAATTTGTGGAAACGCAGCATGTCCATCACGCCCACAGCAGGCAGGGCCGCGCCAAACAGTTCTGGACGTTGGGTCATCACGGCACCGACCAGCAGGCCGCCGTTGGAGCCACCGCTGATGGCCAGCTTGGCGGGCGAGGTGTACTTGTTCGCGATCAGCCATTCCGCCGCGCCGATGAAGTCGTCGAACACGTTTTGCTTCTTCAGTTTGGTACCAGCCTCATGCCAGGCTTCACCGTATTCGCCACCGCCACGCAGGTTGGCCATGACGTACACGCCTCCCATTTCCATCCAGGCCAGGTTGGACACGGAGAACGACGGCGTCATCGAGATATTGAAGCCGCCATAAGCGTACAGATTGGTTGGGTTTTGGCCATCCAGCTTCAAGCCCTTCTTGTGCACGATGAACATCGGTACCTTGGTGCCATCTTTGCTGGTAAAGAACTGCTGGTGCGTTTCGTAGGCCGATGGGTCAAAGTCGACCTTGGGTTGGCGGTACATGGTGCTCTTGCCCGTCTTCGCATCGTAGCGGTAGATCGTCGATGGCGTGGTGAAGCTGGCGAATGAGTAGAAGGTCTCCGTGTCTTTCGGTTTGCCGCCGAAGCCGCCGATCGAACCAATGCCTGGTAGTTCAACGTCGCGTACCTTCTTGCCCTTCATGTCGTAGACCTTGACCTGGCTGTACGCATCGGCCAGGTACTTGGCGATGAATTGATGATTGACGATGCTGGCACCGGTCAGCGTCTGTGCCGTTTCGGGCACCACTTCCGTGTAGCCGGCGTCGCCGCCCTTGCGCACATCGATGGCAACGATATGGCTGCGCGCAGCTTTGTGGTTGGTCAAGAAGTAGAACACGGGGCCGTTGTTGCCGACAAAGTTGTAGGAGGCATCGAAGTTGTCGATGATCGGCAGGACCTTGGCCTTTGGATCCTTCAGGTTCTTGTAGTAGACGCGGTTGGTGTGGCTCTTGCTGGCCGTGATGACCAGGTAGTGGCCGTCTTCGGTCACTTCACCGCCCAGGTACCAGTCCTTCTGGTCCGGACGGTCATAGGCCAGCACGTCGGCGCTTTGTGGCGTGCCGATCACATGGTAGTAGATCTTGTGGAAGTAGTTGATGCCGGCAAGCTTGGTCGCTTCGTTCGGCTCGTCGTAACGGCTGTAGAAGAAGCCTTTGCCGTCCGGCGTCCATTCGGCGCTGGAGAACTTGACCCACTTCAGGTGGTCCGACAGGTCTTTGCCCGTCTCGATATCGCGCACCTTCCATTCATTCCAGTCGGAGCCAGAAGCGGCGGTACCGTAGGCAAGCAGCTTGCCATTCGGGCTGACCGTCATGCCGGACAGGGCCACGGTGCCGTCAGTCGACAGGGTATTCGGGTCCAGCAACAGGCGCGGGGTGTCGCCCAAGGACTTCATCGTGTACAGCACGGACTGGTTCTGCAGGCCGTCATTGCGGCTGTAGAAGTAGCGGCCATGCTCCTTGAATGGCACGCTGTAACGCTCGTAGTTCCACAATTTGGTCAGGCGTTCCTTGATGGCGGCGCGGCGGGTCGCGGTGGCCAGGAAGTCCTGGGTGACCTTGTTCTGGGCATCGACCCATTCCTTGGTTTCCGCGCTATTGGCGTCTTCCAGCCAGCGGTAAGGGTCGGCAATGACGGTACCGTGGTAGGTATCGGTCTGGTCTACTTTCTTGCTCACTGGGTAGACGGTGGTGTTGGCGCCTGCCGGGCAGGTTTGCGCCAGGACCTGGCCGCTGGTTGCGGCAATCAGGCTGACGACGATACTGGCGAGTCTCAGGTTCATGGTTTGGTCCATTGTTTTGGGATGACGTAGGGCGGCATTTCAATTTAAGGAATGCCTTGCCGCGGGCATCATAGCCCGAAAAAGACCACATGGCTATGCCGGGATCGGCAGTACTCAGGCAGCCTTGGCCTGGGGTGCCTTCCAGTTGCGGATCCAGTCCAGCAACTGCTCGCCCGGAATCGGGCGGCTCATGAAGTAGCCCTGGCCATGGTCGCAGCCCATGTCGGCCAGCAGGTTCCACACCGCCTCGCTCTCGATGCCCTCGGCGACAACGCGCAGGCCCATATTGTGGCCAAGGTCGATGGTAGAGCGGACAATCTTGGAATCGCCCACATCGCGCTCCATATTCAGGACGAAGGATTTGTCGATCTTGAGTTCATTGACGGGCAGGCGCTTGAGGTAGGCCAGCGAGGAATAGCCGGTGCCAAAATCGTCGATCGACAGGTCCACGCCCATGGCATGCAGGCGGTGCAGGGTCTGCTCGGCGCGCACCGGGTCGTCCATGATGGCGCTTTCCGTGATCTCCAGGCAGAACGAAGCCGGCGACAAGTTATGCTGCTGCAGCAGTTCCTTGAATTTGTTCGGCAGGTCCTGGTCCATCAAATCACGCGTGGACAAGTTGACGGAGACTTTAATCTTGACCTCGTTTTGCAGTAGTTCACTGCACAGGGCCGCGGATTGATCCAGCACCCAGCGGGTGAGGATGCGGATAAAACCCGTCTGTTCTGCAAACGGGATAAATTCGTCCGGGAACACGTTGCCCCGTTCCGGATGCACCCAGCGCACCAGCGATTCAACACCCACCACCGTACCCGTCTTCAGGCACAGCTTGGGCTGGACGTGCAGGCGGAATTCATTGTTCTCAACGGCGTTGCGCAGCTCCGTCAGCAGCGACAGGCTCTTGTCGCTGGCTTTGTCGATGACACTGTCATACACGACGGCGCCATCGTTGCGCTGCTTGGCCGTGTACATGGCGACTTCGGCCATTGACAGCAAGGACTCGGCGTCTTCGGCATGAGCAGGATAGCCTGCAATGCCAAGGCCGGCACCAATGTCGACGGTCTGATCATCCAGGGACAGCGGTTCTTCCAGCGCGCGCAAAATGGCGCCGGCGATAGCATGAGCGCGTTCCAATGTTGTCGTTGGCAGCAGCACGACGAACTCGTCGCCGCCCAAGCGCGCCACATGGCCGCCGCTATGGGCATCGTTGACCTGGGCCTGCAAGCGCTCTGCGACTTTGCGCAGCAAGGCGTCGCCAAAATTGTGCCCCATGACGTCGTTGACGTGCTTGAAGCGGTCCAGGTCCATCATCAGCACAAACACCGACTGATGCTTCGCTTTCGCCGCTGTAATCGACTCGTCCAGCAAGCGCACAAACTGGGCGCGGTTCGGCAGGTTGGTCAAAGTGTCCCAATATGCCAGTCGGCTGATTTCATTCTCGCGCTTGGCGATACCATCGCGCATACTGTCGAACGCCGTCGCCAGTGCACCGATTTCGTCGGCCCGTTTGAATTCGATTTGTCCCAGGTAGTCACCGCGTTCGAGGCGGCCTGCCGTATCGGCCAACAGGCGCAGGGGCTGGGCGATGCGTTTGGCAGTGAATACACTCAGGATCGCGGCCACCAGGGTACCAACAATGGTCAGGACGATCAGGTCACGTTCGAGCTTATTGTATTCCGCCGTCGCTTCATCGATGGAACGGGCCAGCATGACGGCGGCATTATTGTCACTGCCAATCATGGCCAGCTTGGCGCTGTAGACGCTGTCTTCAATGGTCAGCTCAATCGCCTTGGCCTGCTCGCCGCGCACCGATTGCAGGTGCTGCACAACGCCCGGCATGACAGTGGCGTTCAGGGTCGAATCCAGTGGCTGCCATGGACCGCTTGGGCTACTGCGTGTTAGCAGCGCCACTTCCAGGCCGGACAAGCCCTTCATGTCATTGGCCAGCTGGCGGTTGACGGGAAAACCCATGACCACATAGGCAATCGTGATGGGCGCCTTGACGGGCACCACCACGATCTGGAAGGGTTTGTTGTCGATCACCGCAATCGCATTGGTGCCATTACTGCGCTCGGCCTGATCGAGCATGCCAAGGACAAGGGCTTCCAACCCGGCCGGCTGGCCGATATTGGCCGCAACACGCACTTTGCGCTCACTGTTAACCAGCATGGTCAGTTGGGCGCCAGCCCGGCCACCGAAAGTGGACAGGGCCGATGCGATGGTTGAGCCATCTGCACTGTCGTCGCTGCCGATTGCTTGCACGAAGGCAGTGTCGCGGGCCTGGGCCTGGGTCAGGTTGCGAACTTTTTGTCCGTTCTGCTCGAGCAGGTTACGGAACACTTTTTCGCCATTCACCAGTTCACTGGCAATGGCGGTGCGGGCATTGATTTCGATGCCGCGCTTGATCACATAAAGGCCAAAACCTTGTACAACAATAATCAATACCAGAAAGAGCGTGGCAATCCGCCCTTCCAGACTACGAAAACGCATCATTATCACAATCTCAGTACGCCGGCTCGCCGGCAGGTGCGTCGACTACCGGTGGTTTCATGGGCAGCTTGAAGGTCAGCGACGCCGCTGGCGCCTGTTCCATCGGCGTGTCGGACTTGGCGTTGTAATGCCACACCTTCACTATGTATTTGCCCGTCGCTGGCAAGTCCAGGTGCACGGTGCCCGTCGCATCGGTTTTGCCAAAGAAGGGCGTGTCCACGATCTTCACATAGGCCACCATGCGGTCATGGATATTGCAGCCCAGCACAACAGTGCCCGCCTTGTCGAAGGTCTGGATGCCCGCGGTTTGTCCTGAGTACAACTTTTGGTCAAACTTTTTGGCGGGCGAGAAGGAATAGATATGGTGCTTGACTTTGTCGTTATTCGGGAAGGCGATGCGGCTGCCTGTCTGGACAACAGTAACGAGGGGAATGAATTTAAGTCCGCGCTGTTCGATCTCTGATTGCTTTTGCAGCTGCGGCACCTGGGTCCCGGCGGCGCCTTCCGCGTAGACGATGGCGTCGGTGACCGGTTTGCCTGCCGTGTCTTGCACTTGCACGCTGACGGGGGCCGCGACAGCCGGCAAGGCCGAGGCGCAGAATAGGGACAGGATAGCAAGGCGAACAAGCGGTTTCATAAGCTTCCATCGAGGGCGAAAGTGGATGTCAGACATCATACTGCATGCCTGACGTAATTGTAGCGCTTGCACGAGGTTTCTGTGCAGCACTTTCCTCTATGAAAACCAGGGCTCAATCTCCCATCATAAGGATGTGCAATCCATCTTTCACCTGGCAAGGCGCCGTCCAAGTGCTGTTCAGCTGCCCTGCTTCGCTTGGTGAGCTTGCCGCCAAGCACGTGCTAGTTTGCCTGCCTGCACAATTTGGGCTGGCGCCAGGCGGGCAGCCACCATGTCCTTGTGTGCATTGGCTGTGGCGTCACCGCTACCGGCCGCCAGCAGCATCCACATATACGATTGCACGGGATCGCGTGCCACACCGCGGCCACTGCTGTACATGCCGCCGAGATTGTATTGAGCAAGCGCGTGGTCCTGGTCGGCCGCGAGCTGGTACCAGAATGCCGCCGCCGCATCGTCCTGCGGCACGCCCTGCCCATTGGCAAACAGCACACCGAGGTTATTCTGGGCGCTGGCATCGCCCTGCTCCGCTGCCACCCGGTACCACTGGGCGGCCTGCTCGTCGTCACGGGGGACCCCTTGGCCGGTCGCGTAAATGACGCCCAGGTTGAACTGCGCATTGGGTGCACCCTGTTCCGCCGCCCGCTTGTACCAGTTCAGCGCAAGCAGGTCATCGCGCTCCACGCCGCGGCCATTGGCATACATGGCCCCCAGGTTGTACTGGGCCAGCATATGGCCCTGTTCCGCCGCCCGCGCATACCAGGCCATGGCCGTGACCT